>Ga0308159_1001133_pt1 | contig 43190 bp, 37 predicted proteins | sample PhyCR1_FD_201040 | JGI IMG/M metagenome (GOLD analysis project Ga0308159, IMG submission 201040) | Phyllosphere microbial communities from UC Gill Tract Community Farm, Albany, California, United States - DLSLC.R1 | ecosystem: Host-associated > Plants > Phyllosphere > Unclassified | place: USA... | reverse complement strand
GGTTCCTGCTGTAAGTCCACTTGCTGTGGCAGCAGTTCCACCTGATGGCGACCATGAATATGTGTAAGCACCTGTACCACCTGTTGGGGTTACTGTAGCTGTCGCATTAGTACCACCATTACAGCTCACATTGGTTTGTGATGTAGTTGCAGTAATTGCAGATGGCTGTGTAATAATAACTTGTTTAGTTAAAGTACAACCGTTAGCGTCAGTGATCAGTACATTATAGGTTCCTGCTGTAAGTCCACTTGCTGTGGCAGCAGTTCCACCTGATGGCGACCATGAATATGTGTAAGCACCTGTACCACCTGTTGGGGTTACTGTAGCTGTCGCATTAGTACCACCATTACAGCTCGCATTGGTTTGTGCAGTTGTTGCTGTAATTACTGTTGGTTGCGTAATAACAACCTGTTTAGTTAAAGTACAACCGTTAGCGTCAGTGATCAATACATTATAGGTTCCTGCTGTAAGCCCACTTGCTGTGGCAGCAGTTCCACCTGATGGTGACCATGAATACGTATAAGCACCTGTACCACCTGTAGGGGTTACAGTAGCTGTCGCATTGGTTCCGCCATTACAGCTCGCATTAGTTTGTGCAGTTGTTGCTGTAATTACTGTTGGTTGCGTAATAGTAACTTGTTTTGTTAAAGTACAACCGTTAGCGTCAGTGATCAATACATTATAGGTTCCTGCTGTAAGTCCACTTGCCGTAGCACCAGTGCCACCTGATGGCGACCATGAATACGTGTAAGCACCTGTACCACCTGTAGGGGCTACCGTAGCTGTCGCATTAGTACCACCATTACAGCTCACATTAGTTTGTGATGTTGTTGCTGCAATTACTGTTGGTTGCGTAATAACAACCTGTTTAGTTAAAGTACAACCGTTAGCGTCAGTGATTAATACATTATAGGTTCCTGCTGTAAGTCCACTTGCTGTGGCACCAGTGCCACCTGATGGCGACCATGAATACGTGTAAGCACCTGTACCACCTGTAGGGGCTACCGTAGCTGTTGCATTAGTACCACCATTACAGCTCGCATTAGTTTGTGATGTAGTTGCTGTAATTACTGTTGGTTGCGTAATAGTAACTTGTTTTGTTAAAGTACAACCGTTAGCGTCAGTGATTAATACATTATAGGTTCCTGCTGTAAGCCCACTTGCCGTAGCACCAGTGCCACCTGATGGCGACCATGAATACGTATAAGCACCTGTTCCACCTGTAGGGGTTACCGTAGCTGTCGCATTGGTTCCGCCATTACAGCTCGCATTAGTTTGTGATGTTGTTGCTGCAATTACTGTTGGTTGGGTAATAATAACCTGTTTAGTTAAAGTACAACCGTTAGCGTCAGTGATTAATACATTATAGGTTCCTGCTGTAAGTCCACTTGCTGTGGCAGCAGTTCCACCTGATGGCGACCATGAATACGTGTAAGCACCTGTACCACCTGTAGGGGTTACAGTAGCTGTCGCATTAGTGCCACCATTACAGCTTGCATTAGTTTGTGATGTTGTTGCTGCAATTGCAGATGGTTGCGTAATAATAACTTGTTTTGTTAAAGTACAACCGTTAGCATCAGTAATCAATACATTATATGTTCCTGCTGTAAGTCCACTTGCCGTAGCACCAGTTCCACCTGATGGCGACCATGAATACGTGTAAGCACCTGTACCACCTGTAGGGGTTACAGTAGCTGTCGCATTGGTTCCGCCATTACAGCTTGCATTAGTTTGTGATGTTGTTGCTGCAATTGCAGATGGTTGCGTAATTGTTATGCTTTGCGTTTTGGTACAGCCATTTGCATCTGTTGCAGTTACGGTATAAGTACCCACACTAAGCCCGGTTACACTGATGGTTCCATCGCCTGTTGGGTTGCCCGGTGTCCAATCATAAGTTATAGTTCCCGTTCCTGTTGCGGCTGTAACACTTGCTGCCCCATTGCTTCCGCCAAAGCATGAAATATTGGTTTGGCTTTGTAAAGCAAGGCCGCCAATTGGTGCGGGCTGGGTAACTGCGATATTGCTGACAGTGCCTACACATCCGTTAGCATCCGTTATCGTTACAGAATAGTTGCCGGCAGATAAACCTGTCCTGTCTTCGGTAGTAATGCCTCCAACCCAGTTAAAGGTATAAGGAGCTGTACCGCCCGATGGGGTAAGATTAATTGCGCCGTTTGTAACCCCGTTACATGAAACATTGGTTACTACTGTAGTTCCTGATACTGCACTTGCAGGTTGGCCCACCACAATATTACTAATGGTTCGTGTGCAAGAATTGGCATCAGTAATTGTTACACTGTATGTACCTGCTGCAAGACCCGTTCTGTCTTCTGTTGTGGCACCATTGTTCCATAAATAAGTATATCCGGGAGTTCCGCCAGAAGGTGTAAGGTTAATTGTTCCGTTAGTACCACCGTTACATGAAACATTGGTTACTACTGTAGTTCCTGATACTGCACTTGCAGGTTGGCCCACCACAATATTATTAATGGTTCGTGTGCAAGAATTGGCATCAGTAATTGTTACACTGTATGTACCTGCTGCAAGCCCGGTAGCTGTTGCAGCGGTACCTCCTGATGGCGACCATGCATATGAATATCCAGGTGTGCCACCCGTTGGTGTTACACTTGCTGTACCATTAGAACCGCCAAAACAAGATACTGAAGTTGTAGCGGTAGTCGCATTGATAGCTGATGAGGGACTGCCCACCACAATATTATTTATAGTTCGTGTACAAGAATTAGCATCGGTAATAGTAACGCTATAGGTACCTGCCGATAAGCCTGTTGCCGTAGCTGTTGTAGCACCGTTAGACCATAGGTAAGTGTATGATGGAGTACCACCTGTTGCTATTATAGTTGCTGTACCATTAGAACCGCCAAAACAAGATACTGAAGTTGTAGCAGTAGTTGCAGTAATTACTGTTGGCTGGGTAATAGTAAAACTTTGTGTTTTTATACAACCGTAAGCATCAGTTACTGTTACTACCCATGTGCCAGCAGTAAGGCCACTGACACTGGTAGTTCCGTCGCCAGTTGGGTTGCCCGGAGTCCAATTATAGGTATAAGTTCCTGCACCACCTGTAGCTACTGTAACGCTCGCTGCGCCATTGCTTCCGCCGTTACATGAAACATTAGTTTGATTTTGTATAGCAAGCCCGCCAATTACTGCAGGCTGGGTAACTGTACTATTGATAATGCCTGTACACCCGTTAGCATCTGTTATAGTTACAGAATAACTGCCGGCTGATAAACCTGTCCTGTCTTCGGTAGTAATACCTCCACCCCAGTTAAAAGTATAAGGAGCAGTACCGCCCGATGGGGTAAGATTAATTGCACCGGCTGTACCACCATTACAAGCAATATTGGTTACTATCGTACTTCCTGTAATTACAGATGGCTGGGTAACTACAATATTGTTTATTGTTTGTGTGCACGAATTGGCATCGGTAATAGTAACGCTATAAGTACCTGCTGCAAGACCCGTTCTGTCTTCTGTTGTGGCACCATTGTTCCATAAATAAGTATATCCGGGAGTTCCGCCAGAAGGTGTTAGGTTAATTGCACCATTAGTACCACCATTACAAGCAACATTGGTTACTACAGTAGTTCCTGATACTGCACTACCAGGCTGTGTAATTGTAAAAGCCTGAGATGCTGTATTACTGTTTGTATCGGTAACCGTTACCGTGTAAGTACCAGCAGTTAAACCAGTAACACTGGCTTTACCATCGCCCGTTGGTGTTCCCGGAGTCCAGTCATACGATAACGTACCCGCACCCCCTGATGCCGATACACTTGCAGCTCCGGTAGCTCCTCCAAAACAAGCAATATTTGTTTGAGAAAGAGGTGTAACGGTAAGCGGAATAGCCGTAGTTGTAAAATTATCAATATCTAATGCTAAATCATTAATATAACCTGTTCCATTTTCAGATGAACCTCCGTTATTGATAATTTGCACCTCATCAATATTGTCCCAGCCGGTAGGCGAAAAAGTCGCATCAGGAATACCTCCATTAATTAAGTCATAAGTTTTCATCAAGCCACTAACAGGTATACCGCCGCGAAGCCCTAAAAATTTAATTTGCTGTCTTGAGCCTACAACATAAACATAAAGTGATTTAAAATTAAATCGGCTGCCATCGGTTTTTTTAATAGATAGTTTGGCAACATTTGGGACTGGTGTTCCCTGAGTAGTGACTTCAAGATAATCATCGCCATAATTGATTTTATATTGCACAGCATTAGTACCAGAAGTTGTAAAACTCCAGGTACTACCTCCCTGAACAATATTTTGTGTTGCCGATGTACCCGGATATGAACCCGTTGCAGTACTAAAGTTAATTGTTTGCTGTTGTGCAAAAGCAAGCAGCGGAACAATTAAAAAGTAAAATAATAAGTAGATTTTTTTCATCATATTTTAAATTAATTTGATAGGAGAATAACTGACCTTGATTTAAACAAATAATGATGGGAAATCAAGATCTAAAAATGATAATAACAGTATTGCCACACATAAGCTGTACTTAAAGTTCTCAGCGAATAATATAATTATGGCGGTAGGAAATTTGCATCTAAAAAAACGAAAACGATTTCGTAATTCGTTTAAAAAAAATAACATTTCAGAAGTTTTGATAATGTTATTTTTTAGGTCTTTCTATATTTTGGAATTTGAAAAGTCCGATTATAAATGTTGAAAACAATATCTGTTTTTTTTGGTAAAAAATGTTTCATGGTGTGGTGATTTGTTTGTTGTGATTACTTGATTTGATTTTTTTTACATCATAAAAATTGAAGGGTATAGTATTAAATTTCCGAAACTACAGTTATAAGCAGTTTTAGGCGCATCAAAAATAAATCGAAATTCATTACATTGCTATATTGTAAAACAAAAACTTTTTAACTATATTATAACAAAAAATCATTAAAAAATCATTTATTCATAATATAACTAACTAAAAATTATCATTTTCTCAGTATGGAAGAAAATTAAATTTTAGCTTACAGGCTTGCTTGTTACTCAAATTCGCGAAAAAAACTGATTTTTTTAAAAGTAAATTTCTGATCTAATATTTAATAATTAAATATAAAAAAGTCCCATTAATGGGGCTTTGTTTTTAAATGGGGAGGGGTAAATTATTACTCTTTGATTATTTTTACAACTTTCGATCCTGCATCCGACGTTATTTTTATGAAATAAATACCGCTTTGCCTATTCGAAATATTAAATGTTACATTATTTTCATTTTCAGTAGCGGTTTGTAAAACACGGACTTGAATATTATATAGATCTAATGCTTTTGATATGTAAATAATTACCAAAATTTTTACAAATCGGGTTTGCAAAATATTTAGATAAAATTTAAACATTTATATTTATATCCAAAGCCATATTCGGCTTATTGGTAAACAAGTATAATATTTTGATCATTTATATTTTAAGATCTTGGTTTGCATTTAACCAGACCATCATCAAAACGAACAAAGTCAGTTTTAGAACTGTATAGAAATTACTGCTATACTTTCGGGTAAATATAAATACCGACTTATTTTAATCGCTTACAACTCAATTTTTCATTTTAAACCTTGGCAAGCCAATTTCATGAGCTTGTGGGTAAGGAATACGGTTAGTCATACTAACATCTTCACGTATTTGCCTGTGGGCATCATACTGCCTTTCTTTACTGTGAGAATAACGAGGGTCTGGTATAAATGGCATCTTAGCCATCTTATGTATTGTAACCGTTGGGAAATGATAATCAACCTCAACAATACCCAATTACTTAAACGAGCAGCATTTTTTAGGTACAACTTTGGATATCGAACTCGTAAAAGGCTTTTATGCAGTTAAAGATAAAAATGACTTTTACGAATTTTTTGATTCTTACTGTATTAGAAAGTTTGCAACTGAAGGAACTGCTGAGGGAACTCAAAAACATTATGATTTAACGAGGCGAAAGCTATTCAAATTTAAAAAGCAAATTCAATTTAAGGATATCACTCTAAACTTCATCGAAAAATTTGACAAGTTTGTTCGTGTTAATCTCAATAGTGGCGTACATGGTACGTTCAGCTGCCATAAAAATTTAAAAACAGTTTTAATTGCAGCACATAAAACAGGATTGTTAAAATACAATCCATATTTAGATTTTAAAACCAGATAATAAATTGCAACTGAAATTATTCAAATCCTACAAAACATTATCTATTTTCAAGAGACATTACCTCAATATTTACCTCCTGATCATTTTTTAACTCTCCTTTAGTAAAATCTATCGAGCCATAAATATTTGGTTCTTCGACTATAAAATAATATTCTTCAGTACGATCAACTTTAATTTTAACCGAACCAGTTGAATCTGTTACATATTCTCCAACTTTATTAAAAGTTTTCATTAGATATCCAATTCCTTGCATTCTGACATCAATTGTATCAAATACATCGGCTCTTGGTTCTTTGGTTTTGCTATCAATTAAATTTATTTTTATAGTAATTTGATTTTCCAAATCAGATTTTTTAGTGCAATTTGAAAGTAATAATGCCATTATTATGCATAATACTATTTTCATTTTAAGGATTTTGATTTGCATATCTTATAATGTTTAAGTGACTCACAGATGATCCTTTATAATATTTCCCTGTTAAATTTATTGTTTATTTCAGGCCACTGAAAATTACCATTTACAGGGCTACCTTGAAAAGGATTGTCTGCCCATATCAGTACTCCGTCTACAGAATTTCTTTGATAATAATTAGTTACCTTCATTACATTAGGGTATGTAAATACAAAATCTCCTCCAAGATACATACCCACCGGATCAAAAAGAGTCATTTCTGAAATATCAATATGCATTTCTCCTAATTTGTTTGCTATTCTTACGGCTGCTGCACCACCACGGCTATGACCATAAATTTTTAGTTGATTCCCTCTTAAAAATGCTTCTTTTAAGTAATCAATAATTTCATCATCTCCACCACTCCAAGATGAGGTAAACATTTTGCCTCCTTGACTTTCAACCATTTTTTTTAAGGTTGGATTATCGCTTGCATATTCTCCCCCTGCACCGTAAATACCCGCAACAGTTGTTTTTGGCTGTATTATAAAACTATCACTTTGCCATGACACGCTTACAGACCAAGAGTGTTGAGGGTTCCATACTTTTCCATCATATTTATTTCTATCATGCTTAAAAAACCTTTTTATACCACGTATCATATTTCGAACACCATCTGAGAACTATTGAATATAGTATAAACTTTCAGCGACTAAACTTATTGTTTTTTAATTAAAACAAAAACCCTTAACAAGCTAAAGCGAGGTAAGGGTTTTAAGTTAAATGCTATATCAAGCTATTCAAACAATTATTGTTTTTGCACAAAAGAATCAACATTGTAACCAACAATTTTAACTACATTATTTTCTAATTCTAATGATATAGTTTCCGTAGCAGTAAATTTATCGTAAACAACCTTATACTTAAGAACATATTCTTTACCATTATTCGTGCCCTTGGTATCGCTCGTATTCCACTTTAGCAGCTCATTTGATTTGTAATTCCCAAAATTATTATTTAACTGCTGTAAAAACAGTTTAAGCTGTTCTTCTGTAGTGGTTTTATAAAATTTTAACCCAAAAAGCAAAGAAGCCTGATCATAGTTTTTTTCTTTGATATGTTTATAAAAGCTATTTGTGATAGCCTCTGCATCAATTTTATCATCTTCTATATTATAATTAGTTGAATTAAAATTACAGGCATAAAAAAATAATGTAACTAAAAAAAGACCGACGCAGATATATAGATATTTCATTTAAATTTAATTTTTATATTTATAAACATGAATACATTCGTACTTGTTGTAATGGTTCTTTCTATACACGTAAAAAACATCACTATTTTTCATTTTAACAATTGAATCATTAATTTTTAAATCATACATAAAACTTGGCTTGGAAAAAGAATCAATTTGAACTCCATTTTCTAAATAAAATTCAGTGGCGCGTTTTTGCCAATTATTTCTCTCAACAACAAGGTGGTTAAGATCGCTTTCATAAAATTTATTATAAGACATTTGTCCATGTACTCCAAAAAATAAAAAAATAAGAATAAACATCACAATAGGTAGATATTTTAATTTTTTTTTCATGCTTATTTTACATTAAAAAATTATTAAAGGTACAACTTTAGCTGTATATTGATATTCTAATTGAATATTAGCTCCACTTACAGGACTACCCTCGATCCCCAAACCTAAAAACATTCCAACATTTATAAATCCTCCATCTAATGGCTTACTAATATTTGCTGGAGCATATGAACCTTGCACGGAGGCATCTAATACAAATCCAACTCCAACACTTAACCCTACACTGTGTCCTTGCAAAAAAGATGCTTTAATTTGATGAGGATCTCCTGTATATAATCCAGAAGAAAAATTCACACCAGCATTGGCCTTAATTCCAGTCCCCACCGATGCATTTAACGCAGGTGTTCCATATATTCCGGCTTCACCACGCGTTAATAAAGTAACATTTAGTGGTGTAGATCCCACTCCTAAAAAAGCAGCAACATTTGAGGATAGACCTATACTGTATGAATCCTTAATTATAAGCCTGGTTAAAGGATGATTCCAAATATCACTCATTAAATTTTTAACTGAGCTAGGTATCGCTTCTAAAGGACCAGATGTAACATTTCTAAAACTATCTCCCTGCCATGATCCGGAAACAGACCCAGAGTGTTGAGGGTTCCATATTTTTTGTTCTGCTTTCTTCTCACCAAAGAGCTTTCTAAAGCCCCTGCCCATATCCCGGAAGTACTTTGAAACATCATTAACGGCACTTTTAAAATTATTTGATGCCCAATTAGTCGCACTTTTAAACCCATTGCTAACATTGTTGTTAAAAAAGTCTTTAATTTTCCATTCATCCCAATTATTAACAAGTGTAGCAATTGCAGATCCTATTGCACTTTGCTGATTATCGCTTAACCCTGATGTATCACTCCCTGAACCACCTCCTTGTGGTGAGCCACCCCCGGGGAACTCAAAACTTTCTCCACTCGGGTCGGTATATTTTAAAGGGTTGTTAAGCACATAACCATAGCGGTTATAGTTTTGGGTATTATAAGGGTCTTGTATATTATTATCGGGTTGTAAAAAGCGGTGCAATTTAGGGTCATACAGCCTTCCATTCATGTGTATAAGGCCTATAGCCTGCAAATGCTCATGCCCTGTATAACCACGGTCTAAAATAGTTAAACCTGCAAGGGCATTACCATCGGCATCAGTCACGGCTAATACCTCTCCCCAAGCATCAAATAACCTTCTCTCAACAACGTTACCTGTAGCGTTACTAATTGCTACTATACTGCCTTGGTAATCTCTATGTAAATATAAATATTCCTGCGTTTGATTTTTCGATTTTAACACTATAGGGGCGCTATAAGCATTGCCACCTATGTAGGTAACAAACTCTGTTTCCTGTGTTGTTTTGTTATATTTAATTTCCATAGTGCCATCTGCCGAATAAAACTTTTGCATAGGGCGCAATAGTTTATCTGGATCGTTGCTACCGTAGTACATTGCGCTGCGCTGGTTGGCAAGATTATAAGTAAAGCTTGCGCTCTGGGTAGTTGTTTCCTGTATATCTACCGGGGCTTTAAAGGCGTTGTAAGTAACATATAAATCCCGGGGTTGCGGGGTTGTTGCCGCACCATCTCCTTTTACAATTTTAGCATCGTCAAACCATACAATACCGCCACCATTATTATCTATCCTCAATATTAGTTTTCTAATATTAGCCGGTACCATAACTGGTAACTTAAGCTGCACCCATTGATTTTTTATGGCTGTAGATGTAATGCTTACCTGTGTGGCATAGCCTGTTTCATCATCCTTTTTCATTACAAGTACAGCATCTACCGTAGGGTTATTACTTTTAACCCATACCGAATAGGTATACTGTGTATCTGCCGCATTGTTAATAGCTACCGATGATGCAGCGTGAACTATAACTTCACCAGGGGTTGGTTTTGACACTTTTAATGATCTATTACCTCTGTATATATTAGCTGGAGTGCTAGTTTCATAAGTAACATCAGCCGTATAAAAAACCCAGCCATTATTAGTCTCCATATCATCACTATAAAGGTCTGGAGCTTTATTACTATAATAGTCAAACGATTTATCGTTATACGTTAACTCTGTATTTTGGTAAGGCTTAGTAGCATCGGTATACTGGTATTGCCCCATGCTGTTCTCTTTAATTTTACCGGTAGCATCATACGTTTGTGTTTCCTGCCTTGCAGCGTTAACCACAAAATTATCTATTGTAAAATAGGGCGAAGCTCCGGTATCTACACTAGATGGGTCTCTAAGTATAAACAAACTAACGTTACTGTATTGGGCAACAGTATATTCAAATGTAAATGTTCCGCTTGATGCATAACCTGCCATTGTAGTTGTGGCATTACCGGTGTTATCATCAAACTCCCAAATCATTACTTTAACCAAGTTAGTAGTGCCTTTATTTAACGACATGCTAAACTTTAGCTTATCGCCCACAATTGCCTTTTTAATAATAGGCTTAATAATACCACTATTTGTAGCCGTTGTAGTAACCCTTAACGCACCACTTACATTAGATAATGTTGCGCTGCCACTTACCTCAAAATTACCTAAGCCTGTTGTAAAGTTTTCGTTACATAAGGGCAAAAATCTTGGCGATTTAGTAAGGCGCTCTAAATTATCATATTCAAAGTTCTCTGTCCAGTTAAACATACTGTTAGTACGGCTGTTTAACAGTCCCTTTTGGGCATTAAAAGTGTACCCAAGCGTTATTGTTGTTACCGTTCTGGTTATAGGATTAGGGATTGGTGTTGGATCAAATACCGGGTCAAAGGTTGTATTAGAACCAGCTGCCGGCGTGGCAGCAACGCTTGAAGAACCAAAAGAAGTTTTTGTGTGCTTAATTTCGCTAATAAACCCATAGTCATCATACGTATTTGCTAATGCAAAACCGTTACCATAACTGGCACTTTTAATTTGCCCGCGGGCATTTACTGAATTTGCCTGCCATAGCATACTGCTGGTCGCATCGTCTAATATTTGGTATAAATAACCGTTTTTGTAAACATTTTTAACCCATTTGTCAGAATAGGCTAAAGTATTACCAACCGTAGCTGCAGAATATAATTCTCGTGAAGGTCTCCCAATAGTGTCGAATTCTGTTTGCCTAACATAAAAAATACCTTGATTTAATTGCTCGGTAGTCATATACAAACGCTTCTTTTCATCATAATTATATAGATAAGTTATTGCGTCGCCATATGTTCCTGGATTAAAGTTGGTTTGGGTTAATAATTTTGTAGTACCATCATAAACATTTGTAACTGTTGTGTTTGTATTATCGCCAACAATTGTTTTGGTATTTAACTTGCCGAAATCATCTAAAGTATACGTAGTTGTTCCCTTAGGTGTTATTTCTTTAGTTGTTTCGCCAAAAGAGTTATACTCGTAACTATATACTCCGGCAGATGAATCTGTTAATTTGGTTCTTCTTCCCCAACCATCTTGTTCGACAAGTGTGGATGTACCTCCAAAACTAGATTGTTTTAAGTTACCATTTGAATAATAGGAATAGCTTATTGTACCACCCATATCTGTTTTCGATGTAATATAACCTAGCGAGTTTTTAACAATGCTTTGTGTAACCGTACCATCGTTACTGGTAGTTGTTAAACCATTATAAGTAATATTTGTTATTTTACCTGTAAAGCTTTTTTGTTGTACTATCCTGCCATAAATATCATAAATAACTGTGGAGAATTGTGTTGGCGCACCGGCAAGATCATTGTAAGGCTCACTAACACTTACTACCCTGTTATAACCATCGTAGGCTTTTTTAACGTAAGACCATGTACCGTCAATGTTTTTTACACCAGAGATAATTTCGCGGCCAAGATCATCAAGCCTTGTATAGGATGTGCTTGCATCTGCATTAATTTTATTAATCTCAGTCATTCCAGACTGGTAAACAGAATAATTTATTACATCTGTTTTTTGTAAATAATTTGTTACAGATGTGTTTTTACCCCACGAATCGTAGGCGTAAGTAGTTGAATTATTGTAGGGGTCTGTAACCGTTAACACTTGCCCTGTGCTCAAATCATTGGTATAAGCAGTAGCTAATTGCTCGATATCTTTACTTTCGATTAAAAATCGTCCTGATGGATCGTATTTATAATTATTAGATCGTGATACTGCACCCACAGCAGAGAGTGTTTTAGTAGTAATATTTCCAAAAGCATCATATATATAATCCTCAGTTAAATAATCAGTATCAGTTCCTTTTACCTTTTTTTGGGATGGCAAAAACAAATCATTATTATATACATAAGATTCTTCCGATGTCATAGTTGGAGTACCTGCTATATATCCTACAGATTTCGTAGTTTTTATCAATTTACCTATATAGTATGGAGAGCCTGCAGGAGCATTTTCAAATTCAAAAGTTTTTGCAGTATTTTCTTGATTTGTGGTAACGCTACCGGATATTGCATTGGTTGAGGTATATTCTGTAACTAAATTATTAAAATCATCATAGGCGTAACTAGATAATTTTGATGTGTTCTCCAATCCATTATATTCCTTTAAGAAAGTTTGCTTTAACTTATAAATTTTACTTGCAGACAACTCCTCCTGATATGTAGGTATAGATTTCGAAATAAAAACAGTCGGTATATAATCCGGATTTAAAGCACCCCAGCCTTCAACCGAATAACTTTCCCTTATTGCTCCCCGTTTGGTCATATCAAAATTTGTGACGCTTGATATTAAATCAGAGTTATTAGTATACCAATTTGTTTTTAATACAGACTTGAAGCCTATAAAACCTAGCCCATCTAAATGTGTTACAGCCCCCAAATATCTATATGTCTGCTGTTGATATACATCAGTACTTTGCCTCTCTAATTTATTGACTATAGTAAAACTGGGACTTGCAGTGATATCAAAAAACGGGTAATTTAATTTAAGCGGATCATCATTATAATCTGAAACACAAGATGATGTAGCGCAGGTATCAATCAAAGGGCTGTATGTAATAGTTTCTACAGCTCCATTACCTGTGGTTACAGACCTAAGAAGCTTTTCTTTACTAAAATCTTTTTGTGATTGAAAATAGTATATTTTATTATTTCTTAAAGCAGCCAATTCCATTTTAGGATTGCCATTTTGAGGATTTAAAAATAATGGAACAGAGAGTACATCTATGCCCGATACACTACCTGTAGTAGCGGTAGAGGTTGATGCAACGCTACTGGTTAATCCATTAGTATTTACTAAGGTTTGTAATGTAATAGAGCCTGGGCTGTATCCCGTTCCCTGAATTGTAAATTTTATTATATCAGTTTTTCCATCATTATTAAAATCTGTAGGAATGTAGTTGTTCATTGTAGCATCCACACTCACTTTATAAGGCATATTAGTAAAAGTCACTAAAAGCGTTTCGAATGATGTTCCTGTAGATGTATAACGGTAATAATTTGTACTATCTGGCGCACTTGGTATAATAAAGTCTGCTTTTCCATCGCCATTATAATCCCCAATCATTATAGGGTAGTTTGTTTTTATAACAGGATCGCTTGTAGATGAATATAGTGAAACAAGTATGTTACTGTCATTAAAACCATAAATTTTAAGCTGGTTATTTTTAAAATGAAAAATATCTGATTTTCCATCGCCATTAAAATCAGAAAGTGATACAACATCGGCAGCACCATCGGCAATTAGAGTAGAAAGTGCTCCTGAATACTGATAGTGGGTAGATAACCTCTTATCAAGATTAATAAAATATACAGCACCTGTAGTATTATTTACAGATATTATATCAGTCAGGCCATCTTCATTAAAGTCTCCAGTATAATATTTGTTTGAAAACCCTCCAAGCGAGCTCGAAGGAATAGAAAACTCATACTGCAAATTAATCCCGGGTGTTGATGTATTAAGTGCCAAACAATAAGTACTAAACTTTAAGTTTGTACCATCTTTTTTAATAACTACCCACCCCGGATTGGTCATTAGCTTATAGCCAAAAGTAGCATCCCCAGATAAATACGTAGTAGGTAAAATAGCCTCGAAAGCACCTACCGGATGGCCTAATGTTTTTGGCCCGGTTGTAGATTTGATATCGTATGTTACCCAATATTTATTTTTGGCAAGAGTACCTGTAGTTGCATATAATATAAAGTCCATTGCACCATCGCCGCTAAAATCACCTGTAGTGGTTACGCTATTTGTACTTGCAATATTAGAAAAGTCGTCCAGAACAGTTGTATTGATATTATTATACAGTACTCCGTCACTAGTAGTATCGTAGCTAAAAAGTGTTGGATTATAGCTTTTAGTGTAATTTGCACCACTTTTTTCAGTTACACTAATTAATCTTTGGTATTGCAAGCTTGTAGTATTATAACCCAAACTATATTTTCTAAAAGCATTGCCGTTAGCAGTTATCTCAATTTCATTTAAAAGATTGCTTTTTGTTAATTTACTGCCACCTATATAAGCGCTTTCTTGTCTTGTACGAGTGCCATTATTAAAACTAACAATATTAATTGGAGTGTTTTGAAATGTCGATCCATATTTTATCTTACTTATCTCTGTAGTATTATTTGAGTTAGAAGTATATTCATAAATTATACTAACACCTTGGGCATTCTGCCAATAGGTTATAGCCCAATCATTCCTTGAGCTGGAATTAGACTTGTCTCCATATAATGCATATGATCCATCAGCATACTCGACTTTAAAAGAAGCAGGGCCATAATTAGACCCGTAAGCAGAAGTGCCAAGCGAGGTAATTTTTACTGTACTAAAATTTTCAGTTTCATAAACGGCGCCTGCCGCACCATAAGTTCCACTTTTAAGAATAAGGCGCTGGCCATCTAATGCAAACCTATCCAAGTTGTCATAATCAACCGGATCAATAATGCCGTCATGGAATACTGTTGACGCTATTCTGGTAATAGATGATATCCCGGATACGCCCCATCCATAACCCGCTATTCCGTTACCAGATTGGCTATTATAATTTAAACTTATTTGCGGTGCAACTCCATTTATACCTGGTGGCAGAGTCATAGGAATTGAATAGGTCGCGGCTCCACTCAATGAAACAGATAATTGTCCGCTTGTAGTTCCTACCTCGGTAGATGTACCTGTTGAAGCTGTTGCAAAAGACTTAACATTTGGTACAGATGAGGCACCTATAGTAGTTGTTATAGTATCTGTTTGCTCACTACTTGGCAAAACAACTACCCCGGGCACTGGTGTACCATAATAATTTTGTGCCTGTAGATAACTTGTAAAAAGCAATAATATATATATGTAATAATATTTCATTTCTTATTTTTTTATAACTTTTAAATCCTTTTTTTCATCGTTACTGTAAAACAATACTACACTGTAAGTACCTGTAGGCAGATTTAAAAAGTCCACTGTAGTATTATCTTTCTCTCCCAAATTTTGTTTGGAAGAGACTAATTGTCCCGACATAGAATAAACAGATACAGATTTCACGAATTTATTCTCATCATTATACCATTTAATGTATAATTGTTCTAATACTGGATTAGGATAATAAGAGATTTTTTGATGTTCTGTACTTTCAATTAAATCTTCATCAGAAAAGGGATTTGCGGGTCTGCCGCCAGGATCTTTGCAGCTAATGCAAATTAATTGCCGTACAATTTGATTACCTGAGTTATCATAAGTAAACTGAATTTTTTCTCCTTGACTTTGGGTATAGCCATAGGTAGCCACCAGCAAGAACGCTGTAGTTAAAAAATGTTTCATTTTGGTAATTGTATATTTTGTGCAAACTTAGAATTTATAATTTAAAAATCTGCTATTTTTTGTTAAGTTAATTTTAACAAAAAAATATAGAAATATTAACCGAATTTACTTTCATCATATACATATCTAAAAATGTAAATTATCTATTTATCTCTGCTTTACCATGGTTGGTTGGTTATGTTTTCTAAGCAAGTGATTTTATAAGCTAATGGTATATTTCGGTTTTTAAAGTAAAGAATATCAAAGGAGAGACTGCTATGCTAACAGTATAGAATAATCTTAATCATCACACGTAGGGTTATAAAGCTGTTTCTAAAAAACACAGAAATTTTAACTGTTTTTATAAAATAGTTGAGGCTTGACTAATGCTGAAACTAAAATTAAACAAATTTTTAAGTTCGAATTACGTGTTTGTAACCCCTATTGTTACCCCTACACTATTTCATGCGCCGTGAAGTCCCGAAAACACTACACGTTTCAAAATAGGTTCTGACCCCTCCGTGGTCACAAAAAATAAATAAAGCCTTTAAAGTCAATGATTTTAAAGGCTTTATTTTGTAATAGTTTATACTGTATTCAATCTAATTAGTATATTTTTGTTGAGTACATTTTATAACCAACTTAGTGAATATACCAACCTTTTCAAAAATCATTACATTACTTATCTTATTAAGTTTTTGTAATCCATTTGACAATGATTATTTTTTAGTTCCATATAGGTCTGGCAATAAATGGGGGCTTTGCGATACTTTAGGTGTAGTAAAGGTGCGGCCAATATACGATGGTTTTGTTAATATGATTGTAGATGAGAGCAGCAAGCAGTCGTTCTACTTCGTAAAGCAGGGAAATCGTACAATTGTTATCGACCATAATAATGTACAGCAACTAAAGCAATATGACTCTATTAATCCCACTTCCTCCAGAATTTATAAAGGGGGCAAAATTGGCATGTACATGTATAAATACGGCAGTAGTTATGAAGGAACAACCGGGAGCTTAATTGTTTTAGCTGAACCACTGTATGATAAAATTAAGCCTATAATAGGTAATTATATAATAACAGTAAAAGGAAAACAAGGCCTTTTGTATATGGATTATAGAACACCTTCTATACCGCTGAAGCCAATATATGATAAAATAATTTTCGAGGAGCCTTTTTATAAGGCATATAAAGGCGGTAAAGTTGCCGCCACCTTCAAGGATCCAATCTATAGCGCGGGAGCTGATATTGCTCCATACCCGGCAGATAAAAAAAAATCAGAATTAGCAAGAAAAACAAAAGATGAAGATGAACGGGTCAGGATGATAAAAAACCTTAAGCAAGATTTATCGGCAGAAGAGCTAAAGAAAGTAACACCTTTTGAAATCACCCCTATTCACAAATATGTTAAATATCGCGAAGGTGGTAAGCAGGGATATGTTAACTTTTCCTATTCTTTAGGAGGCAATAGTAAAAGCCTTGTAAAAAATGTGGTGATGCCTGCTATTTATGATTCAATATCAGAAGCTGGTACGTACAAATTCCTGCTAAAAAAAGACGGAAGGTATGGGTTTTATTTTTCAGGTAGAACCGTAGTTCCAACAGAATACGATGACATAAAGTTTTATAATACATATGCCAACGAAATAATATTAAAAAAAGACGGAAAATATGCGATCTATAATTTTAATAGTGCTAAAATATTGACCGGTTTTGAGTTTGACTCTTATACTTTTATAACTATAGATGGACTCCAATATTATTTAATATTACATAAAGGAGCTAAAAAAATGCTTTGGAATGGTAAATATTGCAGTCAGGAATATGATGAACTTATTCCGGGCTATGAATATGCAGGTTCGCCGGATAAATTTGAAAAATACCCGACATATTTCAAATGCAAAAAAGATGGCAAATTCGGCGTATTATCAAGCGGCGGCATTTCAGTACCTGTTGTGTACGATGACGTAATTTCAGAAAGTAAAGCATTCTACACAATAATTGAAAATGGGAAAAAGGGTGCATGTTTGATACAGGCAAATATCGATGTGCCACCCCGGTACAAGTCAATTGAATTATTTAAGAAGTTAATTGTTAATGGAAAACCTTATTACATTTTCAAAGTATTGGATACAAAAGGTGTGCAATTTTACACAGATCGTAATGGTCGAGAGTATTATCAGTAAAAATTCTAAACTTATTATTAGTTACAATTAATAATTGTACCAAATGCATTAGCAAGAAGTTTGCAATCACCTGCAGTTCTAAAATAACCAATGTGATGTAATTTGATTATAAAAACACGAAAATACCGTTTTGGAAACAACTATCTTCAGTTTGGAAACACTAGGTGGTATTGGTTTTCGCAATTTTGTACTATAAAATTAAATAACACAAAATGCAGAAAACAATTTTTATTACAGGAACATCATCAGGGTTAGGTAAAGCAACGGCAAAATTATTTCAGGCTAAAGGGTGGAGTGTTATTGCAACCATGCGTAATCCTGAAAAGGAAACAGAACTTGGCGAACTTGAAAATGTTACGCTTCTGCCGCTTGATGTTACTAATGTTGAACAAATTAAAACTACAGTAGCAAAAGCCATCGCCTTAAATAGTATTGATGTAGTTTTTAACAATGCCGGTTACGGACTAATGGGTGCTATGGAAGCGCTTACAGAAGAACAGATTTTAAATCAGATCAACACCAATCTTTTAGGAGTGTTGCGTGTTACACAAGCGTTTATTCCGTATTTTAGAGAAAAGAAAAACGGCGTGTTTATAAGCACAACCTCTATGGGTGGGTTGCTGACTTTCCCTTTGCATTCTGTTTACCACGCTACTAAATTTGCTATTGAAGGCTGGAGTGAGGGCATGTCATACGAGCTTGGCCTGCATAATATTAAAATTAAAACGGTAGCACCGGGCGGTATGGCCACTACTGAATTTACAGGCCGATCGCTTGATAAAACCCTGCATTCTGAATATAAGGTTTTAGAAGATAAATTATTCGCAGCGGTTGAAGGCATGAAAAGCGCAACGCCCGCCGAAGATATTGCTGCAATAGTTTATGAAGCTGCAACCGATGGTAAAGACCAGGTGCGCTATGTAGCCGGCGAAGATGCAAAAGCATTATATTCAAGGCGACTAGAAATAGGTAGCGAAGCGTTTAGAAAAGAATTAACACAACAGTTTTTAGGGTAACAAATCAAGGATGTATGAATGTTATTAATTCGATATCTCAATTTCATAAGTTGGTAGGATTGCCAGAGCCGCTGCATCCGCTGGTAAGTGTGGTTAAGGTAGGCGATATGCGATTTACAGATAATGAGGTTTGGGGGCAATTTAGTTTTAATTTTTATTGCATATCAATGAAAAGTAATGTTACGGCCAAATCAAAATACGGCCAGCAATACTATGATTATAATAAAGGAGTAATGACGTTTATTGCGCCTAAGCAGGTACAATTGCTTGACAAACCTCATGACGAAATAATAAGCCAGGAAGCGAGCGAGGGTTACGTATTGTTATTTCATCCTGATTTTTTATATAAACATTCGCTTGCGGCAACCATTAAAAATTACGGATTTTTTTCATACACGGTTAATGAGGCGTTGCATCTTTCGGAAAAAGAAGAAAAGAATATAGCAGCGATATTTCAGAAAATTGATGAAGAGTATCATCATATTGACAGGCATACACAGGATATCATTCTATCACAAATTGATACCCTTTTAAATTACAGCAACCGTTTTTACGAAAGGCAGTTTATAACCCGTAAAGCAGTAAACCATGATGTGCTTACCAAAATGGAACATTTGCTAAGCGATTATTTTGAACACGATGAGACCCTGAGAAATGGTTTGCTTACTGTAGAAATGATTGCCGGCAAACTTAATTTAACACCGCATTATTTAAGCGATATGCTGCGTTTGCATACCGGGCAAAGCGCACAGCAGCATATACACGATAAGTTGATTGATAAAGCTAAAGAGTATTTATCGGCTACAAATTTATCGGTAGCGCAAATCGCGTATCAGTTGGGTTTTGAATATCCTCAGTCATTCAATAAATTTTTTAAAAAGAAAATGAATGTGTCACCTTTAGAATTTAGGCAGACATTTAATTAAGTTGCCGTACTATTAAATTGCTATTACTTAGAAGTCGAATTACTTGCAAGATATTTTATGCAAATACAGTTTTTAATTCTAAATTAGCAAATTAATCTCTAAACTTAACTGGCTATTGTAGTAGCGGCTAAACCAGATTTTAAGCCATAAATAAACGTTGATATGAAGGCAGATAAAACTATTGTTTTCTTAATGATTTTTTTGAATATAGTACTGATAAAAAACATCGGCATACCAAATTCTGATGTTTTATGTGTGGTATTTTCCCTGTTTTTTATAGCTAGTACATTTTACATACTATTATATTTATTTCAAGAGTTTAAAGTATTATTTAAAGGGCTAAAAAAAGAGCATAGTAAATAGTTTATATACAAAAGGCGCAATCTATTTTGATTGCGCCTTTTGTATTATGTAGTAAATCTTAGTCTTTCAATAAAGCATTCGTTCTTCGAATAGATTCTTCATCTTTATAATCCAGCCATGCCTGGCCTTTGCGCTTACGCATCCAGTTATCGTAAACACGGTTAAAGGCAACATTTGCCAAGCCCTTAAACAAGTTAGACGGTCGCCCTGCGAGCGAACGCAGGCTTAACGAAAAACCAGGAGTTAAGTACTTCATGTAGTGCCACCAGCCTTCTGGCATGTATAGCATTTCGCCATGCTGTAAATTTGTAATGTATGGTTTTACCTTTTTAAGCGCAGGAAATTTTTCGAAATCAGGGTTGTCAAAATCAATATCTTCATTACAAATCCATGAATAGGGCAGGCGGTACATGTACTTGGTTTCTTTAGGGTCTACCAGCACACATTGCTTTTTACCCGCAAAATGAAAATGAAAAATATTAGGGAAGTCAATATCATAATGCATAAACACCTTCGCATTTTGGCCGCCAAAAAATACTAAAGGCAAGCTTTTAAGTAAATGTATGCCCAGTTTAGGCCATTTCATATCGGCTTTCATACTGGGTACATCTTTCATAAGGTTGTATAAAAATATACGCAGGTGGGTAGGGCCTTTTTCTAAAATGTCGATATACTCAGCCATTGTCATGGTGAAATCGGGCTCATTTACTTTTTTGGTATGGTCGGTTTTGCGGTTATCATAAAGCGGTACGGTTTTATCGCCGGCAACTTCACGTAAAAAATCAAAATTCCATTTGGTAAAGGCGGGCCAGTCTTCAATCTGGTTGGTAATTACAACAGGCTTTTGGGGCTTGTAATAATTTTCTATAAATTCTTTTTTTGTAAGTTTTTCAACCCTTTCAATCTCTATATATTCAAAAGCCATAATTAAGAGTGCTAATTATTGTAATTTGTTGGTTTATTATGGCTGTAATTTGTTAGGTTTATTACAGTCAAATTGTTTGCAGCCTGTAGTTTATGTAATTGCTCAGTGCCGAAAATGCAACAGTTTAAAATTACAATAAAAATTTACAAGTGGTACTATAATTAGCATTTCCTGAAATATATTTTCACTATCAAACAAGTAAGTGTAAATTTAGGGTTGTTTTTAAGTTATTTTACAATAACGGCTTTAACTTATTTTTAACTAAAATAACACAATGTTAAATTTCGGCACGGCTATTGATAAGTGTACCTTGAAAATATAAGCGTTAAAAATTATTTTTTATCGGGGCAATTGCAATAGCATATACTTATTGTAATACCTTTGCCAGCAAATTATGAGGTACTTAAAAAATCATATCGGAAATCATGTATTGTGTTTGCTTATGGCAATGCACATACTTAATTTCAGTATAGATAACCCTCATACCCTTTTTGAGCATAATAAGGTACAGGCAGATTTTGATGAAGTTGACAGTGTTGTAGAATTAGTACTTGAAGAGGTATTGAATGTAGAAAACGCAATACCGGAACATCATACTAAAAGCCCGCTGCACCATAAATTTAGCGCAAAAAAACTGGTTTGGATGTATAAGTACACCTCGCCCGTTATTTTTAAAAAGCAGGTTGTGGTACAGTACAATCCAGATGCTTACAAATCGTCTTTTCATTCCACACAAATATATAGTTCCCCTTTTCTAAGCTTATTTTCTCCTCCGCCTGAGGTTTAAAATACATACGTCAAAAATGTTTTTGTCGGTTTTTTACGCATTTAAAAGACCTAAATATGCTTTTTGGTTTAATGTTAATTTTATTAACATTAAACAACAGGTATTAAAAAACTATTTTCTAACTTAGTATTTTAACATAAAATTATATCATGGAATTTAAAAATAAATTCTTTGTCTGGATAGCTGTGCTGTTTGTCCAGGCTGCCGCAGTTGCTCAGGTATCTGAACCAACTACATTAACCATTAAACAGGCCGAAGAGTTATTTTTTAAGAACAACTTTTTACTGCTGGCGCAACAATATAATATTGATAAAGCCGGAGCCCAGATAATACAATCTAAAGTATACCCAAACCCAGAGGTTACTGCAGATTTTGTAGGTTACGAAGCGCAAACAGATAAGTATTTTCCGGTAGGTAAAAATGGCCAGTTTGCGGCAGGGCTGGAGCAATTAATTATTATGGGAGGTAAACGCAAAGCCCAGATAGAGCTTGCAAAACTCGATAAAAAAAGAGCCGAAGCAGAACTTACAGATATTACCCGCAATTTACAATTGCAAATATGGCAGGCATTTTACACACTGCACAATCAGCAAAAAGTTATCGAAAAGTACACAAAGCTAATGGATAAGCTTAATTACTTAATAGATAGCTACCAGGTTCAGGTAGATAAAAATAACATTGCGCTTAAAGATTTGGTACGCCTTAAATCGGTTTACGTAAAAATTAATAACGATAAATCAGAAGAAAGTGCCGTGCTTATAGAGCAACAGCAAAAGTTAAATATACTGCTTGGTATTGTTGCAAACACACAAACTATTTATACTATAGATGATGCCAATGCATACAGTAATGTGGGTATTTTATATGATGATATGTTACAAAAATCGTTAGAAAACAGGCCCGACCTTAATCAGGCAAAGATAGATACAGAGTCGGCCAAGCTAAATCTTTCATTACAAAAAAAGATGGCAATACCAGATGTTACTTTAAGAGCAGGATACAACCAGCGTGGTGATGCGTTTATGAACCAGTACAACATAGGTATTGGCATACCGTTGCCTATTTTCGACCGTAACCGTGGTAATATTCAAACGGCTAAAATTCAGCAGGAGCAGGGACTTAAAAACATAACCTACAAACAACTGGAAATTCAGAATGAGGTTTTAGCAGCTTACCAAAATTTTACACGTAGCGTTGAAGAGTACAAGCGCATAAGCAAATTAATCAATTCTGATTTTGAGGCTGTATTTACCGGTATAAATACCAACTTTCAGAAAGGTAACGTATCGATGATAGAGTTTACCGACTTTGTTGAAGCCTATAACGATGCGCAAACAGAGGTAGAAAGGGTTAAAGAACAATTAGCTCTTGCAGCAGCACAAATAAACTATGTAACCGGAACTAAAAACTTTTAAGATGAAAACACCACAAAATATACTTTTCGCAACACTAACATTATCGGTTTTACTTACGGGCTGCGAAGATAAAAAACAACCTGTAGAAGAGGTAGCGCCAAAATTTACAATGACCGATAAAATGCTTAGCGAAAGTAGTTTCGCAACAGCAACTACAGAGTTTGCCCAAAACGAAATTCATCTGTTTGGTAAAATATCGGCAGATAATAATAGCATGGCGCAGGTGTTTCCGGCGGTAGGCGGTAACGTAATTGAAATTAAGGCAGAGTTGGGAGACTATGTAAAACAAGGCCAGTTGCTTGCAAGTATAAGGAGTAGCGAGGTAGCGGGTTTCCAGAGCCAGACCAGCGATGCCGATGCTAACGTTAGCATTGCAGAGCGTAACCTGCAAAGTGCTAAAGATATGTATGAAGGCAAACTGGCATCTGAAAAAGAACTGGTTGTTGCCCAGAAAGAATTAGAAAAAGCCCGTGCCGAAAAAAGCAGGATGGGTGAGGTTAATAATATTTACCACCTTAAAAAAGGATCTGTTTACAACCTGTATGCGCCAATAAGCGGCTATGTGGTTTTTAAAGATATAAGCCCTAACGAAATGCTGCTAAGCAATCGCGATTCGGCAGTATTCACCATTGCTAAGTTAGATAATGTTTGGGTACTGGCTAATGTAAACGAGAGCGACCTTAGTAAAGTTAAACAAGGCCAGGATGTGAGCATACAAACTATAGCTTATCCGGATAGCCATATTAATGGTAAGATCGATAAAATTTTTAACGTGATCGACCCGGAAACCAGGGCAGCAAAAGCACTAATAAAAGTACATAATACTGATGTGGCACTTAAGCCGGAAATGAATGCTACGGTTACCGTGCATTATGCCGATGATAAAAAGTTTGTAGCGGTTCCATCTGAAGCATTAGTGTTTGATAAAAGCAAAAACTTTGTAATGGTTTTTAAAGCTAAAGATGATATCGAAACCCGCGAAGTAACGGTTTACCGCGCCCTTGATAAAACCACCTATTTATCTGCCGGCCTTAAAGAAGGCGAGAAAATATTGGTAAAAGGCAATTTGTTAATCTATGATGCTCTAAACGATTAAACGTAAACCCAGATGAACAAGTTAATAAAAAACATAATAGGCTTTTCGCTGCGCAACAAGTTGTTTACCTTTTTTTGGGTAGGTATTGTTGTTATTGCAGGTATTATAAGCTACAAAAATATTCCGGTAGAGGCGTTCCCAGACGTTACCAATACCCAGATTATTATAGTAACCGAGTGGAACGGCCGTAGTGCCGAAGAGATAGAGCGTTTTGTAACATCGCCTATTGAAATATCGATGAACTCGGTACAGAAAAAAACCAATGTGCGTAGTATTACGATGTTTGGGCTATCTATCATTAAAATTATTTTTGATGATGATGTAGATGATACTTTTGCCCGCCAGCAGGTAAACAACCAGTTGCGTAACGTGCAGTTGCCCGATGGTGTAGAGCCAGATGTGCAGCCACCTTACGGACCAACGGGCGAAATTTACCGCTATACATTACAAAGCCCCGATAAAGATACCCGAGAATTGCTAACCCTGCAAAACTGGGTTATTGACAGGCAGTTAAGGGCTGTACCCGGTATTGCTGATGTGGTTGCTTTTGGTGGCCGCGAAAAAACATACGAAATTCAGATAGACCCTATCCTGCTTCAAAAATACGAGCTTACCTCACCGCAGGTGTACGATGCCGTGAGCAGGGCAAACGTAAATGTGGGTGGCGATGTTATCGAGAAAAACGGACAGGCATACGTTGTGCGTGGTGTAGGTTTGCTGGATAGTACTAGTGATATAGAGAATACTATTGTTGCACAATACAACGGTAACCCAGTACTGGTTAAAAATATTGCTAAGGTCGAAATTTCGAATGTGCCCCGTGTAGGTCAGGTTGGGTTAGATGATAATGATGATGTGGTTGAAGGTATTATTGTAATGCGTAAAAACGAAAACCCATCTGAAGTGCTTAAACGCCTTAAAGAAAAAATAGCTTACGTGCAGGATAACATTCTTCCTAAAGATGTAAAAATGGTTACGTTTTACGACCGTGACCGCCTTATGGAATTTTGTACGCATACTGTTACCCATAACCTTGTAGAAGGTATTTTGCTGGTAACTGTAATTGTATTCCTTTTCATGGCCGATTGGCGTACTACTATAATAGTATCTATCATTATTCCGCTGGCGCTGCTGTTTGCATTTTTATGCTTAAAGTTAAAAGGCATGAGTGCCAACTTACTCTCGTTGGGGGCGGTAGACTTTGGTATTATAATAGATGGGGCGGTCGTAATGGTCGAGGGGCTCTTTGTGTCCTTAGACCACCTGCAGCACCGCATAGGCGAAGAGAAATTTAATAAACTTGCTAAACTTGGGCTTATTCGTAAAGAAGGTACTAAGCTTGGTGTGGCTATCTTCTTTAGTAAACTTATTATTATATCGGGCTTGCTGCCTATTTTCTCTTTCGAAAAGGTAGAGGGTAAAATGTTCTCGCCACTGGCATGGACGTTGGGCTTCGCATTATTGGGTGCATTAATATTTACGTTAACCTTAGTGCCGGTGCTTTGCTCTATCCTTCTAAATAAAAATGTAAAAGAAAAACACAATGTAATTGTTATCTTTTTCGATAAAATAGTAAGCAAAGGGCTTAATGTAACTTTTAAAAACAAAAGAACATCTATTATTATATCAATGGTTGTTTTAGTGCTTACGTTGTTCTCGGCTAAATTTATGGGTACCGAGTTTTTACCACCGCTTAACGAGGGCGCTTTGTGGGTAGAGGCAAAATACCCAATGAGCCAGTCGCTTACCGAAACGGTTAAAAAAGTAGCCGAATTGCGTACAGTGCTGCGCACTTTTCCGGAGGTTAATGGTGTACTGTCGCAAACCGGTAGGAGTAATGATGGTACCGACCCAAGTGGTTTTTACTACGTGCAAATGCAGGTAAACCTTAAGGCCAAAGACGACTGGAAGCGAGACATTAGTATGGATCAGTTGGTGAGTGAAATGGATGCGAAACTGGAAAAATTCCAGGGGGTTAATTTCAATTACTCGCAACCTATTATAGATAACGTTGCCGAAGCCGTTGCGGGTATGAATGCATCTAACGCAGTAAAAATTTATGGCGATGATTTAAAAACCCTCGATAAAATTGCCAACCAGGTAATTGAGCGTATGAAAAACGTTGATGGGGTTAAGGATATTGGTATCCTTAGAAACATTGGCCAGCCGGAAATGAGCATTTCTTTTGATGAAGAAAAAATGGCATTATACGGCGTTCAGAAAAACGATGCACAAAGTATTTTAGAAATGGCAATAGGTGGTAAAACGGCTACCCAAAAATACGAAGGCGAAAAGAAATTTGACATCAGGCTGCGTTACGCACACGAGTACCGCAAAGATGAAGAAGATATTATGAACCTTATGGTGCCTACGCTTCGTGGTACAAAAGTACCACTTAAAGAAATTGCTACGCTTAAAACATCTACAGGGCCTGCATTTGTGTACAGAGATAATACCAAACGTTTTATTGGTGTAAAATTCTCGGTACGCGACAGGGATTTAGGTAGTACCATTGCCGATGCGCAGGCAAGGGTTAAAACCTTAAAACTGCCCGATGGTTATACCGTAGGCTGGACCGGTGAGTTCGAAAACCAGGTGCGTGCCAGTGCTAAGTTGGCACAAATGGTTCCTGTATCGTTAATATTAATATTTGTGTTACTGTTTATAATGTTTGGTAATATAAAAGATTCACTTTTAGTACTGGTAAACGTACCATTTGCAATTATAGGAGGTATATTGGCACTTGAAATTACGGGTATTAACTTTGGTATATCTGCCGGGGTAGGCTTTATTGCATTGCTAGGTATTTGTATCCAGAATGGGGTAATCCTGGTCTCGCAGTTTCATAACAACCTCAAACTCAAAATGTCGCTTACAGAAGCTATTATTGAGGGTGTAAAATCACGAACAAGGCCTGTTGTAATGACGGCGTTAATGGCGGCTATTGGGCTTATGCCGGCGGCATTATCTACCGGTATTGGATCAGAATCTCAAAAACCACTTGCGGTATCTATTATTGGTGGGCTTATAACTGCCACAATATTTACCTTATTAATATTTCCTAATTTTTTCTATTGGATGATGCGTAAGAAACATCAAAATTTAATGGAATAATATTTTAAATAGTTAGGAATAATGAGTCGCCCGGTGTAAGTTCCGGGCGATTCTGTTTTTAATAAGCAACTAATTTGTTAGCTCTATAATTTCAGGCACAAAAAAAAATCCCCTATTGGAGATTTTTTGTCTTGTACTTGTAATAAGGTATTGAAGGTATAGTTGCTTATAAGTCTATGGTCTTCTGCCTGTTGCAAGTCTGTAAAGGATTGCGATGATTGCAAGAACCAATAAAATGTGAATGAAACCACCTACTACTTGTCCGAATGCAAAATAACCTACTGCCCACCCAATAAGGAGGATAACAGCAATTAACCAAATTAAATCTCTCATGATGTTTTATTTTAAAAAGTTAGTGAGATAAAATTAGTACTTAGCAGGGAGGTGTGTTAATTAATTAAGAATCCTTTAATAGCCAAAGTTTTCATAATAAATGAAATGTAAATAAATTACTAAAAAAAGCCCGGCTGCTAATTAAATAAGTATTTTTGTATTGTTATAGAATTTTATTTCATGCAAACTCCCTTAAAAGTTGCAATAGTAGGCTCTGGCCTTGTAGGATCGCTACTTGCAATATACCTTAAAAAAGCAGGACATTCTGTTCATGTTTACGATAGAAGCCCTGATATCAGGAAAATACAATTTTCCGGACGATCGATCAACCTTGCCATGTCGCACCGCGGCTGGCGCGCCCTGGACGAAGTGGGATTGGGAGATGAAATACGGCAACTCGCCATACCTTTAGAAAAACGTGCCATACATACCGTAGACCAACCTCTAAATTATCAATATTATGGTAAAGAGGGGGAGAGTATTTACTCTATATCGCGAGGTTTGCTTAACCGTAAAATGGTAACGCTGGCGGAAGAAGAGGGCGTTGAATTTTTTTTTGAATCACGAATTTGGGATGTAGATATGGCTACGGCCACACTGCAAACCGGCGAGACTGAAAAAGGTACATGGACCGATATTAAATATGATATGGTTTTTGGTGCCGATGGGGCTTTCTCTAGAGTGCGCCACCGTATGCAAAGGCAAAACAGGTTTAACTACTCGCAGGAGTTTTTAAATATGGGATATAAAGAGCTTAATATTCCGGCGAATGCCGATGGTAGCCACAAGCTCGATAAAAACTCTTTCCACATTTGGCCGCGACAGGATTTTATGCTTATCGCTATGCCTAATACCGATGGTAGCTTTACCTGCACACTGTTTATGCCTTTTGAAGGTGAATATTCTTTCGATAGTTTAACAGATAAAGATACACTGGAGCAATTTTTTGCAAAGTATTTCCCATCTACTATAGATGTTATTCCTAACCTGGTTGAGGATTTTTTTAAAAACCCTACCAGCACCTTGGTTACCGTAAAATGTTTTCCCTGGACGTTTGATAATAAAGTAGCGCTAATAGGCGATGCCTGCCATGCCATAGTGCCGTTTTACGGGCACGGTATGAATGCCGGTTTTGAAGATATTACCATACTTAACCAAATGATGCAAAAGTATGGCGACGACTGGACTACTATATTTAAAGAGTACGAAAAAAGCCGTAAGCCCAATACCGATGCAATTGCAGAACTATCCTATCGCAATTTTTTAGAAATGAGTTCTAAAACGGCCGATGCAAAATTTCATCTGCAAAAAAAGATAGAAAAGCATTTTTCTGAAAAGCATCCGGATAAGTGGCTGCCACTTTACAGTAGGGTAACCTTTAGCTTTAGGCCTTATAGCGAAGCACTGGCAATAGGCGACAGGCAAAAGGCTATTATGGATGAAGTGATGAAACTTGAGGGTATTGAAAATAACTGGAACACGCCTGTAATAGAGCAAAAAATACTCGATTTATTGCAGGTTAAACAGTAGCACCTAACTGTAATGGTCATAATGTATATTACTTAGCGTGTTTTTATTCAGCTAAAACGTTTTTTATAATAATTATTGTAGTTATTTTATTACAAAAAATTAATATTAAAGTAATATGTGTACTGTGAGTAGGCTAAATTTACCTAAAAAGAAGTATTTTGTACTAAGCATACAATAAATAAGTGTGAATTGTGTTATTTATAAGCAATCGATATTAATTTCAAAAAAACAATGATAAATGATAGGTTTAAGTTGCTAAAAGTTGCTTTTGTATAAGTAAACTCTTTAAAAAAACGGTTTAGTTATCGTTATAAGTGCGATAAATTATTGTTAAGAATTGATAAAAAAAACCAATTTATTTTTTTTTACCACCTAATAATATAAATTTGCCAATCTTATTATAAAAACAAAAAAGTCAATAAGAAACTATTATTTAAAAATCAGAAACTAAATTTAAAAAAAATGGCAAACGCATCTGTTCAAAAGGTAGAAAAAAAAGAAGGTTCTAAAGGGTCGAATATATTTGCAGGACTGGCAATAGTTATATGCCTTGCTGTAGGTGTTCTTGTATGGAGATTTGTAATGGGAGATCCAGGTAATTTTGAAGGTGGAACTACAGAAGGACATCCACTAGGGTTTTTAGGTACAGTATACAAAGGAGGAGTAATTGTTGCAGTACTTCTTGGTTTATTAATGATGGCTCTTGTGTTTTCTATCGAGAGGTTTTTAGTGATTTCTAAAGCAGGTGGTAAAGGCAACATCGAAGCCTTTGTTGCTAAAGTACAGGCTCAAATTAAAGCAGGTAACATTAACGAGGCTATGGCTGAGTGCGACAAACAACAAGGTACTGTTGCTAACGTTGTAAAAGCAGGTTTATTAAAATACGAAGAGGTTAAAAAAGAAGGTTTTGATAGCGAAAGAGCAGAAGCTGCTATTCAGCAAGAGCTGGAAGAGGCTACGTCTCTTGAAATGCCAATGCTAGAGAAAAACCTTGTTATCCTTTCTACACTTGTATCTATTGGTACACTTGTTGGTCTTCTAGGTACAGTATCTGGTATGATTAAAGCGTTCTCTGCAATGGGTGCGGGTTCTACTCCAGATTCAGCTCAGCTTGCAGTAGGTATCTCTGAGGCACTTATTAATACAGCTACAGGTATTGGTACTTCTACTGTATCGATTATTGCTTATAATCTGTTTACAACTAAAATCGACAAACTTACTTACGCTATTGATGAAGCAGGTTTCACAATTGCTCAAACTTACAGAAGGTTTAGAGCTCGTGCAAACAACGCATAATTAAAGAGTTAAAGTTTTAAATAATAAAGGCAGAAAAGTGTATCTTTAAGATGCACTTTTCAAATTGCCTTAGCTAACAAAAATATAAATGGCTAAACATAAAATATCCAGGAAAAGTACAAGGATAGACATGACCGCAATGTGCGACGTGGCTTTCCTATTGCTATCTTTCTTCGTTATGACTGCTACTGCTAAACAGCCTGAACCTAAACCGGTAGATACCCCGGCTTCGACAGTTATTGATAAACTGCCGGAAGATGGTGTGGGTACAATTACAGTAGGTGATAAAGAGGTGTTTTTTACAATACCAAGAAACATTCGCAGGAGTACCCTTGAGCGTATTAGTACCGAAAAAGGTATTCAGTTTACTGAAGGTGAATACAAAGCATTTGAAAATACTGAAGGTTTTGGTGTTCCTTTAAACCAGGTTAAAGGCTTGTTGGCTTTATCTCCTGCTAAAAGAAATGCTCCTGGCTTTCAAAAAGGTATTCCTTATGATACTATTAACGATCAGCTTACTGATTGGGTAAAACAGGCAAGAGAGGCAAACAAAGCAATGTATGATGCCCAACTACAGGAAGGCAAAATTACAGCTGAAGAGTTTGGTAAAAAAGGAGACTTGGCAATTGCTATTAAAGGTGATGCTAAAGAAGATTTTATGACTGTAAAAAGGGTTATTGATATTTTGCAGGAGCAAAAGAAAAATAAATTCTTTTTAATTACAGGATTACGTAACAAAGATTTTTAATATTATAAAATAATATAAAATGGCAGAATTAAATACCGGCGGCGGCGGTGGCGACGGCAAGAAAGTAAGAAGTAAAAAATCGAACCCAGGGGTAGATCTTACCGCGATGGTAGATTTAGCTTTCCTTCTTATTACTTTCTTTATGCTTACCACTACGCTGTCTAAACCTCAGTCTATGCCTTTGGTAATGCCGGACAAAGATGTAAAAGATCAACCTAGAACTGATACTAAGATTCCGGAAGAAAGGATGATGACGATATTAATTGGTAAGGATAATAAAATACTTTGGTATTTTGGTATTCTTAAAACACCAATTATACCGCCTACTGTAGCTGCTTTTGGTAAAGATGGTATACGAAAAGAAATTATTAAAAATACCATTTATGCTAAACAGCATACCACTAAGGCAGATGAAGGCTTAATTGTAAACATTAAAGCAAGTGATGCGGCAAGCTATAAAAACCTTGTAGATATTCTTGATGAAATGGCTATTAACAAAGTACAGCTGTATGCAATAGGTGACATTACTCCAGAAGAAACTACCCTATTAAAAGATAAGGGCTTATATTAAGCTTTGGCGTTAAACCTAAAATTATAAAATATGTCAAAACTAAATATATTTAACAGAGATTGGATTGACCTTGTTTTTGAAGGCCGTAATAAAAGTTATGGTGCTTATCAATTAAGGCAGGAAAATCCTAAAACAACTACTTTAGCTATTATTCTGGGTAGTATATTTTTTGCAGGAGCTATTGGTACACCGGTAATTCTTAGTAAATTTAAAACAACAGATGATACTGCTGGTGAAGAAAAGATACAGCAAATTGAAGTAGTTGATATCCCGGAGCCACCAGTGGAAATATTGCCACCACCACCACCACCGGTAGAAGTGTATCAGGCACCAAAATCGATAGTGGAAGAGGTTAAATTTAAGCCTCTTGTAGCAGCTAAGAAAGAAGAAGTACCGGAAGACCCACCTAAAATTACGCAATTTAAGGAAGCTAACCCTGGTTCTGAAAATAAAGAAGCAAGCCCTACGGGCGATGTTAATATTGGTAAACCATCTGGTAACCTTGATAAAGGTGTAGAGGTGCCCGATAACCAGGTGTACAACACTGCCGGTTTACAGGTACAGCCAGAATATCCGGGTGGTATTGCGGCTTTCCTTAAGTTTGTAAATACTAACTTCAGGATACCGGAAATTGATAATGATATGACTGCTAAAATTTACGTTTCGTTCGTAATCGAAAAAGACGGTACTCTTACAGCCATTAAAGTATTGAGAGATCCTGGTTATGGATTAGGTAAAGAAGCAGAGCGTGTACTTAAATCGTCAAAAATTAAGTGGTCGCCTGGTATTCAAAATGGTAAACCTGTAAGGGCTGCCTTTAACTTACCTATTACGATTAACATTAAATCTTAATAAAATAGAGCGATGATTAATAAAAAAAAATCGCGCTACGACACACAGAAATCGCCCATACAGCGATTTCTGTTCGTTTTGGGCATAGTGTTTTTTTTGCTTTACCTGGCTTTGGGCTTTATGATTATATTTTCAGACCGTATACCTTTAAATATGACCTATAATGGCCGGCTAATGTTAGGTATACTTTTAATAGTATATGCGTTTTTTAGGTTTATAAGATTATTGCAAAAAAACAGAGAATAAACAGTAAATGATGAAAAAGTTTATATTGTTATTAGTGATTATAAATTCGTTTACATCTTTTGGTCAAAATGCGAGTGATACAATTCCGAATGTACCACAAGCATCTAAAGGAACGCAAGTAGATGTTAAACCAGAATATCCGGGAGGAATCCCTGCTTTTTTTAAATTTATTACTAATGAATTCAAACAGCCTAAAATAGGTTATGCGGCGACATTGAAAATAATAGTTAGCTTTATAGTTGAAAAAGACGGTACTATGAGCAATTACAAAATTGTTCAGGATCCGGGGTATGGTTTAGGAAATGAAACTGTCAGGGTATTGAAACTGTGTAAAGAAAAGTGGAAGCCAGGTATTCAAAATGGTAAAATTGTTAGAGCCGCTTATAATTTACCTTTAACTATTAATATTAAAAATTAAGTATGAAACGCATATTCGCAATTGCCCTGCTTTGTTTGTTTGCTGCAACTCTATTTTTAATAAGTTGTAAAAATGACAAATCGGGTAGTATAACTAACCCTCAGGAAACCATGTTAGCAGGTAATATTACCTTTCAGGTAGATAATACAATACAGCCCATAGTTGAAGATGTATTGGCTATTTTTGGCAGCGTATACACGAAGGCGCATATAACACAGGTAAACCGTAACGAAAGCGACATTATAAATGCTTTGCTGCGCGATTCGGCAAGTGTGGCAATACTAACCCGAGAATTAACAGAGGGTGAGGAAGCTCATTTTCTAAACAAAAAAATTAAGCCTAGGGTTACCCCGTTTGCGAAAGATGCTTTGGCGCTTATTACCAGTAAAGCGGCTACAGATTCTGTAGTAAATTTAGAAGAAGTTTATAAAGTAATGCAGGGTAAAACAAGTACTACAGTTAAACAATTGGTGTTCGATAATACGAGTTCAAGCGCTTTAAGCTACCTGATGCAGCAGGCAGGTGTTAAACAATTGCCAATAAGTGGTGTATATTCTCTAAAAAGTACCCAGGAAGTTATTAAATTTGTGCACGACAATGCCGGTTCTATTGGAGTAATTGGTGTAAACTGGTTGGTACAACCTCCACAAGAGTTGGGGAAATATGTAGAAAATATTAAAGTGCTTGGTGTAGATAATGTTAAGGTAAATAAAGGAGTAAAAAAATATTATAAACCATCGCAAAGTAACATAGCTACAGGGCTTTACCCTTTAATACGCACCCTTTATGTGTTAAATTACGAAGGCAGGGATGGCTTGGGCACAGGTTTTGCAAACTATATAAGCTCTGAAGATGGGCAACGAATTATTTTAAAATCAGGGCTGTTGCCGCTTGCTATTCCTCCCAGGGAAATTGAAATTGTAAAATAGATAACTACTAAATAATTAAGAAGAAAGTAAAATGATTAAGACGACAAAATCTAAATTCATCGGTTTATCATTGTTGCTAGTTGGTGTGGCTGTAAATGCTCAGGATGCTAACGAAGCAAAAAAAGCAATTGATGCCGAACAATACCAAAAAGCAAAAACAAATTTAAAGTCACTTATAGCCTCTAAACCGGATGATGGTAAAAATTATTTTTTACTAGGTGATGTATACCTTACACAAACCGTTCAGGATTCTGCTGCACTTTATTTTAATAAAGGTAAAGCTGCTAAGCAAAATGCCGAATATAATACTATTGGCTTAGGCCAGATAGACCTTAGCGCGGGTAATGCACCTGCTGCTCAGGCAAAATTTGACGCTGTAGAAAAAGAGCTTGGTAAAAAAGATGTTGAGCAACTGGTTTACATAGGCCGCGCTTACATTTATGCAGATAAGCCAGATTATAAAAAAGCAATTGCTGTACTTACTAAAGCGGTAGCTAAAGATAATAAATATGCACCTGCTTACCTTAACCTTGGTGAAGCTCAATATCGCGATCATAATCAAAACGAAGCATATAAAAACTTTCGTACAGCATCTGAATTAGACCCAAGTTTGCTAAGGGCTAAACTTCAGCTTGGTGTAATTACAAAAAACACAAGGGCTGCTTTCCCGGAAGCTGTTAAGGCATTTGATGCTATTGTTGCTACAAGCCCTAACTATGGTCCTGTTTATAGAGAACTTGCTGAAACATATTACCTGTGGGGAAATACAGATGGTGCTAAAACAGCAGAATACAATGCCAAAGCCCTTGGTTATTATGAAAAATACATGAGTCTTACAGATTACTCTTTAGATTCTAGGATGAGGCATGCTGACTTTTTGCTTTTAACAGGTGACTATAAAGCACTTGAGGCAGAAGCTCAAAAAATGCAGCAAATGGATAAAGTTAACCCAAGAATATTGCGTTATGCTGCTTATGCTGCTTACGAAAATGGCAACTATGAGGGCAGCTTAACTGCAATGAAAGATTTTATTGCCAAAGTAGATCCTAAACGTGTTATTGCTCGTGATTACCTTTACCTTGGTTTGGCAGAACTTGCTACATCTGTTGGTAAAGATGCTAAAGAAAATGATATTATTAAAGATCAGGCCAGATTTGATGATGCTATTGCAAACATTAAAAAAGCAGCTGAGACAGATATAAACATTACTAATGAGTATAATGAAATTGGTAAAAAATTATTTACTCAAAAATTATACGGTCCTGCATCGGTAGTATTTGAGGTTGCTGCTGCAAATCCGCAAAACAAAAACCTGTTTTACGATAACTTTTACCTTGCTTATTCTATTTACTACGATCACGTAAATAAATCAGATGCAGATAAAAAAGCAAACACTGCACAGCTTAAAAAAGCAGATGCTGCACTTACTAAGGTAATCGAGCTTTCACCAGATGCGCAGGATGCTTTCTTATTTAAAGCAAGGATTAATCAAAATCTGCAAACTAATGAAGCATATGCCGAAATGGGCAAAGCGTATGACGAGTATATTAAAATAGTAACCGCTAAAGGTGCTGCCGAAACATCTAAACCAGCTGTAAGTAAAAACCTTATAGAAGCTTACTCTAATGCGGGTGCTTATTATGCAGTTACAGATAAAGCTAAGGCTAAAGATTACTTTACAAAGGCTATCGCTTTAAACCCTAATGACCAGTATGCTAAAGCCGAGCTTAAAAAGCTTAACTAGTATATTTAAATAATTTGTAAAACCGGCCTTGTGCCGGTTTTTACGTTTTTATACAACGCACTAATTAAATATGTATCTTTGCAAATTATTTGAATACAATGCTTAAGAAGGAAATACAAATTGAGGTAGAAAAGGGCGAAATGTTGCCCCTAATGGAGGAGTTCTATACAATACAGGGCGAAGGTTACCACACCGGTACTGCTGCCTATTTTATACGTGTGGGCGGTTGTGATGTGGGCTGCCACTGGTGCGACGTTAAAGAAAGCTGGAATGCAGATTTGCATCCGCCAACAAGTATACATACCATTGTTGAGCACGCTTCACAATATTGCAAAACTATTGTTATTACTGGTGGCGAACCACTTATGTGGAATATGGAGCCTATAACATCTAATCTTAAGGCTGCCGGTTTAAGGGTGCATATTGAAACATCGGGTGCATATCCGTTAAGTGGGCACTGGGACTGGATTTGCCTTTCTCCTAAAAAAACAAAGTTGCCAACAGAAGAAGTGTATAACCATGCCCATGAGCTTAAAGTAATTATACACAACAAGCACGATTTTATTTTTGCCGAAGAGCAGGCTGCTAAAACTAATAGTAACGCCATATTGTTCCTTCAGCCGGAATGGAGCAAGAAAGAAGAAATCACCCCGCTTATTGTTGATTATGTAATGGCTAACCCTAAATGGAGGGTATCGCTACAAACACACAAGTACCTTAATATTCCGTAACAGGATAACTTATATTTAATAACTAAACATAAATCACAAAATGAAAAAATTATTATTTGCAGTAGCTTTTACAATGGTAGCCCAATTAAGTATAGCACAAACTGCTGTTAAAGCTGCAACTACAACTAAAACCACGACAACATCTGCGGTTAAACAAGATGCTATAAAACTTTTAGAGCTTAGCGGCGCTAACGCACAATATGAAGTTGCTATTAATCAGATAGTAAAAAACGTGCCTGCAGAAAAGCAAGCTGAATTTAAAAAAGAAATTGTAGCATCAATGTCTGGCTTAACAGAAAAAATTGCTGATGTTTATGTTGCTGAATTTACTCATGATGATATTAAAGCCATGATTAAATATTACGAAAGCCCGGTAGGTAAAAAAGCAGCTAGCAAAACAGGTGTGATTGCAGAAAAAGCTCAGGAAATTGGTATGGAATGGGCACAAACCTTACAGCCTATTGTTATGAAATACATGCCGCAATAAGTATTGCCGGCACTATTAACAAAAAATCCCGCAATAGCGGGATTTTTTGTTTTATAAATTAAGCTTAGCAAGGTAATCGTAATGCTCCCCCTCTAATATAAGCTCGCACTGCAGGTTATTAGCATGTGCCGCGTTCTGAAGCGTATTATAATCAATATACATCCAGTCAAAAGGTTCTTCCTTCTCATTTTTATAAGAAATATTGAATTCTACTTCGCCATAATAATCAATATCGCTTGGTATCCATTTGCCGCCATCATCATCTTCATCAAACATATAAATAATGTCGGACGAATCTAATAGAATCTGCCCTCCCTCATTAAGCAACGATTTTAATTTCTGAAGAAAACCAGATAACTTATTCAGCTTACCACACATACCGGCGCCATTCATCATTAAAAGTATAGTATCGTACTTTTCATCTTCTATTAGCATCACATTTTGTGCGAAAGCTTTTTTAATACCGCGTAGTTTACAGGCCTCAATAGCATTTGGGCTAATATCTATAGCGGTAACATCAAGCTCTTCTATATTTTGAAGGTATAAACTGTGGCTTCCGGCGCCACAACCTACATCAAGCACGCGGCCGTGGGCAAGTTTCAACGCTTTTTGTTCCATAGCAGGCATATCTTTATACTGCCTAAAAAGGTAGGCCACGCTCATTTCATCTTCTTCAGATATTGAAGTTTCGGTAATTAAATTTTCCGGGGCATTGCCGGTTTGGTAATCAAGTATCGCTTTCCCAAAAAGGTCTTTCATTTTTTTATACTTTTGCTGCGGATTGATAAAATGTAATGTGGAATGGAGAATTTTTTAAAACAGCTTCCAAAGCTTGCCAAAGATAAGCATAACGAGAACAAAAAGTTTTTTGATAAGCTTAAAAAAAAGGTGCCGAAAAACCTTGATTATGTTATGCAGGAGCTGCATGATAAAGAGTTTAAAAAAACTGATTGTCTTAAATGTGCCAATTGCTGCAAAACAACAGGGCCGTTATTTACCCTGGCCGATATAGAGCGTGTTGCCAAACACATGCGCCAAAAGCCACAACAATTTATAGAAAAGTATTTGCAAATAGATGAAGATAACGATTATGTACTGCAAAGCGTGCCCTGTACTTTTTTAGATAACGAAAATTATTGCATCATATATGATGTGCGCCCCAAGGCATGCCGTGAATTTCCGCATACTGACAGGAAGAAGTTTCAGCAGATAAGCAACCTTACACTAAAAAATGTTGCTATTTGCCCTGCGGCTTATAATATTGTAGAGGAAATGAAAAAGAGGCTGCCGATGTAGTGCCAAATTTCTGTAGACAATTTAAACCAAAAGAAATTTTATTTAGATTTACAGTATCAAAACACAACCTATGGCAAAGCTAACATCAATTACTCCCATGTTCTGGACAAAAGAACTGAAGGCAACAGTGGATTTTTATGTAGATGTACTGGGTTTTGAATGTGGCGCTTTTGAAGAAGGCTGGGCAGTGCTGCTCCGGGACGAGATTGAAATTATGCTTTCGTACCCAAATCCGCATTTGCCGTTTGAAGCACCTACGTTTACAGGATCGTTTTATATGAATACTACAAATGTAGATGAACTTTGGGATGCCTGGAAAGACAAATGCAACATTTGTTACCCTATAGATAATTTTGAGTACGGCATGCGCGAGTTTGCCATTTATGATAATAACGATTATATACTACAATTTGGCCAGCCCATAAACCAATAACACTATGAAATCTTTCCGCCGGTTTTTTCAATTACTAATAGTATCTATTGTAATAGCAATAGTGTATTACTTTTTTGTGCTCGATAATGTTGTTAAATCATCATTCAGTACCAAAGTAGGGGAGATTGTAGTGGTTACCATTCCGGTATTTGTAATTGTGGTACTGCTTTATGTAGTAGGTAGAATTATAATAAAGTCGGCTAAAGGCATCTCAAAAAAAAACCTTCCTAATAAGGAAGGTCAAAATCGTTAAGCAGCTTCTTCTTCATGTTGCTTTAATTCTCCTACAAAGCCTTCAATGCTTTGTATTTTGCCATCTACATAATCTAGTAAGCCTTCAATTTTATCTCTAAGCTCCTCAAAAAAGGCAATTATATCTTCAATATATCCTTTAATCTTTTTTATAAAGTTCAGGATGTATTCCACTACGTTGTTTAGGTTGTCGGTAATATTCATGGCTATAGCTATTTAGTGTTTATTTATACCTGAAAATTACAAAACACTTTTGTTATCGTAAAACACTTTGTGTAAACATTAAGAATTAATCTCAGGCTATTCGCCATATATAAGATACTTTTTGCGCATAGTTTTAAACTGCGTTAAACCTGCCTGCCAGCTTTGCCTAATTTCGGCTTCGGTTTTACCGGCTTCAATTTGTTGCTGCAATACTTTTGTGCCTGCCAGCTTGGTAAAAAACGGAATGAAAAACTTCGATTTATCCTCAGTTTCATTATAAGCCTTTAAAAGCCATTTCAATTCGATCTGTTTTACCTTAGCAATTTTAGATAAATCTTCGCCATAGCACACTTTACCGTTATAAAGCGGATCTTTCGCACCCTCATTAGGCGCAGGCGTAAAGCTAAACCCGGTTTTAGGCAGGTACGGCGACCCGTATAACTGAAACTGTTTATTAGTACCGCGGCCCATACTCACATTAGTGCCTTCAAAAAAGCAAAGGCTTGCGTATAAATTTATTGCCTGGTCGTTAGGCAGGTTAGGCGATGGTTTAAAAGGCAGGCTATACGGCATGGTTCGTTTATAATCAGAACACGGAATTACCGTTAGCTTGCAGGCAATGCCATTTTTAAGCCACTTTTCGCCGTTAATCATTTTGCCATATTCGCCAATGGTCATACCGTGCAGGGTAGGTATAGGGTGCATGCCAATAAAACTGGTATACTCTTTCTCTAAAACCGGGCCATCAACAATACCACCGTTCGGGTTTGGCCTGTCCAGGATAATAAGTTCGATACCCTGTTCGGCGCAAGCCTCCATTATATAGTGTAACGATGATATATAGGTGTAAAAACGTGCACCCACATCCTGAAGGTCGAAAACTAAAACATCAATCCCTGCCAGTTGAGCGGGTTTCGGTTTTTTGTTATCGCCGTAAAGCGAAATTATAGGCAGCCCTGTTTTAGTATCCTTACCATCTTTAATATGTTCGCCGGCATCTGCAGTACCCCGAAATCCATGTTCAGGGGCAAATATTTTTTTTACATCAATATTCTTTTCAACTAAAAAATCTACAATATTAGTGGTAGTTTCTGCGGCCTCAGCACTAGTAATTTCTTTAGGTAGTTTTTTAAGTTCGGGATAATATTTTACAATACCTGTTTGGTTTGTAACAATGCCAACCTTTTTACCTTTCAATAAAGGCAGGTATTGGGTGTAATTATCGGCACCGGTTTTAATAAGCGCAATTGTTTCCTGGCTTCGAACAGCAGATATCTGAGTATTTTCTTTCGACTTCGGACTTTCGACTTTCGACTGAAGTGAATTTCCGCACGCACCCATCAAAATAAATGAGAATAAAACTGTATTTTTGATGCGAGCGCCTGTAAACTGGCGAAGTAAAAAAGAATAAGATACCATACCTTTGAATTTAGAATATTTTATAGCCCGCAGGCTTGTTACTGCAAAGAACCATAAAAGTAGTATATCTGCACCAATAATAAAAATAGCTATAGTGGCTATAGCCGTAGGCATTATCATGATGATAGTTGCCATTGCTACCGGCGTGGGACTGCAAGATAAAATACGCGAAAAAATATCGGCATTCAATGGGCATGTAATCATTTCAAATTTCGACGATAACCAGTCAGAGGTGAGCGTCGAGCCAATATCTATCAAGCAGGACTTTTACCCCAACTTTAAAAGTGTAAAAGGAATCAATCATATACAGGCGGTAGCATCTAAAGCGGCATTCATCAGGACCGAAAAAGCTTTTGAAGGTGTTATATTTAAAGGTGTGGGTAAAGATTATAAGTGGAACGAACTGCACGAGTATCTGGTAGCTGGGCGATTACCCAATTTAAATGGCAATTTAAATACCGAAGTGCTGCTCTCGCAATACCTGGTAAACAAGCTACAGCTAAAACTGGGCGATAAATTCAATACTTTTTTTATGAAGGACGGGGGCAATGGTATGCCCAACCTGCGTAATTTTGAATTAGTAGGTATTTATAATTCCGGCTTTCAGGAATTTGATGCTGCCTATATGCTGGGCGATATCCGTCATATACAGCGCATCAATAAATGGTCGGCCAATCAGGTAGGGTCATTCGAAATATTTCTAGACAATTTTAACGATATTAAAGTAAAGGGCGAAGAAATTTACAAAGCCATCCCATCTACACTTAACAGCACCACTATAGAGGAGAAATACCTTAATATATTTGAGTGGTTAAAATTATTCGACCTTAATATGATCGTGATTATTATTATCATGATAATAGTTGCCACCATAAATATGGTAGTAGCCCTGCTGGTATTAATATTAGAACGTACCCAAATGGTAGGAATGCTAAAAGCCCTTGGTGCGAATAACTGGAGCGTGCGCAAAATATTTTTATACAACGCCGGTTACCTAATACTAAAAGGCCTTATTTGGGGCAATGTAATAAGTATAAGTTTACTGCTTATCCAGAAATATTTTGGCGTTATAACCCTTAACCCCGAAAGTTATTATGTAAGTGTAGCGCCGGTAACCATAAACATACCCGCAATACTGCTTATAAATGCCGGTACTATAATAGTGTGCTTAACGCTACTGCTTATACCATCATACATTATAACCAAAATATCTCCCGTAAAAGCACTTCGATACGAATAGTTTTATTTAGAAGCCGTGATGGTAATCGCACATTAATAAACGCCGCGCCTGCTCTCGGCTTAATCCCTGCACTACGTTCCGGGGATACCGCCTCCATCAGGGCTGGGTGGAGGCAATAGTTTATAAACAAAACATCCGCGCACCCCTCTCCTTCGGAGAGAGGCTAGGCGTAAGGTCAACCATTGTTGCACCTACGGCGCAACCTCTCTATGTCCTTTATTATCCTCTTATATATAAAGAGTAAAATCTCTGTGTCCCCTCTCCGAGCCTCTGTGGTACAATCCCCAATTGCGCCTACGGCGCAACCCCTCTGTGTTCTCTTTATTATCTTCTTATATGTAAAGAGTAAAACCTCCGTGCAACCTCTGCGAACCTCTGTGGTACAATCCCCAATTGCGCCGCCGGCGCAAAACCCCTGTGTACTTTATTACACAATATATAGTTAGATCTTAGTGCACCCCGTGAAAACCTTCGTGCCCTTGTGGTAAAATCCATCAACACTTATATTATATATAACAAACACCATCCAAAACCACTAAACCCACAAAACACCCCATAATTCCCGTATTCAAATTCCGAAAACAAAAAAAAGACAAAAATAATTTCGCTTCCAAAACTCACGTTAACAAAGAGTTAAGAAAGGATGAAAAAATAAGTTAAAAAAAAGGCGATAAAAAGCTTTGAAAAGGGAAAAAGAGTGTTACTTTTGCACCCGCATTAGCAAACAAGTTCTGATACAAACTGAAAACGCAAAACCCTTTAAAAGCTGGGGCTTCGAATAAAAGAAGTTACAGCGGA
>Ga0308159_1001131_pt1 | contig 43231 bp, 32 predicted proteins | sample PhyCR1_FD_201040 | JGI IMG/M metagenome (GOLD analysis project Ga0308159, IMG submission 201040) | Phyllosphere microbial communities from UC Gill Tract Community Farm, Albany, California, United States - DLSLC.R1 | ecosystem: Host-associated > Plants > Phyllosphere > Unclassified | place: USA... | reverse complement strand
CGCGAGCATGGAAAATCCCCCCTTGTTTCAGACGTCTGATCTGAGGGTAGACCAACCTGGAAAAATAGCAGGCTATCGATTCGATCCGCCCTGTCTACCATCACCGGCGCCTCGGCTGAACAGCAGATAATCCGCGCCTTACGGTAGATGACTGCCTGCGCAGCCTGCGGTTCGATGAATTTTCTTTCATTTTTCTTGGGGGTCGAGCTTGAGCAAGGGCTCCTGAAAGCGCAGCAAACGTCCCGCGTTGCCCAGCACCAACAGGGTGCTCAGGTTGTGCAGCAACGCCGCGATCATCGCCCCGGCCGCGCCCAGCCACCCGAAAGCGGCGAAGACCACGATGGCGAGCGTCCAGCCGAGACCAATGATCACATTGACCTGCAAGGTGCGCCGGCACCGACGGCTCAAACGCACGCAGGTAGCGAGGCGACGCAAATCGCTGCCAATCAGAACGATATCCGCCGACGCCAGGGCAATGTCAGCGCCGCCTGCGCCCATCGCTACGCCAACCACGCCGGCTTTGAGTGCGAGGGAATCGTTGATGCCGTCGCCAACCACCATCGGGCGAAAGCCGTGGTCGATTTCCCTGAGCACTCGATTGAGCTTGTCTTGCGGCAGCGCTTGCGCCTGGACGTCGCTCAGCCCGACCTCTTGCGCCAGGGTTCGGGCCACACTCTGCCGATCACCCGTCAGTAGCAATTGTCGGCCCAGCCCCAGTTCGCGCAATTGGCTCAAGGCAAAGCGCGCTTCGGGTTTGACGCTGTCGGCGAGCAACAGCCAGGCGAGGAATTTGCCGTTCAAAGCCAGGCCGGCGATTGGGCCATCGTGATCAGGCACGGCGGTCGTGGAGACGCCCAGTTGCGCGAACAGTTCGGGACGGCCGAGCACAGCTTCGCCCTTCTCTGTTACTGCTACGACACCAAGGCCCTGGCGTTCATGGATATCGCTCAACGGCCAATAGGCTTGCTGAGTGACCAGCACCGAGAGTGCGCGGCTGACCGGATGACTGCTGGCCGCGCCGAGACTGGCGGCCAGCGCTCGCACTTGGGCAGCGTCAGCTTCGAGGCTGTCGATGGACTGCAAACGCAACGTGCCGTAAGTCAGCGTGCCGGTCTTGTCGACCACCAGTGAGGTCAGATCGGCGAGCTCTTCAAGGAACGCCGAGCTGCGAATCAGAATCCCATGGCGAGCAGCCACGGCTACGCCGGCAATTGCCGTGGCCGGCGCCGACAGCACCAAAGCACACGGACACGCCGCCACCAATACCGCGAGCATTGCCTGGGCGTCGTTGGTCACGAACCAGGTCATCGCTGCCAGCAGCAACACCAGCACCATATAACTACCGGCGTAACGTTCGAGCAATCGCGTGATCGGCGGTTTCGAGCGCTCGGCGTTTTGCATCAGGGCGATGACTTTGCCCAACGTGGATTCGTCGCCGGTGCGGGTGACTTCAATGCGCAGCACTCCGTCGAGGTTGATGGCCCCACCGAACACCAGTGTGCCGACTTCAGCGTCCACCGGCACCGATTCACCAGTAATCGACGAAGTGTCGAGGCTCGCCTGTCCGAACAACACTTGGCCATCCGCCGGCACCCGATCGCCGGCGCGCACTTCGACAATATCCCCAGCGCTTAACGCGCTGTTATCCACCTCGATGATCGAACCGTCTGCTTGCAGCTTGCGCGCATGGCTTCGTGTCAATTGGCCAAGGGCATGAATCGCTTCCTGGGAGCCGATGACACTGCGCTCTTCGAGCACATGGCCGAAGATCATGATGATCGGCAACAACGCTGCGGTGAGCAGATCGCCGGTCGCCCACGCACCGAGCATGGCCAACGCGATCAACTGGTCGGTGATGCCGTGCAGGCTGGGATAACGCAGGCTGTACCACGCCGAACGCATCACTGGAACCGCTACCAGCAACGAGGCGAACCCGAGCAGCAATTGGCTGACCCCGATTTGCTGCGGGAGCATCCAGCGCCAGAGCAAACCCAGACCCAGCAGCCCGAGCGCGAGCATCGCCAAGGTCAATTGGCGTGCGGCGCGACGTTGTTCGGCTGAGGACAACAGACCAGGAGCAGCAGAAGTCGCCGTCATTGACTGGCTCCTTGAATGATCAATCGAGAATCGTCTTTCGGGTCAATAGTGGTGACCGACCCGGCCTGACCAAGAATTTTCGGCATGCGTTCGCGATACAGACGCAGGAGCATTTGCGAGTCCACGGATTTGCCCAGACTCAAGACGGTGGCGGTATCGGCCGTGGCTTTCGCAAGGCGTTCGCCCGCCTGCGCGTGAGCCACTTGCAGCGTGCGGTCAGCCTGTTCAGTGGCAGATTGCGTGAGTTTTTCCGCCTCGGTCCGCCCGTTGGCCACGGCCTTATCCGCCTGCTGACTGGCCGTCAGAACGGCATTGAAAGCACTGACCGCTGGCTCCGGCAGACTCGATTGCACGTCGACCCGCGACACTCTGATACCGATGCCCTGCCCGCTCGCCTTCAATTCGGCGAGTCGCGCGTTGATGCCTTGCACCAGATCACCGCGCAATCGCTCACGGCGCTCGGCTGCCTGATTGTCGGCGCCGATCAATTCCGGGCGAGCCACCAGAATGGTGTCGAGATCTCGCGCGGCGGTCAGGGCCACAGCGCTGCGCGTCACTAGCCGATCGAGTGCTGGCAGCACATGCTCGCCTTGCAACACGAATTCGTAGGGATCGGAGACTTGGTAAAACACTCGCACGTCCAGTTGCACTACGCCGGCGTCACCGGTCAACAAATAACCAGACCCGGCGAGTGCATCGCTCAACGGCGTGGCGAAGGATGCCACCCGGTCAGCCTTCAACGCCTCGTCACTGCGCAACAGATTTTCCACTCGGCGCTCGATCACCCGGTCCGCCGCCGGCAACAGGATCACCTGTTCAAAGGGCTGCGGCCATGCCCATAACAGTCCGGCATTCTGAACCCGATCCAGCGCGCCGAAGTGCAGCACTACTGCGCGGTTTTGCGGATCAATCTGCCGGACATTCGAAAACGCCCATGCCAGCGCCGCCAACACGGTGATCGCATACAGGGCGATAAACGCCAGGCGCCCAGCCTGAATCCAAGGACTGTTCAACGAATGTGTTCCACGTGGAACTTCGTCTGTCATGGCTGCAATCCGGCCTTGTTGTCGAAAGTCGGCGGGCCATCGACCAATACGCGGAACGGTGCGGCATCGGTGCGCAGAATCAGTTTAGTGTCCGGCCTGACAATGGTTCCCAGGGTATCGAGCGAGCGCAGCAGGTTGTAAAGCTGCGGCGAGCTGGTATAGGCGCGACCGTAAATCTGCGCCGCTTCGACCCGAGATTGCGCTTCGATGTCAGCGGCTTTAACTGTTGCATCGGCCTGAACGATGCGCGCATCGCGCTCGGCGGCGGAACGAATTTGCGCCGCTTCGCGTTTGCCGATGGCTGTGCGCTCAGTGGCGATAGTTTCGCGTTCGGCGCGCATGCGGTCGACCGTGGCGCTGAGTGTGACCGAAGGCAAAGTCAGCCGCTCGATGCCGACCTGTACCACGCGCACGCCATAAGTGGCGAGCAACTGTTGATCAATCTGCTGACGTAACTGCGCTTCAAAATCGGTGATGTGCACTTGGCTGGCATCGGTGTTGACCAGATTGGCCAAGTCGAAACTGCTGGCCGTAGTCTCCAGGGCCGAGCCGACGAAGGTGCGGATCTGCCGCGCCGCTTCGTCCGGCTGGTTCTGCACGGCGCGCATGAAGCGCTGCACGTGTTCAGGATCACCCTCTACCTGCCACCCCACGTAAGCCTGAACAATAATGCGCAAACCGTCGCGGGTGCCGACATCCTGCAAACCGCTGGAGGTTGTCCGCAGACGCAAATCCACCGGGATCGCCGCTTCGAATGGTGCAGGCCACCGCCAGTTCAAACCCGGATGAAGCAAGACCCGCGACGGATTTCCGAAACGGGTGATGACTGTGGCTTCACCGGAGCGTACTTGCACCAGACTCGCGGCGGCCACGGCAAACGCCACCAGCAACGCGGCCCAGCCCATACGGCGCCACGGAAATGGTCCGGCCTCTTGCGGATTGCCGTGGTGATGATGGCCATGATGATGGTGATGCCCGCCGTGGCCGTGGTCGTGGTCGTGGCCGCTGTGGTCGTGAACATCATGAACAGGCGACTGGCTCAATGGGTAGCTCCTGGCTGAACGGTGGTGCGTGGGGAGGACGGATCAGTCGGCAAAGTGAAAGCGCGCAGATCGATGGTTGGCGCATTTGCGCTGCCGCCGAGTCGATGGTCGAGTATCAGCAACCTGGCTTTACTCAGGCCCTGACTGAGCTGGCTGAGATATTGCTCCAGCACGAAGGCCTGGCCGGCATTGGCGAACGCCTTTTGTTCGGCGCCGAATTTCAGGTCGGCCGTTTGTGCAGCGGCATTGATCTCCCGCGCATTGGCCGTTGCCTGATCCCGCGCCGTGCTCGCCTGCAACTGCGCCTCGTGAGTGGCCTGCGCAGCCGCCCCGCGCTCGCGAGCGATCAACGCCTGCGCGCCGATCTGCGCCGCTTGCACACTGTGATAGGCATTCGCTGCGCCCGCCGGCGGATGAATCGCTTCCACCACTGTGGCGAGAATTTCCACGCCACTGTTCAGGTGGTTCAGATCGCTTTGCACCGCGCGGCCGATTTTTTCGGCCAGCCCTGCCCTGTCATCGCCCAGCAAACCGTCGAGGGTGCGCGAGGCGAAATCGTGAACCAGAATGCGGCTGGCGGTGCTGCGAATCAGGGTCGGGACATCGGCGCTGTTGTAAGTCGCGGCGAGTGCCGCCTCGTCGTTCAAACCGATGCGATAAACAAAGCGCACGTCCATGTTGACGATTTGCAGGCCCTGTTGCGCGCCGCGGCTGCTGGCGATGACCTGGGATTTGTCATTGACGTGGCTGGCATCCCACAACCGGTTGGCGGTCAGCGGCGCCGGGCCTTCAGCGGAGTCGGACTGCACGGCGATTGGCTTGTCGCCGACACTGGTCGCCAGTTCATGGACCACGCCGTTTTCAACGGAGATCACCCGCCCCAATGGCCAAGGCAAACCGGCATGCAAACCAGGGCCGAATACCTGTTCCGGTTTACCGAAGCGCTCGTAGATCCCGCGACCTTGCAGGGGAATTTCATGGATGCCGGTCAGCAGCCAACCGCTCAGGGCGACCACCGCCAACACCGGCAACAAGGCCCGGCGCATATAACTGAAGGCCCAGACCTGGCGCAGATCGATGCCGAACCGATTGTGCATTTCGTGTTGCAACGCCAGCCACGGCTGTGGCGGCCAGCGCAGCATGTCGGCGATGACACTGCGCGCCAGCAGGGTCGGCTCAAGTTGTTCACGGCGCGGGCTGAAGACTGACAGGACGGCGCGCAACAGCAGTTCCATGGCCACCGACATCGGCAGGATTGCACTGAATACCGCAACGCGCACTGGCCAGACTGCGGTTTCGCTGGCAAACAGCAGACACAATGCGCTGATCAAAAGGGTGATGATCACCACCCGGGACAGTTGCGCCAGTGCCACCGCTTCCGGCCATTGCGCCGACGGCTCCTGCGCCAGTTGCCGCTCTACCACCAGCACGGCAAACGCCAGTAACAACGCCGATGCCGCACCGAGGTTCGCCGAAAGACCCAACGCCGCCGAAGGTAAAGTGAGATTCCAGACCTGCTCTGTACTGAGCAGAACCAGTAACGCCCAGCCGCCGAGCCATAACGTTGGCGCGCCGATTTGTCCAAGCAGATGCCGGCTGCGCTGACTCAAGCGCTCCAGCAACCTTTCATACCAGCCATCGCCTGCAACGCCCGCCTCCACCATTGCCGGCGGCAAAACTGGCGGATGCATGACCCGCGCGCGCCATTGCGCCACCCACCACGCCGATTGCGCTCCGGCGACCAGCACCAGCAACGCTGCACTCTGGTTGATCAACAACGGCAACCACAGTGATTGCGGCGCAAACAGGCCGACGAAAAACGCCAGCATCCAGCCCAGCCCGGCCAACGCGCCGAGACCATAAGCCAGCCGGCGCAACTTGCGCCCCTGCGCGGCTGCCTGCTGAAACCGCGCCAGCCCGGTCACTGGCGTGGCGTCCAACTCAAGATCGACTTGCATATCACCCCGGCTAAATTGGTCGTAGCGTTACGATATAACGGAAACTGTGAAATATTCGTACACAACTGCGCTTATTCAAAAACGCCGCAGCTGTCGTTTGCCTGAAGCCTTGACCGAAATGTCCGGCAACGCTCATATTACGCACATAATTTTTATCGCAACTAATCTTGGCTATCCCCATCGAGCAATCTGGAGCAAGCGCATGAGCATCTATGACGTGGTGATTCTGGGCGGTGGCCCCGGCGGTTATAACGCAGCGATCCGCGCCGGCCAGCTCGGGCTCAAGGCCGCTTGCGTTGAGGGGCGTTCAACGCTGGGCGGCACCTGCCTGAACGTCGGTTGCATGCCGTCCAAAGCCTTGCTGCACGCCTCAGAGCTGTACGCCGCTGCGGTGGGTCCGGAGTTCGCCAACCTCGGCATCGAGGTCAAACCGACGCTGAACCTTGCGCAGATGATGAAACAGAAAGACGAAAGCGTCGCCGGCCTGACCAAGGGCATCGAGTTCCTGTTTCGCAAGAACAAAGTCGACTGGATCAAGGGCTGGGGCCACATCGACGGCCCGGGCAAAGTGACGGTGACCGACGGCCAGGGCAACAAGACCGAGCTCACCGCCAGGGACATCATTATTGCCACCGGCTCCGAGCCCACTCCCCTGCCTGGCGTCGAGATCGACAACCAGCGCATCCTCGATTCCACTGGCGCGCTGTCGCTCGGTGAAGTACCCAAACATCTCGTGGTCATTGGTGCCGGGGTGATCGGCCTGGAGCTGGGGTCGGTATGGCGGCGACTCGGCGCGCAGGTCACCGTGGTCGAATACCTTGACCGCATCTGCCCCGGTGTCGATGCCGAGGCCGGCAAGACCTTGCAGCGCGCGCTGAGCAAACAGGGCATCGCCTTCAAGTTGAGCTCAAAGGTCACCAGCGCCACCCATTCTGCTACAGGCGTGCAGCTGAGTGTCGAGCCTGCCGCTGGCGGCACGGCTGAGCTGATCGAAGCCGATTATGTGCTGGTGGCCATCGGGCGCCGGCCGTACACCCAAGGCCTGGGGCTGGAGAACGTCGGCCTGAGTACCGACAAACGCGGCATGCTCGCCAACAAACAACATCGCACCGAAGCCGCCGGAGTCTGGGTGATCGGCGACGTCACCTCCGGGCCGATGCTCGCGCACAAGGCTGAAGACGAGGCCATGGCCTGCGTCGAGCAGATCCACGGCAAGGCGGGCGAGGTCAATTACGCGCTGATCCCCAACGTCATCTACACCCAACCGGAACTGGCCAGCGTCGGCCAGACCGAAGAACAACTCAAGGCCGAGGGCCGTGCCTACAAGGTTGGCAAGTTTCCCTTCACGGCCAACAGCCGGGCGAAGATCAATCACGAAACCGAAGGCTTTGCCAAAGTCCTTGCCGACGAGCGCACCGATGAAGTGCTCGGCGTGCATCTGGTCGGGCCGAGCGTGAGCGAGATGATCGGCGAGTTTTGTGTGGCGATGGAGTTCAGCGCGTCGGCCGAGGACATCGCACTGACCTGCCATCCGCATCCGACGCGTTCGGAAGCCTTGCGCCAGGCGGCGATGAATGTCGAGGGGATGGCGACGCAAATGTAGCTTTCAAACCTTGCCGCCGCCTCCGCGAGCAGGCTCGCTGCCACTTTGGAATGCGTTACCCCTGTGGGAGCGAGCCTGCTCGCCAATGGCGCTACCCGGTCTACAGCGGCAGATGCCCTAACGGCAACGCACCCGGCGCTTTCACCGTATGAATGGCAAAGTTGCTGCGAATATCGCTCACCCCCGGGAGTTTGAGCAGGTGTCCACTGACAAAGCGGTCATACGCTCGCAGGTCAGGCACGACTATCTGCAACAGGAAATCCGACTCCCCGGACACCAGAAACGCTGAGACAACCTCGGGCAATGCAGTGACGGCGGCATAAAAAGCCTCGGCCCGCTCTTCGTTGTGCCGCTCGACTTTGACGCCGACAAACACCGTCAGCCCCAGCCCGACTTCATCACGATCCAGATTGGCCTGATAGCCGCGAATCACCCCCGCCTCTTCCAGCATGCGCACCCGCCGCAAACACGGTGAGGCGGACAGGCCGATTTCTTCCGCCAGCTCGACATTGCTCAAGCGGCCGTTGCGTTGCAGCGCGGCGAGAATCTTGCGGTCGTAAGTGTCGAGTTTCATCTTTGGCAGATCCCGATAGGTACAACTCAGAAAACCAGCAGGTTATGCCAAACCCGCAATCTTTTGAAGCCGACTACGCAAGCACCTGCCCCGCCCTCTCGCTCTAGACTGGCGCCCACACATCAACAACGAACGAGGGCGTGACGTGGCAAGTCTCTGGCTGTTTATCCTGACGCTGGCTGTGGTGCTTCTTTTGCCGGGGCCAGACATGATCCTGCTGTTGCAGACCGGTGCGCGGCAGGGTCGCGGCGCGGCATTGGCCACCGCGTTGGGCCTGGCGATCGCCCGCGCCTGCCACGTGGCATTGGCGGCATTGGGGCTGGCGGCGCTGTTCAAAACGGCACCGTGGACGTTTGACGTGGTGCGCATCGCGGGCGCGGCGTACCTGCTGTGGATCGGCATTCAATGTTTTCGCAGCCCGCTCGTACCGAACCTGCAAGCGCAAGAGCAGCTACCCGGCGAAGATCAATGGCGGCAGGCGATCCGGCGCGGCCTGCTGACCAACCTGCTCAACCCCAAGGCCTTGCTGTTCTGCTCAGTGTTGCTGCCGCAATTCATCGTCAGTCATGGCACGCCGGTGCTGGGCCAGTTCGCTCTACTTGGCCTGGTGCTGATCAGCGTCGGCCTGCTGTTCGACAGTGTTGTCGCCCTGACTGGTGCGGCATTGGGCCGTTGGCTGCAACACAGTCCAACGGCTCAGCGCGTTCAGCAATGGCTGTTCGGCAGCCTGTTGATTGGCTTCGCCGTACGCCTGAGCTTCATTCAACAGGCTTAAGCCTTGCGTACCTTGCGCTGGCGACGGGTGATCAGCAGTAGCGCAGCAGCAGCGACCAGCAGCACCGCGCCGATCTGCACCGGCCACTTGTACGGTCGCAGCGTCGCACGGACGGCATCGGTGACCTGGGTGACGTAGCGCTTGTCGGCATTTTCGAAGTCCGGGTACGGGCACTGATTACCGAAGTCTTGTGCCCACGGCACATAAGGACCTTCCTTGACGTAGCGCTGATACAGCGCACTCTGGTCTTCAAGGCTGCTGTTCCAGCCGGCGGCGTTGCACAACACCGCGGCAAACGCTTGACTGGTGTGCGGCAGGTTATCGGCCGCGCGGCTGGCCAATGACGTAGCAACAAAACGATAGTGATAGCGCTGGTCCGGTTGCGCGGCGCTCGCCTGCTGGCGCTGCACTTGCGCCGCAGAAATCAGCGGGCCGACATCCAGCTTCGTGCTCTCCAGCGTGTAGTTGCCGCCGAATGTGGCGTAATCAGGCGCCATCTCATAACCGAGGATGTCCATGCCCCACTCCCGCGCCGTCCATGCGGCGTTGTACAACGCACTGGCGCGTTTGCTCGGCCACCACGCAGCCTCGGCCTTGAGCCGTTGCTCGCCATAGAGCCGGGCCTTGTGTTGCAAATCGTCACTGGCGAAATAAGCGATCGCTTCTTCGTAACGCCCTTCACGCAGCAACCGCCGACCGAGCAGATTGCGCAGGTTGGCGGCCACCGACAGCGGCACGTAGTTATCGCGCTCCTGTTGAGTCAACGGCGGCGGCGCCGGCACATTCTCATCGACGTACTGCTTGAGCTCCTCGACCGTCAGCACCCGTTCGGCAACGGTGGCGGCATCAAGCCAGTAGATGCTGTTACTGCGATACAACTGCACGAAAGCCTGCAGGTATTCGCCGCGCTGCAGCGCCAGGATCGCGCTTTCGCCCTCGACCCGGCATTTGGGCTGCAGCGTTTCAAACGCCCAGTCCGGTGTGCGGCGATAACCCCAGTCCTCGTTCTGCGGGAAGGCTTGGGCGGCTTTGGCGTACGCTGCGGCGGCGGCAGTTATGTCGCCCTCACGCACCGCCAGTTTTGCCCGCAGCCACCAGGCCAGCCCGCCGTCCCCGGCGCTTACCAGAAAGGCCTTGGCAGACGCGTAGTCGCCCTGCTGATAACTCATCGCCGCCAGTCGATCCGCATTGTCGTGGCTGCCACGGGTGTTGTTCTGCAACAGCGTTACCAGCTTTTTTTCGTTTGCCGGCTGTTCGCCGAATGACCAGCCCTGACGGCTGACCAGCCACGCCGTGACCAGTTGCTGCACCGCTGGCTGCTGCAGCAGTTTCGCCAGCTGAGCCTCGGGCAACTCGGCCAGCTCGTTCATCAGTTGCTTGAGCGACGTGTAGCCGACCGCCGAGCCATGCAGGTTCTGGGCTTCGTAGAGTTCGATGGCGGCGCTCCAGTCGCCCGCGCTGCGCAACGCGCGTGCCTCTTCACCGAGACTGGCAACGCCCAGTTCCAGCGGATCGCTGAAGCCGTCGATGCTCAACTGCCGAGCCTGGCGGAAGGCATCGCGTGCCTGCTCCAGCGCTGCGCTGCGGTCGTGCGCCTGGTTGCTCATGGCAAAGGCGATGCGCCCCAGAGAATAAGCCGCCCACGTGCTGCGCAACGGACGCTGCTCTGCCGGCAGCCCCAGCACCTTGTTGAAATACTCCGTGGCCAATTGATGATCACCGCTGGCGAAGGCCACGGCGCCGGCGATGTACAAACGGATTTCCGCCGGCAGACTGGCGCCCTGCTCCTCGGCCTGACGTGCATCGCTGAGCCCGCGCAGGCGCTTGACCACGGCGTATTGCTCGGTGCTCAGGCCAAGCTGCTCAGCCTGTTCGCGCGCCAGCTCGGATGCGTTGTCTTCGGCGTAATCATTGGGATTATGGGTCGCGGCGGTGACATTTTTCAGCCCGGCAATGGTTTTACCCAAACGGCTGATTTCGAAACTGAAACTGCCTTCGGGCAGATCGGCCAGGGTCTGCGCGCGATTGTCGAGCAGGCGCATGGGGAAGTCCGGGCCGCAGGCCAGCGCCGAACCCAGCGGCAGGCTGAGGCTCAGGCAAAGCAGATGGCGGGGCCAGTTACGGGTCAACATGCGAACCTCCTTGATCAATGTGTGCACAACGCGCCCAACCGATAGCGCGCTGCCCGCCAGCCGGCAAGCGGCCGTCACGCAGGCGGGAGAAGGTAAGCAGATTGGCACTTTGTTGCAACGAGTAACCGGCGAGCGCATCGGCGCCGGCGCAACCCTGCGCCTTTAGCGTGATTCGCGCGGGCCAGGGGCTGTCGAGATTGCCGCGGTTTTCGAGCTGAACGTCATAAAGTCCGCCCAGTTCTTTGAATGACAGACCCAATCGGCTGTTCAGCACATCGCCGCGTGCCACGGCGCGCAACGTAGTCAGGCTCCAGGCGCGACGATCATTGGCCAGCGGCAGGCGAAACCAGATCAGCCCGGCGAGATGCTCGGGCGGAGCTTCGCGCAAAGCCTTGGCCAGCTGGCTGAGTTGCAGCGGATCGGCGAGCAATTCCCGGCGCTGACCGCCGCGCTCAAGTTGCACTTCGCTTTCCACCACGGGCGCGCCGCCGTCATTTTCCAACAGCGCAACGCCGTAGGCCGGCAGCGCCAGATAGAACGGTTTGGCACTGACGCGTGCCCAGGCCTTGGCCCACTTCAACGCCTGCTCGTGATCGAACAGACCCAGTCGCGGATCACTCACGGCGTGAACTTGCAGCACGCTGCTGTCGACGCTTTGCAACAGCGCTGGCAACTGCGCGCTATCGAGCCAGGCCGGCAGCGCTGTGATGCTCAAAGGCAACGATGGCGGCAAGGCCGCACGCAAATGTTTGAGGAATCCAGCGTATCCGGTCAGCCGTGCGTTACCGGCATCGTGGTCGATTTCGATACCGTTCAGCGTAAGGCCCTGCGCCTGCCAATCGGCGATGACTTGCAGAATCTGCGCGGTGACCTGCTCCTGGTCCAGCGACAGCATCTGGCCATCGAGGCGAATCACTGCGATCAACGGGCGGCCATCGGTTGTCAACAACGCCGGATCAACCCGCGCCCTGCTCCACCGCGCCCCCGCAAAACCTTGCAACGCCAGCACGCGCAGTGTCGAGAAATCGTCGTGGCTGTCGCGCAATGCCGCTTCATGCGCCGGCGTCCATTGACGTTGCCAGACGTAGAGTTGCTGGTCGAGGGCTGGCGCGGCGTGTTGCTCGCACCCCGCAAGCAACACGCCGAGAAACAGACCCACAATAAACCGCATACCTTGAAAATCCCCGAGACCACAGGCCGCAAGGTTACACAAAAACCTTGTAGGAGCTGTCGAGTGAAACGAGGCTGCGATCTTTGGACATGGCTTCAAGAATCAAGATCAAAAGATCGCAGCGTGCCGCAGCTTCTACACGGATGCCGCAGGTTTGCGCGCGATGATTACCTGACTCTTGGCCACCACCGCATCCAGCGCCTGTTTGATCTGCGCTCCGCGCGGGGAATCCAGCACCGCTTGCCAGGTCTCGGCCCAGTGATCGAGCAGCGGATGATCCGGATTGCTGAAATCAACCTTCGCTTCCCAAAACAGCAGCATCCACATCGACCAGTAAAAGCCGTACTGGGTGTGACTGACAATCTCCAGCCCGGCCTCAGTGACCATTGCCTTGAATTGCTCTTCGCTGATGATGCGTATGTGATTGGGCTTCTGAAAATACTCTGGCGCGGCGATGTCTTTCTGCAACTCCTCGGAACTCGGATGCGGGACACTCAGCAAATACATCGCGCCGGGTTTGCCCACGCGCACCAGCTCAGCAAGAAACTGCGCCGGATCGTCGACGTGCTCGATGACTTCGGTGGATACCACACGTGTCGCCGTGGCGTCGGCAATCGGCAGCGGGTTGCAGTCAGTGACGTGACATTCCACCTCTCGCGCCGGCGTATCGCTCAGACGCTGCCGGGTGGCGTCGACCTTGCCTGCATCGATATCGGCGATGATGATCTTCGCCCCGCGCATGCCGCAGAAATGCACGTTGCCACCATCGCCGCAGCCTACGTCGAGCAGCGTGTCATCCGCTGACACAGCGAAGCCTTTGAACAGCTCATTGGTCTGCTGATTGAACCAGCCACTGAGCTTGGCATCGTACAGGCCGAGCATGTATGGATCGACCTTGCTGGCGACCGCTGCAACGGGCTGCGACAGCGCCGGGGCTGGCGTCGCAGCCCTGAGTTTTTTCAACAGGCTGAGCATGAAGTGGCTCCAGGGACAGGAATAGCGGATCGTGACGCACCGAGGCCCTGCATCAGCGCGGCACGGCGGTTGCGCACAGGTTCAAAGATCAGTCTGCCGTTCATGGCACGTCTACCTCCTGCACTGGCTTGCGAGCGATGATCACTTGGCTCTTGGGCAGAAAGCTGTCGAGGATCTGTTTGATCGCCAGTCCGCCGGGCTGGTTGAGCAAGTCCTGCCAGGTTTTCGCCCAGCTCTCCATCAAAGGCATGAATGGAGCCTGGATGCGATCTCGCACCGCGCCAGCCGGATCACGTCCCGCAGCGCGTTCGCCCGCCCAGAAAAAGATCATGCCCATCACCCAGAAGAAACCGCTGGCCCGACGATGCTCGATCACCAGACCGGCCTCTTCCACCAGCGCGGCGAAGCGCTCAGGGGTGAAAATCTGCACGTGGTTGGGCGATTGATAGTAGCTGGCCGGCGCGATGCCTTTTTGCAGGTGCTCGCCGACCGGTGCCGGTACGCTGAGCAGGTACTGCGCACCGGGCCGTCCCATGCGTACCAGCTCGGCCATGAAGGGCTCGGGTTCGGCGATGTGTTCCAGCACTTCCATGCACACGACCTTGCTGGCACAGCCGTCGGCCAGCGGTAAGGGCAGGCTGTTGCTGACCAGTCCGAGGCTGGCATTTGTACTTTGCGCCTGGACTTCACGCGCGAGGTTTCGCACCTTATCGTGTTCGCTGTCGGTGAAAATCACCGAAGCGCCCTGACGCACGGCAAACAATGTGGCCACGCCCTCGCCGCAACCGACGTCGAGCACGGTATCGTCTGCCGTTATCGCAAACCCCTGAAGCAGTTCGCCGCTGTCGTTCTGGAACCAGCCGTCGAGTACTGCGTCATGCAGACCGACGTCACGGGGCGATACGGGTACAGGTGGCTGCGCCGGCGGCAATGCCGCACGCGAGGGCAGCCAGCGAGCGAGCAGACGCCCGATCATGCGAGCGTGACCTGTGCAGGCTGCGGGCCGGCAGCTGGCAGCGGCAACTCGAGGAAGGCACGTAACCGCTGCTCGGTGCTGGCCTGGCTGCAGAAGCGTTGCAGGCTCTGAACCGCCGCAACGGACATGGCCGCATAACGCGGCGGGTCGTTTTTTGCCACCTCGTAGCTGTCGCGGTAGGCGGCACACAACGAATCCCAGTCAGTCATGTAACGCAAGGTGCGGTAGGCCGCGCGCGGGTCATGCGGCCAGGCCGTGAGCTCCTCGGTGAAGTCGACCAGGAACGCGTTGTCGCGGCTCACGTAATCGGCCATCGCCGTGTTCACGGGCGCAATGGCTGGCTTGCCGCACGACATGAATTCCATCAGTGGCAAGCACTGACCCTCGCCGTACGAACTGTTGACCACGTAACTGGTGGCCTGCACCAGCGCTTCGTAATCGGCATCGGCCAGATAGCCGTGGATCAGCACGATCCGGCATTTATAGGACTGGTTCTTGTACAGGTGGTGCAGCATGTCGGTCAGCGCGTTGGCGATGTCGTGGTGCGTCAGTTTCAGAACCAGGGTCGCATCACTGATCTCGCGAAATGAGGCACAGAACGCGCTGATCATGTCCTGCCAGTTCTTGCGACCGTCGTAAGGGTTGAACACTGAGGTGTAGACCACGCCTTCCAGGTGCAACTGGCAATCTGCGGCCGGTCCATCAAGGGGTATTGGCGCACCTTCGCGCAGTGCCGGTGGGCCGTAGGCACGCAGGTCCGCCTTGCGACTGTCGATCAGCAGCCCGCGCAGGTTGAGCGTTACGCCATCTACAACCGGATGCCTGAGCAAATGCTCACCGCGCTCGGCGAAACGGTCCCACACCGGGGCGGGAATCGCACACACCGGATAGTCATCTCCCATGACCTCGCTGACCGCTTTGACTGTGAATGTCGAATGGGTAATCGCCCGACCACAGGCCTGCAGGACCACGCGCCAGTCATGGCGCGGTTCACCCTGCCAGCTTTCAGTGGGGATGGTACTGAACTCCCAGGCGAAAACCGGGATGGTCGGGCAGGCGTAATGAATGGGGGTACGGTGCGGCGGGGAAAAGGACAGGAAAATGCACGCCTCGCCGCGGCTCAAACAGTCGAAGTACAAACGGTCGACCAGTTCGTCGGGCTGGCTGACCTCGATCACCTGACCGATTCGTTCCAGTACAGGGCGGAACTCCTTCAGCACGAAATAATAGCTGTACTCGGGCCGTCCGAGGTTCTGCTCAATATTGCTCTTGTTGGTTTCCGAATGAATGATGATCAGCATGAGCCCGCTCCGGTCTTGACCGACAGGGGGACGTTTGCGCTGGTCGTCGCGAGCCCGAAAAATGTCGCCACGCGCTTCTGTACAGGACCGAATCCGCAGTATTCGCGCATGCGCTCACTGGCCGCCGCTGCCATGGCCTGGTAAGCCTGCGGATTGTTCTTGGCCATGATGTAACTGTTCTCGTAGGCGGTTTTCAACGATCCCCAATCGGGGCGGTGGCGCAAGGTGCGATAAAGAATGCGCACGTCCTCGGGCCAGATGGTCGGCTCGCGACTCGACTTGACGACGAAGCCGACACGTTCGTCGATGTAATCGCCCATCGCGGTGTGGTCGGGGGCAATCACTGGCCGGGCGCAAGACATGAACTCCATTAATGGCAGGCACAAACCTTCGCAGCGCGACGCATTGACGTAGAAGCTGGCGGCGCCATAGAGACGGGCGAATTCGTCATCTTCCAGGTATCCGTGCATGACTATCACTCGACAGGCGAATGGCGACAGTTGCGACAGCAAGGTAATCAGGTGGACGTAGTAGCTCGACAAGTCGTTCTGCGTGATTTTCAGCACGAGGGTGGCGTCCTCGACATCACGCATGGCCCAGCAGAACGCAGTGATCAGGTGATGCCAGTTCTTGCGCCCGTCCTGCGGATTGAACACGCTGACGTACACCACGCCGCTGACGTCGATCTGGACCTGTGCGTCCGTGTGAGGCAGTGACGCCTGCGGGTGGTCGGCCTGGTCCAGTGCCTGCGAGACCGTTGCCGGCAGCACATCGCGTGAGGATGCACGCCAGCCGGCGAGCTTGTGCCGAACGGTAGCGGGCAACAGATCGCTGAGCGCTTCGCGATACCACTGCAACAGGTTGTGCTTGAGCAGAAACAGAGGACGGTGCTCGGAAGGGCTCTTCAGGGCCCGGTAGCATTCACGCAAATAGTGTCTGGTGATCAATGCCCGTCGGTGGACGGTCAGTTCGGGCGCTTGAGCGAGACCACGGGTTTCCAGTTCCTGCTCGCTGTGAATCGGCGCGATAAGGCCGTCGGCGGACAATCCCAAGGTGCGGCTGTCGATGATGCACCCCTTGATTTGCAAGGTGCTGCCGGGGTTGACCGGCACACTGGGATAATCCTGTCGAACTTGCGCAAAGCGCTCCCACAGCGGCGTTGGCAAAACCAGTACGGGGAAATCTTCACCGAGGCTGCGGCGGATCGCCTGCGCGGTATGAGACGACAAGGTAATCACCCGGCCATGGCGCGCGAGCATCTGACGCCAGTCCTGGCGTTCATCGCCGGCAGCGAACTCGCTGGGAATCGAGTCATACTCCCAAGCGATCACGCAGACCATCGGGCATTGCAGCCCCGTTGGGGTCTTGTGAGGCGGGGCAAAGGAAAGAAACAGGCATTCCTGATCGGCCTGACGCAATCGCAGATACAACGGATCAACCGCATCAGGCGACGCCACCACATGCACCTGGCCAAGGCTTTCCAGCACTGGACGGTAAGCTTTGAGCACGAAGTAATAGCTGTATTCCGGGCGCCCAAGGCTGGCACTGATGGAGCTGTCGTTGACGTCCGAATAGAGAATGAAATTCATGGCATCCCACGATGAAGCGCCATCCCGGCTACTTCATGCTACGACGGCCGGGCACTGATGGGTCAGTCTCCCCAAGACACGTCTTCGTTCTTGTTTTAGTGGTCGGCGTCCCCCGCTGCGCGATGCCCTCGGGCAAACCCTGGGAGGGCGACGAGCGCCATTCTAAACACATCCATTGCGGCTCCGGGAACCGCCCACCAAGAATAAATCCGGCTACGCTGACGAGAACTGACCAGTCACGGTTTGCCCTGTTGAAATTGCCGTGCAATTGGCCCAGATTGAGCGCAAATAACTACAACAACGGACTTCGCCCATAGTTTTTCAGGCTTTTCCTGCGGTCTGACAGACCTCCCTTAAAGCCTGTGGAAAAGCGGCGCAAGTCATGACCAAGGGGTCGCTGTTTGAAAAAACGTCTGTTCGTCACGGGCCTCAACGGCTTCGTGGGACAACACATTCAGTCTCGTCTGGCTGCGCCGGGCTCGTCGTGGGCGCTGCTGCCTGCCGCTTCGTCCTACGACCTCACAGACGCCGACAGCCTCACCGATCTCTGGCCGGAATTGCCCGATGCGGTCATTCATCTGGCCGGCCAGACCTTCGTGCCGGAAGCCTTTCGTGACCCGGCCCGCACCCTCGACATCAATCTCTTCGGCACACTCAACCTGTTGCAGGCGCTCAAGGCTCGCGGCTTTGCCGGCACTTTCCTGTATGTCAGCTCCGGCGACGTCTATGGCCAGGTCGGCGAACAGGATTTGCCAATCACCGAGCAGCAACCGCCGCTGCCGCGCAATCCGTATGCAGTGAGCAAACTCTCGGCAGAGTTCCTCAGCTTGCAATGGGGCCTGAGCGAAAGCTGGCCGGTGCTGGTTGCGCGTCCGTTCAATCACATCGGCACCGCGCAGAAAGACAGCTTCGTCATCGCCAGCGCTGCCCGGCAGATCTGCCGCATCAAACAGGGCTTGCAAGCGCCGCAACTGCAAGTCGGCGATATCGACGTGACACGGGATTTTCTCGATGTCAGCGACGTAATTGGCGCCTACTTCGCACTGCTGGAAAACGGCACACCGGGGCAGGTCTACAACATCTGCTCTGGCCGCGAGCAAAGCATCCGCAGCCTGATCGAACAATTGGCCGATCTGGCCGAAGTCGACGTAGAGCTGGTGCAGGATCCGGCGCGCATGCGTCGCGCCGACCAGCGGCGCGTCTGCGGCAGCCACGCCAAACTGGCCAACGCCACAGGATGGGCGCCCGCCACCACCACACAACAATCCCTGCGGGCGATCCTGTCCGACTGGGAGATGCGAGTACGCCAAGAATGACAAAGAGTGCACTGATTACCGGGATCACGGGCCAGGACGGCGCCTATCTGGCCAAACTGCTGCTGGACAAGGGTTACACGGTTCATGGCCTCGTCGCCCGACGCAGCAGCGATTCACGCTGGCGCCTGCGCGAGATGGGTATCGAAGCCGATATCGTCTATCTGGACGGCGACATGGCCGATGCCTGCTCGGTGCAGCGTGCGGTAATCAAATCGGCACCGGATGAAGTCTATAACCTCGCCGCACAGAGTTTTGTCGCCGCTTCGTGGGATCAACCGGTCACCACCGGCATCGTCGATGGACTGGGCGTGACGCACCTGCTCGAAGCGATCCGCCAGTTCAGCCCGCACACGCGTTTCTATCAGGCCTCGACCAGCGAAATGTTCGGTCTGATCCAGGCTGAACAGCAGGACGAGAACACGCCGTTCTACCCGCGCAGCCCTTACGGCGTGGCCAAGCTCTACGGCCACTGGATCACCGTCAACTACCGTGAAAGCTTCAACCTGCACGCCAGCAGCGGCATCCTCTTCAACCATGAATCACCGCTGCGCGGCATCGAGTTCGTCACCCGCAAGGTCACTGATGCCGCCGCACGCATCAAGCAGGGCAAACAGCAGGAGCTGGCCCTGGGCAACATTGACGCCAAACGTGATTGGGGGTTTGCCGGCGATTACGTCGAAGCCATGTGGCTGATGCTGCAACAGGACAAACCGGACGACTTCGTGGTCGCCACGGGCGTAACCACCACGGTGCGCGAAATGTGCCGCATCGCCTTCGATCACGTCGGCCTCAACTACCGTGATTACGTGAAGATCGACCCCGCGTTCTTTCGCCCGGCCGAAGTCGAAGTGTTGCTCGGCAACCCGGCCAAGGCCCAGCGCGTGCTGGGCTGGAAACCGAAAACCGACCTGGACAGCCTGATCCGCATGATGATGGATGCGGACATGAAACGCGTTGCCAAGGAGTAGGCCATGCTCATCCCCGTGATTCTGTCCGGCGGTGCCGGCACCCGTTTGTGGCCGGTGTCCCGCGAGGGCCACCCCAAGCCGTTCATGACCCTGCCCGATGGCCAGTCGTTGCTGGCCAAGACCTACCAGCGCGCGGCAGCGTTGCTCGATGGCTGGGGCGACATCGTCACGGTGACCAATCGCGAGTACTACTTCCAGAGCAAGGACCACTACTGCGCAGCCCGGGTGTCACGCCATCGCGGGCACTTTTTGCTTGAGCCGAGCGGGCGCAATACCGCACCGGCGATCGCGGCAGCAGCGCTGTCGTTGCAGGCACTGCATGGCGACGACGCAATCATGGTGGTGATGCCGGCGGATCATCTGATCGTCAACCAGGACGCCCTGAAAAGTGCGGTCGAGCACGCAGTCAATCTGGCCAAGGATGGTTATCTGGTGACCTTCGGCGTAGTTCCGACCGCGCCGGAAACCGGCTTCGGCTACATCGAAACCGGTGCGCCGCTGGATGCCAGAGGCGCGGCCAAGGTGCAGCGCTTTGTCGAGAAACCCGACCTGCAAACCGCCACGCATTACCTGGAAAGCGGCAACTTCCTGTGGAATTCGGGGATGTTCTGCTTCACCACCGCGACCCTCCTCGCCGAGCTGCAACTGCACGCCCCCGAGTTGCTGGAACAGACCCGCGCCTGCATGGCTGCCAGCGCACCGGTGGAAACGGTTGGCTGCCTGCAACAGGAGTTGTCGCCGACGCTGTTTGCCGAAATCACCGACATCTCCATCGACTACGCGCTGATGGAGCGCTCGGAAAAAGTCGTTGTGGTGCCCGCCGGTTTCGACTGGAGCGACATCGGTTCGTGGAACGCGGTCGCCGCGCTGATTCCCGCCGACGCCGACAACAACCGCGCCAGCGGCGAAGCCATCTTCATCGACAGCCACCACAACTTCGTGCATAGCGAAGGCCGGCTGGTCGCGACCGTGGGGGTGGATAACCTGATCATTGTCGACACCGCCGACGCCGTATTAGTCGCGCATGCCGACCGCGCTCAGGATGTCCGCCGCGTGGCGAAACAGCTCAAGGACAAGTCCCACGAGGCCTATCGCCTGCATCGCACGGTGAGCCGACCGTGGGGCACCTACACCGTTCTGGAAGAAGGCCCGCGTTTCAAGATCAAGCGCATTGTGGTCAAACCCGGTGGCAAGCTGTCGCTGCAGATGCACCATCACCGCAACGAGCACTGGGTGGTGGTCGAAGGCATGGCCAAGGTCACCAACAACGGTTCCGGCACCACGCTGGTCGCCAAGAACGAATCGACATTCATTGCTGCCGGTCACCGCCATCGCCTGGAAAATCCCGGGGTGATCGATCTGGTGATCATCGAAGTGCAGAGCGGCGAGTACCTGGGCGAGGACGATATCGTTCGCTTCGAAGATCAATACGGCAGGACGGTCTGAATGCTGCTTTCCCTGTACCGTTCGATGCGCAGCTACCGGGGATTCATCCTCGGCAGCGTCAAACGCGAGTTCCAGTCGCGATATCGCAACTCGCTGTTCGGCGCGCTGTGGACGGTGCTCAACCCGCTGTCGATGATCGTTGTCTATACGGTAATTTTTTCGCAGATCATGCGCGCTCGCCTGCCGGGCGTGGAGGATGGTCTGGCTTATAGCGTCTACCTGTGCGCCGGTTTGCTGACCTGGGGTCTGTTCGCGGAAATCACCACACGCAGCCAGACCATGTTTCTGGAAAATGCCAACCTGCTGAAGAAACTCAGTTTCCCGCGCATCTGCTTGCCGGTGATCACTCTGCTCAACGCCGGGATCAACTTTGCAATCATTCTCGGCCTGTTCTTCGGCTTCCTTCTGGTCAGCGGCCGCCTGCCCGGCATGGCCCTGCTGGCGCTGATACCACTGCTGGTCGTGCAGGTGATTTTCGCCGCCGGACTGGGGATGTTGCTGGGCATGCTCAATGTGTTCTTTCGCGATGTCGGGCAAATGTTCGGTATCTGCCTGCAGTTCTGGTTCTGGCTCACGCCCATCGTTTATCCATTGTCGATCCTGCCACCGGGCATTCAGCACATCATCAGTTTCAACCCGATGACCGTGCTGATGACCAGCTATCAGAACGTCTTCCTCTACAATCAATGGCCGCACTGGCCTGCCCTGCTGCCGTTACTGATCATCGGACTGTTGCTCTGCGCCATGGCGCTACGCCTGTTCCGCCAGCGAGTCGGTGAAATGGTGGACGAACTCTGATGGGACACATACGCGTCACTGGCCTGGCCAAAGCCTACAAGCAATACCCGAACCGCTGGAGCCGCTTGCTCGAATGGCTGGTGCCGTTCTCCCGCGCTCGGCATGACTTGCACTGGGTGCTGCGTGATGTCGACTTCGAAATCCAGCCCGGTGAAGCCGTGGGTATCGTCGGCGTCAACGGCGCGGGCAAAAGCACCTTGCTCAAGATGATCACCGGCACTACCCAACCGACTTGCGGACACATCCATTTGCAGGGCCGGGTGGCCGCGCTGCTGGAATTGGGCATGGGTTTTCACCCGGACTTTACCGGTCGCCAGAACGCCGTCATGGCCGGGCAACTGCTGGGTATGCAGGTCGAAGAGATCGACGCGCTGATGCCGCAAATCGAAGGCTTCGCCGAGATCGGCGAGGCCATCGATCATGCGGTGCGTACCTATTCCAGCGGCATGCAGATGCGCCTGGCATTCAGCGTCGCTACCGCGCGCCGCCCGGACATCCTGATCGTCGACGAGGCGCTGTCGGTCGGCGACGCCTATTTCCAGCACAAGAGCTTCGAGCGCATCCGCAGCTTCCGCAGGGCGGGCACCACCCTGCTGATCGTTTCCCATGACCGCTCGGCCATTCAGTCAATCTGCGACAGCGCTATCCTCCTGGAGAATGGCCGCCTGGCCATGCGCGGCAAACCCGAAGAAGTCATGGACTACTACAACGCCATGCTCGCCCAGCGTGAGGGCCAGATCGTACGGCAAGAGATGCTTGCCAATGGCCAGGTGCAGACGATTTCCGGCACCGGCGAAGCGGGCATTCTCAACGTTCGCCTGCTCGACGCACAGGGCCGCAGCCTTGAGGTCGCTGAGGTCGGTCAGCCGGTGGTCTTGGAAGTACAGACTGAAATCCGCCAGGACATCGAGCGGCTTATTCTTGGCTTCATGATCAAGGATCGCCTGGGACAAGCGATTTACGGCATCAATACCCATCGCCTGGACAAAGCGGTGAACGACCTCAGCGCGGGCGAGCGAGTGACTTTCCGTTTCGCCTTTGACATGCGACTGGGCAAGGGCAGCTACTCGGTCGCCTTGAGCCTGTCCCGGCTGGACTCGCATCTGGACCGCAACTTCGAGTGGCGCGACTACGGTTTGATTTTCCACGTGATCAACAATCGCCAGGAAGACTTCGTCGGCTGCTCCTGGTTGCAGGCGCAGACTGACATTACCCGCAGCAGCGCGCCCCTCGCCCAGTTGACCGACACGGAGAGCTTGCCATGACCCGCTTGTTGGTGGAATGCACCTATGTTTTCGAGCACCCTGCCGCCAATTCGGGCATTCAACGCGTCGTGCGCAACGTCATCCAGCAACTGCCGAGCGCCGATGAAAGCATTGAATGCATCCCGGTAGTGATGATCGAGGGTGCTCTCTACCAGGTAAAAAGCCTGGCGCCAATCAAGTCGCTCAAGCTCGACATGATCGGCGTAAGGGTGAAACTCGAGGAGTGGGCCAACGCCTTCTGGTTACGTCACCGCGCACTGGAACGGCGCTGGCCGTTCAACCGCTCGCATTTCACCCGACGGGTGCTGTATATCGGCTGCAGGCTAACCGCGTTTGGCTGTTTCAGTCTGCCGATGCGCCTGTTTGAACGCGCGCTGCGGGGCAAACACATTCCTGAGCGCTGCGTGCCGCTGGCCCATCGGGCGGGGGATCAACTGGTGCTGCTGGACTCATCGTGGCACGCGAACTTTTTCCCCCTCGCCGAACAACTCAAGCGTGACGGGGTGGGTATCGTTTCGGTTATCTACGATTTGATCCCGCTGACCCATCCACAGTTTTGCGATGCCGGTCTGGTCAAGGTGTTCAACGACTGGTTTGACTGGATCGCGCGCACGGCCGATGGCTATGTAGCGATCTCAGCGACGATCCGCGATCAGGTGCATGAGGAAATGCAGCGCCGCATCGGCTCGCATCAGGTCGACCAACGCTGGTTCGATTACTTCCATCTGGGCTCCGAGCTGGACCTGAGCGAAGCCGAGGCGGAAGTCGACCGCGGCTTGCTGCAGCTGTTCATAACCCCTGAACCAGTGTTTCTGATGGTCAGCACCATCGAGCCGCGCAAGAACCACGCCTATTTGCTTGATGCGTTCGAACGCGCCTGGTCCGTCGGCTCGCCAGCCCGGTTGTGCATTGTCGGCAAGATTGGCTGGAAGTGTGAGGCACTGATCGATCGCATCCGCCAACACCCCGAACTGAACCGGCGTTTGTTCATGTACAACACGCTGTCCGACAAAAGCCTCGAATACGCCTACTCCCACGCTACGGCGCTGGTGTTTCCGTCCCATGTCGAAGGCTTCGGTCTGCCACTGGTAGAAGCCATGCAACGAGGGTTACCGGCAATGGCCTCCGACATTCCGGTGTTCCGCGAAATTGGTGGTGAGTACATGGCCTACTTCGATTTGACCAATCCGCAGTCGCTGACTGACCTGGTGGTCGGAATGGAGCGCTCCGGCGCTTTTCCGGCACCGCTGAGCCTTGAACACTGGCGCTGGCTGAGCTGGCGTGAGGCGAGCGCGCAACTGGTCGAGCGTATTGTGCGCAACCTCAATGCTTCGCTGCCGGCTCCGGAACATCAGCATGCGCATTGCTCTTAACGCTCGCATCCTGCAAGCACCGCGCACCGGCATCGGCCATTACGTCGCCGAGCTGGTCAACGCCTTGCGTGGCGAATCGGATGTGGACGTAAGCCTGTTTCACGGCTGGGGCTGGAGTTGCGTTTTGCCGGATGCTGCCATGCCCGGCTATTCGCGCATGACGCCATTGTTGCGGCAGATACCCGGGGCTTATCAGGCACGGCGCTGGCTGGAGCAGAAACGCTTCGATCAGGGGCGCGCGCAAGGGATCGACCTCTATCACGAACCGAGCCTGTGGCCGCTGGCCTTCGACGGCCCGACCGTGATCACCCTGCATGACCTGACGCACCTGCATTTCCCGCAAACCCAGCCGCCGGCACGGCTGAGGGAAATAGAACGCCGTCTGGCCGCAGGCGTGGCACAGGCGCGAATCATTCTGACCGACTCACAGGCCATCGCTGACGAGGCCCAGGCTTTTTTCAATCTTCCTGCGCAGCGATTTGTGGTGGCGCCGCTAGGCGTGGCCGAACGTTTCCGTCCTCGGCAAACCGAGGAAATCGACAGTGTGCTCAAGGCCCACGCCGTTCAGACACGGGAATATTTCCTCTGCGTCGGCACCCTTGAGCCGCGCAAGAACCTGAGCCTGGCATTGCAGGCCCACGCCTTGCTACCCGACGCCGTACGCCAGCGATTTCCCTTGTTGATCGCGGGCATGGCCGGCTGGCAGCGCGAGCAGTTCAACGAACCATTGCGCCAAGCGTTGGCCAGCGGCCATGTGTGTCTGCTCGGCTATCTGCCCGATGAGCAATTGGCGCAACTGCTGGCCGGCGCCCGGGCGCTGATATTTCCATCGCTGTATGAGGGTTTTGGCTTGCCGGTGCTGGAAGCCATGGCCAGTGGCACGCCGGTGGTGACGACTCGCTCTTCGGCGATGCCGGAAGTGGCCGGCGCGGCTGGCAACTATATTGAAGCGGACGATGCCGAGGGCCTGCGTGACGCAATGAGCCGTTTGATTGACGACTCACCGCATTGGCAGGCCTGCCGCGAAGCAGGATTGCAGCAGGCGAGGCTTTTTACCTGGAAGCGTTGTGCACAGGCTACGGCCGGTGCCTACCGCCAGGCCATGGGAGGTTGAATGCGCGTTCTTCATTTCTTCAAGACATACCTGCCCGATTCGGTCGGCGGCATCGAACAAGTCATCTTCCAGTTGTGCGAGAGCGGTGCCCAGCACGGCATCGATGCACAGGTGCTGACCCTCAGTGCAGACCCGACCCCGCCGGTGGTGCAACTCGGTCAACACCACGTGTATCGGGCGAAGCTGGATATCCAGTTTGCCTCGACCGGGTTTTCATGGAGTGTGTTCAAGCAGTTCCGCGAGCTGGCCGCCGAGGCCGACGTGATCAACTATCACTTCCCGTGGCCGTTCATGGACCTGGTGCATTTCGCCAGCGCCGTGAACAAGCCGAGCGTGGTCACCTATCACTCGGACATCATTCGCCAGAAGCATCTTCTCAAGCTCTATCGGCCGCTGATGAACCGCTTCCTCGCCAGCGCGGACCGTATCGTCGCCGCCTCACCCAACTATCTGCACACCAGCGATGTACTGCAGCAGTTTCAGCACAAGACACGGGTTATTCCTTACGGTTTGAACAAGGCAGGTTATCCACAGCCCGATAGCGAACGGATGAACCGCTGGCGCCAACAGCTTGGGGATAAGTTTTTTCTTTTCGTCGGGGTGATGCGTTATTACAAGGGGCTGCACATCCTGCTCGATGCACTCAAAGACGTCGATTATCCCGTGGTGATCGTCGGTGCCGGGCCGCTGGAGCAGGAACTGCATGCACAGGCCGCTGCGCTGGGCCTGCGCAATATCCATTTCCTTGGACGACTGAGTGACGAGGACAAGGTCGCGTTGCTGCAATTGAGCTACGCCATCGTCTTTCCTTCGCACCTGCGTTCGGAGGCCTTTGGGATTTCGTTGCTCGAAGGCGCGATGTACGGCAAACCGATGATCTCCAGCGAGATCGGCACCGGCACCAGTTTCATCAATATTCACAACGAAACCGGGCTGGTGGTACCTCCGAGCAATCCACAGGCCTTTCGTGAAGCCATGCGTACGCTATGGGAAAACCCTGCGCGTGCCGCCGAAATGGGTCTCAAAGCCGAAGCGCGTTACCGGCAGTTGTTCACCGCCGATGAGATGGGCCGCAAGTGGACAGAGCTGTATCAGGAGCTGCTGGCTGAAAAGGCGCTGTCCTTCGCTTGAGTGCAGGAAATCACGCGGTTTTCTGCAACCCCGCGACGGTACGCGGCATCGCGACAAAACCGGGCAACGCTTCGATCCGCGCCAGCCAGGCGCGAACGTTGGCATAGTCATCCAGCGAGACATTGCCCTCCGGCGCATGCGCAATGTAACTGTAGGCGGACACGTCAGCGATGCTTGGCTCCTCGCCCGCCAGATACGCCGTTTTGCCCAACTCCAGCTCCATGACCTTGAGCAGGTTATGCGCACGGCCAATGACTTCCTCGGCATTCAGTTGCGCGCCAAACACGGTGATCAGGCGTGCCGCTGCTGGGCCAAACGCAATCGGTCCCGCCGCTGCCGACAACCAGCGCTGCACATGCGCCGCGCCCACCGGGTCGGTTGGTAGCCAGCGACCGTTGCCATATTTCTGCGCCAGATACACCAGAATCGCGTTGGAATCGGCCAGCACCACGCCGTTGTCATCAATCGCCGGCACTTGGCCGAAGCTGTTGATCGCCAGGTACTGCGGCTGCTTGTGCTCGCCCTTGGCCAGGTCGACGAAGATCAGCTCGGTCGGCAGTTGCAGCAGCGACAGCATCAACTCGACGCGGTGGGCGTGGCCGGAACGGGGAAAGTTGTAGAGTTTGATCGCTTGCATGGTCGACTCCGCTGAAAAAGGGGCGACGCCAGGTGGTGAGCGCCGAGGGAGTCATCATCCATGGCTTGCCAGAACAACAGAATAACCAGGCGCTGCAATCGATTATTTCATCTCGTGCAATAACGTCGCAGCGCTCAAGGCAGGATGGTCGCGCAAAGCCAACACGGCGAAGTCGACGAAACTGCGGATTCGCGCCGGCGCCTTGCGCCCGCCCTGATACACCACATGGATCGGCAACGGCGGTAATTCAAACTCGGCGAGGACGATTTCCAGCTCGCCCGCCGCGACTTTGTCAGCCACTTGATAGGACAGCACTCGCGTCAGGCCCAGGCCTCTGCGCGCGGCGGTGATCGCCGACTGATTGGCCGTAACGGTCAGGCGCGGTTCGGTGCGCACGCTGAGCGCTTCACCGCCGTCGAGAAACGGCCAGTTGCGTTGCTGACCGATCGCCGACGTCGCCACCACCGGGAGATCGGCCAAGGCCTGCGGATGCTCCGGACGGCCATGGCTGGCGAGAAAATCCGGCGAAGCGCAGATCACCCGCCGCACTTCACCGACGCGAATCGCATGCTGATTGCTGTCCGGCAGCTCACCGATGCGCACCGCGACATCAATGCCCTCCTCGACCATGTTGACGACCCGGTCCAGCAACAGCGCATTGATCGTCACATCCGGATAGCGACAGAGGTAATCGGCCATCACCGGCGTAACGAACAGATCACCGAACAACACCGGCGCAGTAATCGTCAACTGCCCGCGCGGCAAGGCATGGCTGCCGGCCGCCGAGTCCTCGGCCTCCTGCACTTCGGCGAGAATCCGCCGGCAATCGTCACAATATCGCTGGCCTGCTTCAGTCAGATGCACGGTGCGCGTTGTGCGCACCAGCAACTGCGTACCGATATGCTGCTCCAGGGCCGCCACCGCCCGCGTGACACTCGCCGCCGATAAACCCAGACGCCGCGATGCTGCCGAGAAGCCTTGCTCCTGGGCAACGACAACGAAGATCTGCATTTCCTGGAAACGATCCATGGGATACCTCGGGCGGATACGACAATCGCAGCCGAGGCTGCGATTGCGGGGCTGGTGCCGAACACAAAAATTGTCACCAAACGATCGGTGATAATCCGTTACGCCAGACGTTCATTCAATACCTCGGACAGCCGATCCATTGCTTGATGCAGCACGTCCACGGCTTCGGTCAAGGCATCTGAATCGGCGCCCACGCTGGCAATTTCAAGCGCCTCACACGCCTGGATCAATGAATGAGCTTTGATAATGCGCGCGCCCCCCTTAATCCTGTGTGCCAGATCGGACAGTCCCGGAAGATCATGCGCGGTGAACAAGCGCAGCAATTTGACCCTGTCTTCGTCGTTGCTGGTGGCCAGGTCGCTTAACAGCAGTTTGATCGAGTCCGAGTCGCCATGGGTCAATTGTTCAAGATCGCTCAGATCCATGTCATCGGCAGTCGAGGGTCCGGTCGGCAGCTCCACAGCTGAGCGCGGCTGTCGCACAACGGCAATGAGACGTTGACTCAAATCCTTGAGGCTGATCGGTTTGAACAGGCAATCGTCCATACCGGCCAGGGTGCAACGCGTTTTCTCCTCGGGCAAGGCATTAGCAGTGAACCCCAGCACGAGGCAGCGTGGCGCGCCTCGGGCGGCCTCATCGTCACGAATCGCCTGGGCCAGGTCGTAGCCATTCATGACGGGCATGTTGCAATCGGTGATAACCACATCGAATGCCCCATTGCGCCAGGCGCGCAGACCGCGAGCGCCGTCCTCGGCGTCGGTGACCCGATGGCCGAGGTAGCTCAGCTGTTGCGACAGTAGCAAACGGTTCGCCGGATAGTCGTCGATTACCAGGATGTTCAGGCTGTGCTGGCCGCCCTCCGGCGGCTCGAGGTTTTCAAGCGGTGCGCTAACCAGCGGGTCAAGGATCGGCAAGCTGAGCCGCACTTCAATCTCCGTCCCTTGCCCCAGCTGGCTCGACAATGTCAGGCTTCCGCCCATCATTTCGCAGAGTGTGCGACTGATCACCAAGCCCAGACCGGAACCACTGCGAGCCGACTGCCCATGGTTGCCTGCCTGGGAGAACGGGCTGAACAACTTGGCCTGGTCGTCCTCAGAGATCCCACGGCCGCTGTCCTTGATGCGCAAACAAAGGCGCAGACGCTCATCGTCGCTGCAGTCGACATGCACCTCCAATCGCACCTGACCGGCCTCAGTGAATTTGATCGCATTGCTCAACAGATTCGACAGAACCTGTTTGAAGCGCATCGGATCAATCAGCACATCGACATTGCTTAAAGCGTCCATTTCCAGTTGAAGGCGCAATTGCTTCTGCCGCGCCAGGCCGTCAAAGATACGCACCACCGATTCCACCAGTTCGCGCAGATTGGCACGTTGCGGCGCCAGCGAAAGGCGCCCGGATTCAATCCGCGCGATGTCGAGGATATCGCCTATAAGATCCAGCAGGTCTCGGGCTGCTCCCGAGGCCACCTCGATCGCGAAACGATCAGTCTGACCTTGATCGGCTTTCTTCATGGCCAATTCCAACATGCCAATGATGGCGTTCATCGGCGTACGGATTTCGTGACTCATGGACGCCAGGAATGTGGTCTTGGCACGATTGGCGCCGTCGGCCGCATCCTTGGCGATTTGTAGCTCCTGCAACAGGTGAAGTCGTTCGCTGACATCAATCCACCCGGCAATCATGCCGTTCACGGTTCCGTCATTACCCCGGTACGGCAGCATCCAGTGATAGATCGTCAGATTGCGTCCGTCAGGGAGCGTCAGACTGCGGTCTTGAATGCTCGGTTTACCGTCCTTCATGACTTGCAGGTAATCATCCTGATACCCCTGCGCCTGAACGGCATCAATCAACAGGCCCTGAGTCACGGTTTTACCGATGACCGCGTCACGCGCCACGCCGAACACCTGGAGATAACCGCTGTTGCAGATCATCAGGCGACCTTCGCGATCACGTACATAAATAGGATGCGGCGTGCCATCGATCAGCACACGCATGAACTCCACCTGATCATTGAGGGCCAGTTCCGCTTGGCGGCGCTTGCGCATCAACAGCCGCAGATAAGCAATCCAGCCCAATGCCATCAGCAGCAGCACGCTTGCGATCACGAAGCCACGAATGATCATGCTGCCATTGCGCAGCCAGTAGCTGTCATTCACCGTCAACTCGCTACTCCAGCGGTTGGTCAGTTCATCCATTTCTTCCGGGCTTATGCTCAACAAGGCCTTGTCGAGAATCGAGTACAGCTCCAGTGCGCCACGATCAGTCGCTAGCGCGAGAGGTGCAGGCTGAGTCCCAACTGTGCTGATAATCTGCAAGGTGTCACGGTATTGGCGCGAGATCATGAAACGCGCACTGACCAGCGAGTTGAGTGCGCCGTCGACCTTGCCTGTGGCAACCATGTCCATAGCCTCATGCGCATTGCGCGCAGGAACCAATTGCACAGCAGGAAACTGCTCGATGAGGTACTGGCGCATCAAGTTGCCGGTAATCAGCGCCAGGCGCTTTCCGGCCATCTTGTCCAACGTCAAAGCGGTACCATCGCCGCCGCGTCGGGTGACCAGCACGAACGGGTTAATCAGATAAGGCCTGGTAAAACGCAGCTCACCTTCGCGCTCGGTGCTGGGCGTGAACGCTGCCAGCATGTCCGCCCTGCCACTGGTGACTTCATCAATCATTTGACTGACCGAATCGACGCGCCGGATATCGAATTGCAACCCGGTGCGCAAGCTGATCTTGGCGAGCACGTCAGCGCTGATGCCGCGAAAGTTGCCCTCCTCATCGACGAACGTCAGGGGGACGAAGTTATCGTTGATCGCTACGACGATGCGCGGGTGCGCATTCAGCCAGTGCTGTTCTTTAATACTGAAGTGCAGCGCGTGCTGCCCGCGAATGGCAATCCCGCCAGCGCTCCAGCGGTGTTGAATTCGCATGCGCTCTTCGCTGGGGACGACTTTCAACGCTGCGTTGAGGATACGCAGTAACTGGCCATTGCCGCCCTGAACCGCAAAGCTGAACGGCTGCGTCTCCATTTGTGAAAAATCGCTGATTCGCACATTGTTCAGGTAGTTTTTTTTGATGAGATAGTTCGAACTGAGCGCGTCGCCCAAATAAATGTCGGCCTGGCCGAACGCCACCGCGCCGATGGCCGCCAGCGTTGAAGGGTAGAGTTGCAATTTGGCTTCAGGGTAAAAGGCCTTGACCGTCAACGGCGAAAGATAGTGATACAGCATCGCCACGCGCTTGCCGGCTAGGTCTTGCGAAAGATCAGGACGCTCGTCAATGCGCGTAACCAGGCTCGGATTATCATCCGCGTAAGGCAGCGTGATCGCCAGCTCAGGATCGGCCGCCTCGAAACCGTTTGCCGTACCAATCATATCGATCTCGCCAGTTTTCAGAGCACCCAGCAGATCACCGCGCGAGGCGTATCGCCGAACCTCAATATCTATATGCAGCAGTTGCCCGATCAACTGCGCATAATCGGCGGTCAGTCCTTCATAATCATTGCCGTTACCGGTGATCGCAAACGGCGGATAATCCGGACTGCTGTCACCGAGTAACAATTTGCCCTTTTTGCGTAGCCAACCCCAGTCGACTTCATCCAGCGATACTGCGTATTCAGCAACATCGGATCGGCCGAGCACTCGCAAACTATCAGGCTGCGGATCTGCCAACACAGGCAGGCCCGTTAAGGCGCCGCACAAAAACAGACCGGCCAGGCAGATTTTAAAGTTCATAGTGGTCTAGATAAGATTGTTGCGCTTGGCAAAATCAGCGAGGTAGACCACCGATTTGACGTTGAGCTTTTCAATAAGCCGTGTTTTGTAGGTACTGACCGTCTTGTTGCTTAGCAGCATCGCCTCGCCGATATCTTTATTACTCATCCCACTGGCAAGTTGTTGCAGAATCGTAAGTTCTCGATCCGACAAACTCTGGATAAGTACCTGATCGCTCGCTTGGGTATCGATGCGCCCCAATGAAGTGTTGTTCAGGTTGGGAAAGAAAGTGTAACCGTCCATCACGATCTTGACCGCCTTTACCAGTTCGCCCAGTTCATTGGTCTTGGAAAGAAACCCCGCCGCGCCGGCCCTCATGCAGCGTATGGAGTAAACCGGTGCGGGTTGCGAGGTCAGCACAAGCACCTTACAGGACAGGTTCAGTGCGCTGATGCGCGAAATAACCTCCAGCCCGTCAAGCTTGGGCATGGCTATATCCAGAATAATCAGATCCGGCCTGTGTTCGCGCGCGTACTGCACCGCATCAGCGCCGTTATCAGCCTCGGCTACCACATCGAAGTGCTGCTGATTCAACAGCATTCTGACCGTAGATCGAATGAAAGGATGATCGTCCACGATGATCGCTTTAAACATAAAAAAACCCTACAGGACAAGTGGACGAAAGACGTTGCCGAGCGCACGGACGACGATCGGAATGAGGACCAGACCGATGACGAGTCGCAACATACCTGAATGTCAGTCGAGTTTAGGAAATTTCTCAAGACCATTGCAAAAATCCATGCCAACCAGCAGGCATTCAAAGCCACGTTACGCCAGCTCGCCAGATCCTGAGCGCCTGCCAGATAACGCTTAGCCAAGCTCACTCTTCTATTAAAGCAGTTGCGCAGCATATTTGAATGGCCGGCCTACGATTAAAGGCTACGTGACGGCTAGCGCGTCAAGGCATAAGCACGGTGGGCACTATGAACAGTTTTTCGATCCCTGCCTGACATACCTTTATATGCCAAGGATACGATACAAAAACGACGTCGCTTTCAAAACAGGTTGATGATGCCGTCTTTTCAAAGTGTTTAAGTAGAGGGAAATACCTATTTTTTTACAAAGTTCTTGTACAACTTCTTACCCGTCACATTTTCGAAGCGAATCGTGGCATAGGTGTTGTTAAATACCTAACTTATTGAGTCCAAATAAAAAATCCCGATGACATTCGATTTGTATAATTGCTCTAGTTCACTCAACGACTTACTATTTTTTATTTGGAAAAATCACTGGGAATTTTCCTACGCAACACAGGGAATCGAACTACAGTTGAATCCGACACCTGCATCTATGATGTGCGCCCTGTCCGGATCAAGCCGCTCATTTCGATCAGCGCCATTTCCGTCCAGTCCCTGTCCCCCATGAAGAATGAGTACTGACATGAATCGCAAAGTAATTGCCCTGGCCTTGATGAGCGTTGCAACCGTAGGAAGCGTACAGGCTTCTGATGGCACCATTAACTTCGCTGGTGAGCTGGTTGCACAAACCTGCACCGTTACCATTGATGGTGGCCCGAGCCCACAAACCAAAAATCTTCCCAAGGTTTCGACCAGTATCCTGACTGCTGCAGGTCAAGTAGCGGGCGCGACGTCGTTTCTGATTGGCTTGACCGGGTGTGCAGCGACCCCAAATAGCGTCACCGCATTTTACGAGGCGGGCAGTACAGTAGATCCGCTGACAGGACGTATGCGTAACACTGACGCTGGTGGTGCTGCGAACGTAGAACTGCAATTGCTGGATGGTGGGACCGGCGCGCCTATCCAGATTGGCAGTGACACTCAGACGACGACCAATACCCGCTACACAATTGATGCATCGGGTAACGTCATCATGCCTTACGCCGTCGAATATTATGCTACGGGCACCACAACTCCGGGTCTCGTAACAAGCCAGGTCACGTTCTCGATCGACTATCAGTAATTTTTTTGGCGGGCGCTGAGTCAATGGCAGCGCACGGCCCAAAAAGGGGGCGTGTATGAATAGCAAACGTTGGGGCTTAGCCCTGGTTATTGTTGCATCTGTTTCCTTCGGACAAGCAGTTGCAGGAGTCGTGATCACCGGTACACGTGTGATCTACCCGGCAGGCCAGAAGGAAGTTACGGTCAAGCTCAATAATAACGGTGGTTCGCCAGTCCTTGTTCAATCCTGGATTGACTCTGGAGATATAAAGGGGAGCCCAACCAATTCCACTGCTCCTTTTGTTATGACGCCCCCGGTTTCAAGAATTGATCCGAACAAGGGCCAGAGCCTGCGATTGATGTTCACAGGTGCAACGCTGCCTTCGGACAAGGAAAGCGTTTTCTGGCTGAATGTACTGGAGATCCCGCCGACCGACAAAGCTGCGCCGGGTGACAACAAGATGTACATGGCCTTTCGTTCACGGGTGAAACTGTTTTATCGACCTGCGAATTTGGCTGGCAAGCCCGCCGAGGCTCCGGCACAAGTGAAATGGAGCATCGCCCCGGCTGCGGCTGGCGGGGGTTACGCGCTCAAAGCCTATAACCCTTCGGCTTATCATGTTTCGCAAGCCACCATAACGCTGGTTGACGGTAGTAAACGCTACGAAGTCGCCCCGGCAATGGTAGGTCCGGGCGAAACCAGATCATTTCAAATAAAAGGGTTGACGGGCAATCCGTCGCCTTCGAGCAAGATTGAATTCGAAGCAATCAATGATTACGGCGCCTACAACAAAACTGTAGCTGAATTGAACAAGTAAACAGTTCGCTTGGTCTCCGGCCCATTTTTTTACGAGATAAATATGAACGGAACATTTCGCCTCGGAATTTATCCGGGGGCCGGGGACATTTTCGCCAGAAAAACATGGGCGGCCGTGTTTCTAGTTGGTGTGCCATCGTCCTTGCTGATGAGCATGGTTTCGGCGAACGAAGAAGTTGAATTCAACAGTAGTTTTCTTTCACCCGATTCGCAGAACATTGACCTGACGCGTTACCAGAAAGGTAACCCGGTTATTCCTGGCCAGTATCGCGCTGATATCTCTGTGAACGGCTCAATGGTGAGCCGCCAGGAAATCCGTATCGTCGGTAAACCCGACGGCACCAATTCGAAAGTCTGCTTCGATCGAAAGTTGATGCAGCTGATTGGCATCGAGATGGAAAAACTCAGCCCGATTGCCAATAACCTTCTGGATTCCAATCCGGAATGCGCTGAATTAGCTGCGTTGATCCCCGATGCGTCTGCGAGTTTTGACCCCAATTTGCAGGAACTGAACGTTTCGTTGCCGCAGGCCATTGTTCGTCGTGATGCCCGCGGTTACGTCAGCCCTGAACTTTGGGATCGCGGAATCACCGCAGGCCTGCTGAGCTACAACTTCAATGCTTACCACTCCAATAACGACGTGGGCGGCAAGTACGATTCCGCTTATCTAAGCCTCAATGGCGGCTTCAACATGGGCGACTGGCGCCTGCGCCATAACGGTTCCTCGAGCTGGAATCAGGATAACGGCCATAAGTACGAGGCGCTCAATACGTACGCGCAACGGGATATAACCTCCTGGCGTAGCCAACTGACCCTGGGTGAAAGCAATACGTCCGGTGAGATCTTCGACACCTTGTCATTCCGTGGTGCTCAACTGGCGACCGATGACCGCATGCTGCCGCAATCTCTGCGTGGTTACGCACCCGTGGTTCGCGGTATTGCCCGCACCAACGCTCGAGTGACGATTCGTCAGAACGGCAATCTGATTTACGAGAACTCCGTAGCGCCTGGTGCTTTTGTGATCGACGATCTGTATTCAACCGGCTACGGCGGTGACCTGGACGTCACGGTGCTTGAAGCGGATGGCTCAAGTCAGACGTTCATTGTTCCGTTCGCCTCTGTCAGTCAATTACTGCGGCCAGGAACGTCCCGTTACAGCGTCACCGCAGGTGAAACCCGGATCGGTTACATCGATAACCAGCAGAAGTTGCTTCAGGCCACTTATCAACGAGGTCTGAACAATACTTTTACCGGGTACACCGGTGTGCAAGCGACCGATGACTATAACTCCATATTGGCGGGTATGGCCTTCAGCACCCCAGTGGGGGCAATGGCCATCGACATGACCCAAGCCCAGACTCGTTTGAATTCAGGCACGGAAAACGGACAAAGCGTGCGCTTGTCGTACAGCAAGAACATCCTCAGTACCGGTAGTAACTTCACCGTAGCGGCTTATCGTTTTTCCAGCAGCGGCTTCCTTGATCTTGATGACGCGCTAACCCTGCGCGACGCGGAAGAGGGCAATCTGGACACGTCGATGTTTGGTCGCCAGAAAAGCCGGTTTTCCGTCACTGCCAACCAGAGGCTCGGTAGTTATGGTCAACTAGTGCTCTCGGGTTTTACCCAGGATTATTGGGATCGCGGGGGTAACGACCTTCAATACCAGGCCGGTTACTACACCAATTACCGCCAGATCAATTTCGGCGTTAGCGCCAACCGTGCGCGTTTTGGCACCGGTGACATGCAGACCAACTATCTGTTCACGGTCAGCATGCCGCTTGAGTTCGGCCAGACACTCAATCGTCCGCAATTGTCCATGCGCCTTGGCCGCAACGACAACGGCGATATGAACGAGCAGGCAACCCTCAGCGGAACTGCCGGTGCTGAACGCCAGTATCAATATGGCGTGACCGTAGGCCACGACGGTGCCACAAGTTCCAATACCACGTCGCTGAACGGTGGTTACACCAGCTCCAAAGCAATGCTCAATGCATCGATGAGTCAGAGCGACACCTACGACAGTGCGTCGGTGGGCATCAGCGGCGGGATCGTCGCACATGGCGGTGGCGTCACCTTTACACCTTATACCGGCGACACCATCGGGATCGTGCATGCCGCGGGTGCGGAAAACGCAAGGGTGGCCGGTTACCCTGGCTTGAAAGTCGATGGTAATGGTTACGCAGTCATCCCTTACTTGCGCCCCTACGAGTTGAACGAAGTAGCGCTCGATCCAATCGGCAGCTCGCTGGATGTAGAACTGGAAGAGACCAGCCAGCAAGTCGCTCCACGATCAGGTGCTGTGGTCAAGTTGAACTTCGAAACCCGCCAGGGTGAATCGGTACTCGTGCGTGCAACGCTGGCGGACGGTCGTCCCCTGCCATTTGGCACAGAAGTCAGCGATGACAAAGGCAACCCGGTGGGCGTAGTCGGTCAGGGGGGTCAGTTGTTCGCTCGGGTTCAGCCAACGGCGGAGGCATTGATTATCCGTTTTGGTGAAAAGGCCGGGGAAAACTGTGTGATTCCGTTAAATACCTTGCGCTCGCAGAAACAAGCAGCGTCGGCCTCCGCTATCTGTGCGACAGCAGCTGAGCCTGCCAAGCCAAGCGCCAGCCATTAATCAGAAGAGGCCACAATGCGTACACGTACTAAGATAAATGGCTTGCTCGGGCTGGCCTTCGCAATGCTTTCCGGCACGGTCTTGGCCGATTGCAGGTTCGATCCAGGCTTCAATACGGTCAATAGAACAGTCGCGCTGATCGGTTCGAATATCACCGTCGGCAGAGACGTACCACTGGGTACTACACTCTTCAAACAAACTTTTACGACTTCCACCAGGCTTTCTAGTATCACATGTGACCCAGGCCTCTATGACCGTACCCGCAGTCGGACGCTTTCGTCCACGCCGCTGCCGCTCTCCAGTTGGTCAGGTCAGTACGCCGGTAAGGTCTATGAGTCCGGAGTTCCCGGCATCGGTGTATATATTTTTTCGGAGGGTCAGGCAGCACCTGACTCTGCGACATCAGGTAACTGCGGTGGTGGGACCGGGAGTTGTACGCAGTTCCCGCAACTGGGCTTTGATTTGTTGTTTATAAAAACCGGAGATGTATCGCCAGGCACGATTCAGGGAGCATCATTGCCGAGCGTGCAACTGGACTGGACCAGCCCAACAAACACATTGAATCTGCAAAACGTGAATTTCATCGGCAGCATGAATGTCGTCTCGCGCACGTGTGTCACGCCCGACGTCAACGTTCCACTGGGCACCCGTTCAGTCAATGAGTTTGCCAGTGTGGGCAACGGTACGCCGTGGCAAAGTTTTCAGATCAGCCTGAATAATTGCCCTGCGTTCCACGGAATGTTCCCCGGAAGTCCCACCAGCCCGATCTTTGATGGCTCTACTGACACTCCTACTGAACAAGGACGAGCCTCCAATATCCTGCGTTTCCGTCTTGATCCTGTCGACAGCGTTATTGACCCGGTACAGGGCATCATTGGCCTGACTCCTTCACCGAGCGGTTTCTTGCCAGCCGCCACAGGTATCGGCATCCAGATAGGGACGGGGGACGCAGTACCGGTGCCGGTGCCTCTGTCAACGCTTCGCCCAAGCGGGGTCGTAACAACCACGACGGAAGGCGCCAGCTACGTTATTCCGTTGAAAGCGCGTTACATCCAGACGGCCGCCACCATGACCCCAGGACCTGCCAACGGTGCTGTGGTGTTCACAATCGATTACCAGTAACCGATCCGCTGCCCGCAAGCGTGAAAAACAAAAGCCCCTGAAATCAGGGGCTTTTTGCATTTCGGAACATCTACTGCGCGATGTCCCAATGCTTGTTCGTGATGAAAACCGGATGCCTGACCCAGCGTCAATCTACGGTGGATAACTTATTCCACCGTGACGGATTTCGCCAGATTTCGCGGCTGGTCGACATCAGTGCCTTTGAGCACAGCGACGTAGTACGACAGCAGTTGCAGCGGGATCGTGTAAAGGATCGGCGAGAGGATGTCGTGGATGTGCGGCATCTGCACCACGTGAGTGCCTTCGCCGTTAGTCATTGCGGCCTTCTCGTCTGCGAACACGATCAGCTCGCCGCCACGGGCGCGCACCTCCTGCAGGTTGGACTTGAGCTTTTCCAGCAGTTCGTTGTTCGGCGCGACCGTGACCACCGGCATGTCGTTATCCACAAGCGCCAGCGGGCCGTGTTTGAGCTCGCCAGCCGGATAGGCTTCGGCGTGGATGTAAGAAATTTCCTTGAGCTTCAAGGCGCCTTCCATCGCTACCGGGAATTGCGCGCCTCGGCCGAGAAACAGCGTGTGGTTTTTCTCGGCGAACAGCTCGGCGATTTTCTCCACGGTGCTGTCCATTGCCAGCGCTTCGCCCAACCGAGTCGGCAGGCGACGCAACTCTTCAACCAGCGTGGCTTCGACACCGTTGACCAACGTGCCACGTACTTGCCCCAGCGACAGAGTCAGCAGCAACAGGCCGACCAGTTGCGTGGTGAACGCTTTGGTCGAAGCCACACCGATTTCGCGACCGGCCTGGGTCAGCAGGGTCAGATCTGATTCGCGCACCAGCGAGCTGATGCCGACGTTGCAGATCGCCAGGCTGGCGAGGAAGCCCAGCTCCTTGGCACTGCGCAGTGCTGCAAGGGTGTCAGCGGTTTCGCCGGACTGTGAAATGGTCACGAACAACGTATCCGGCTGCACCACTACTTTGCGATAACGGAATTCGCTGGCGACTTCGACCTGGCACGGGATACCGGCCAATTCTTCGAGCCAGTAACGCGCGACCATCCCAGCGTGATAGCTGGTGCCGCAGGCGACGATCTGCACGTTGCGCACTTTAGCGAACAGCTCGGCGGCTTGCGGACCGAAGGCCTCAACCAGCACCTGATTGTTGCCCAGACGACCTTCGAGGGTGCGCTGGACCACGGTCGGTTGCTCGTGGATTTCCTTGAGCATGTAGTGGCGGAACTCGCCCTTGTCAGCGGCTTCGGCGCCGTCGGTGTACTGCACGGTCTGGCGCTCGACGGCGGTGCCGTTCACGTCCCAGATTTGCACGCTGTCGCGACGGATTTCAGCGATATCGCCTTCTTCCAGGTACATGAAACGGTCAGTGACCTGACGCAGAGCGAGCTGGTCGGAAGCGAGGAAGTTCTCGCCCAGACCCAGGCCGATCACCAGTGGACTGCCACTGCGCGCGGCGACCAGACGATCAGGTTGCCGGGCATTGATCACCGCCAGACCGTAGGCGCCGTGCAGTTCCTTGACGGTCGCTTTGAGCGCGGCGGTCAGGTCCGGTTGTTCATTGAGCTTGTGGGTCAGCAAGTGCGCGATCACTTCGGTATCGGTGTCGGAGCTGAACGCGTAGCCCAGCGCTTTGAGTTGTTCGCGCAGGGGTTCGTGGTTCTCGATGATGCCGTTGTGCACCACCGCGATGTCACCGGAAAAATGCGGGTGAGCGTTGCGTTCGCACGGCGCGCCATGGGTGGCCCAACGGGTGTGGGCAATACCAAGACGGCCGGCCAGCGGCTGCTCGGCCAACGCGGTTTCCAGTTCGCTGACCTTGCCCGGACGGCGCATGCGTTCCAGGGTTTCATCGTTGGTATAAACCGCCACGCCGGCGCTGTCATAGCCGCGGTATTCGAGGCGCTTCAGGCCCTCGAGAAGGATGGCGGTAATGTTACGTTCAGCTACAGCGCCGACAATGCCACACATGGTTATTTCTCCTGACTGACAGCCGCACAGATCAATGTGATCCCGCGGGCCTGAAGCTGATCGCGTGCCTCTTGCGGCAGGCGATCATCGGTAATAAGGGTATGGACGCTGCTCCAGGGCAGCTCCAGGTTGGGAATCTTGCGACCGATCTTGTCGGCCTCGACCATCACGATGACTTCGCGCGCGACGTCGGCCATCACTCGGCTGAGGCCGAGCAGTTCATTGAAAGTGGTGGTGCCGCGCACCAGATCGATGCCGTCGGCGCCGATGAACAGTTGATCGAAGTCGTAGGAGCGCAGTACCTGCTCGGCGACCTGGCCCTGAAAGGATTCCGAATGCGGATCCCAGGTACCGCCGGTCATCAATAGCACCGGCTCGTGTTCGAGTTCGCTCAGGGCATTGGCGACATGCAGGGAATTGGTCATCACCACCAGGCCAGGTTGCTGGCCCAGTTCGGGAATCATCGCCGCGGTGGTGCTGCCACTGTCGATGATGATGCGTGCGTGTTCGCGGATGCGTTTGACCGCCGCACGGGCAATCGCCTGTTTGTACTTGGAAATACTCTGCGCGGTTTCCGCGACCAGCTCTTGCGGCATGGTGATCGCACCGCCATAGCGACGCAGCAACAGACCATGGGTTTCCAGCGCCGCGAGATCCTTGCGAATCGTAACTTCGGAAGTTTCGAAACGCTTGGCCAGCTCATCCACACTGACTTCGCCCTGCTCGTTGAGCAAGGCGAGGATGTTATGGCGACGCTGGGGAGTATTGCGCTTGGACATGGCGGCCTAAGTTTCGATTCGAAAGATAACGCAAGCAATGAAACTCTATCGAAAGGTTGCCGTCAAGTCGCAAGGAGAAAAATTCAGAATGCTTGAAATTAGGGTGGGAGCGAGCCTGCTCGCGAAAGCGGTGGATCATTCAACTTGATGTTGACTGACATGACGCCTTCGCGAGCAAGCCCGCTTCCACATTGAATTGGCGTGGCCAAGTGAGGCTGTGGATAAATCAGGACTTTTTGATTTTTTCCGGCCGCTTCCAGCCGTCGATGTTCTTCTGACGTGCTCGTCCGACCGCCAACTGGGCGTTATCCACATTCTGCGTGATGGTCGAGCCGGCTGCGGTAGTCGCCCCGTGGGAGATATCCACAGGCGCCACCAGCGAGTTGTTCGAGCCGATAAATACGTCAGCACCTAACACGGTTTTCCACTTGTTGGCGCCATCGTAGTTGCAGGTGATGGTGCCGGCACCGATGTTGGTGCGTGCGCCGATTTCGGCATCGCCCAGGTAGGTCAGGTGGCCAGCCTTGGCACCTTCGCCCATGTGCGCGTTTTTCAGCTCAACGAAGTTACCCACATGGGCGCGAGCCTCGAGTACCGTGCCCGGGCGCAAACGCGCGAAGGGGCCAGCGTCGCTGCCCTCGCCCAGAATGGCGCCTTCGATATGGCTGTTGGCCTTGATCACCACACCTTTGCGCAGGGTGCTGTCCTTGATTACACAGTTCGGGCCGATCTCAACGTTGTCTTCGATGATCACCTTGCCTTCGAGAATCACGTTGACGTCGATCAGCACATCGCGGCCTACGCTGACTTCACCACGCACATCGAAACGCGCCGGGTCACGCAGGGTCACGCCTTGAGCCATCAGGCGACGGCCGGCGCGCAGCTGATAATGACGCTCCAGTTCAGAAAGCTGTTTGCGATCGTTGGCGCCCTGCACTTCCATCGGGTCGTGGGGTTGTTCGGTGGCCACCACCAAGCCGTCGCTGACAGCCATCTCGATCACGTCGGTGAGGTAGTACTCGCCCTGCGCGTTGTTGTTCGAAAGCCGACTCATCCAGTCAGCCAGGCGATCGGCAGGCACAGCGAGGATGCCGGTGTTGCCCTCGGTGATCGCACGTTGCGCTTCGCTGGCGTCCTTATGTTCGACGATGGCCGCAACCTTGCCGTCGGCATCGCGCACGATACGGCCGTAACCGGTCGGGTCATCAAGTTGCACGGTGAGCAAGCCCATTTGACCCGGCACGACATGCTTGAGCAGACGTTGCAGCGTTTCGACTTCAATCAATGGCACGTCACCGTAGAGGATCAGCACGGTGTCCGCATTGATGAACGGCACGGCCTGAGCGGTGGCATGACCCGTGCCGAGCTGCTTGTCCTGCAGCACGAAATTCAGGTCATCAGCCGCCAGGCGCTCACGCACCACATCGGCCCCATGACCGATCACGACGTGAATGCGCTGTGGATCCAGTTGCCGAGCGCTGTGGATAACATGGCCGAGCATGGAGTTGCCGGCAATCGGGTGCAGCACCTTGGGCAGCGCCGAGCGCATACGAGTGCCTTGACCGGCCGCGAGGATAACGATTTCGAGAGACATGACTGGCTACCAATCCTGGGTGGTCAGCAACTGCGACCGGTTTGTGGGAATTCGGAAAAGAAAAAAGGGTAGCCGAGGCTACCCTTTTTTATCAATCGCACAACAAGCGGCTGACGGATTAACCGCCAAACTTCTTGCGGATCTGCTGGACGGTGCGCAGCTGAGCTGCAGCCTCGGCCAGACGTGTGGCAGCGGCGCCGTAATCGAAGTCCGCGCCTTTTTCGTTCAGGGCATTCTCGGCAGCCTTGAGAGCGGCCTGCGCCTGAGCTTCATCCAGGTCGGCGGCACGTTGCACAGTATCGGCAAGCACCTTGACCATGTTCGGCTGAACC
>Ga0308159_1001129_pt1 | contig 43273 bp, 44 predicted proteins | sample PhyCR1_FD_201040 | JGI IMG/M metagenome (GOLD analysis project Ga0308159, IMG submission 201040) | Phyllosphere microbial communities from UC Gill Tract Community Farm, Albany, California, United States - DLSLC.R1 | ecosystem: Host-associated > Plants > Phyllosphere > Unclassified | place: USA... | reverse complement strand
CAGGAACCGAATAGAAAGCAAAAAGCCCGTGCCGACGGATTTTTTCGCCGAGCGCCTCGAGCTGCTCGACTTCACCTTCGGCGAACAGCTCACGACGAATTTCGACGCCGTCAGCGCCCGATTCGGCGATAGGTGTAAGAAGGGCCGCCTGGCCACCCAGGTCTTTGACCGCCTGATAGCCATAAGCGGCGGTTACTATCACGATGTCTGCCAAGTTTTCTGATCTGCTCATGCCAATTTTCCCTTGATGCGTCGATGTTTTTACCCGGTCGGGCCCGAAAAAGCGCGGTAAACCCGAAAGTTAAAGGTAGGCCAATTTTCGCCTCAGGCGTAGTCCCTGTTAACATTACGTTAACTGGAACCGGTCCCAAGTAAAAGTTCGGTAACAGGAAAACATGATCTCGTAGGTGAATAACGAGATCAGGGTCACGATTTTAGAGTATGGCTAACGGGAAGGGATTAAGCCGATTGGGTGGAACCACGAATTATCAGCTCACCTGAAAACGCATGTTCGCGGATAGGCTCATCACTGCCATGAATGCGTTTTACCAGCTGGCCCAGAGCCGCATAACCCATGTCGTAGGTGGGTTGTCTCAGGGTCGTGATGCCGACGCCCGCAAGCTCTGCCCATTCGAGATCGTCAAAGCCCAGCAGGCCGATATCTTTTCCCCACACCATGCCGATTCGGCGCATGGCACGGGCGATAACCAGCGTCAGCGCACCGTTGACGGAGATGACCGCACGGCGTTTGTCGGGATATTGCGCGGCAAAATCCAGTAACAATTTCTCGAGGCCTTCGTCATCTTCCAGCTCGACTTCGCCCTGCTCGGCAAACCTTTGCGGCGTCTTCTGCATCATCTTGAGAAAAGTGTGCAGGCGATCGAGACGGGTATTGATGGTAACGGGTTCACTCAGGAAAAGGATTGCCTCAAAACCCTGCTGCAAGAGATGCCGGGTTATCTCCGTCGTGGCTTCGGCGTTATCGAGACCGATGACATCGCAGGAGAAGTTGGCGACCTTACGGTCAATCAGCACCATCGGCAGTTGGGATTGCTGGAGGGATGAAATCGCCTCTTCGCGCATGCCGACCGCGTTCACCACAATGCCGTCGACACGGTAGCTGCTCAGGAGCTGAAGGTAATGCTTTTCCTGATCGAATTCGTTGTTGGTGTTGCAGACCAGCAGCGTCAGGCCCTGCTGACGGCAGGCCGCTTCGACACCGCGCATCACTTCAACGGAATAAGGATTGGTAATATCGGCGATGATAAGGCCAATCAGGCGTGTTTCGCCGCTTTTCAGGCTGCGAGCCATTTGGCTAGGCTGATAATCCAGTAGAGCGATTGCTCTTTCGATTCGCTCTTTTAATGCATCGGAAAGCAGATGCTGTTCGCCGTTGAGATAACGCGAAACGCTGGTTTTACCGGTTTTGGCGGCGCTGGCCACGTCCCTGATGGTGGCACGTGGAGTAGGTGTGGGTTGAGTCTTGGACCTGCTCACGTTCGGTCTCCTTGGATAATCGCCAGATAACCTGTTGCGATGATAGGAAAAAAGGTTATTGCTGATGATTTAGGAGACTAGCACAGAGTGAGGCAACTTACCCTGCGTACTTGATGCACTCACTCTGTGTTATTCGCGCGGAAGAGGCGTAATCTGCGCCTGCACACCCCGACCGCCGGTTGATTGGCTGGTGGGGTGTGCGCGCAATTGGCCTTGTCACCATGCCCATGACGTCGGGCCGGTGAAGAAATGTTTAACAAAAATCGATTATTGCGTCGGGCTCAGGGTGATTTCGACACGGCGGTTCTGCGCCTTGCCTTCTTCGGTGCTGTTTGACGCGATAGGGTTGGCCGGACCGGCACCCGTGGTACGAACGCGGGAGCCGTCTACGCCCTGCGTGATAAGCGCGCTGCCTACGCCGTCGGCACGTTGCTGGGACAGACGCATGTTCAGCGCCTGGCTGCCGGTGCTGTCGGTATAACCCACGACGTTGACGGCAGTTTTTGGATACTCTTTCAATACCATTGCCACGCCGGTCAGCGTGTTGGCACCCGCCGGTTTCAGGGTGCTGCTGCTGCTGTCGAAGGTCACGTTGTTCGGCATGTTCAGCACGATGTTTTCGCCCTGACGGGTCACGCTGACGCCGGTGCCTTTCATTTTGTCGCGCAGTTTCGCTTCCTGCACATCCATGTAATAACCGGCACCGCCGCCCAGTGCCGCACCGGCTGCCGCGCCAATCAGTGCGCCTTTGCCGCGATCGTGTCTGGAAGACGACAGCATGCCCACACCCGCGCCGAGTGCTGCGCCTACGCCCGCGCCAATGCCTGATTTTCCGGCCTGTGACTCGCCGGTGTAAGGGTTGGTGGTACAGGCCGAGAGTCCCAAAGTGAGGCAGAGAGTGCTTGCGATAACCAGAATACGTTTAGTCATTTTTATGCTTCCTTTATAAAACGGCTGCCTGGCGTGCTATGACTCCGTCAGACATTCAAAATGTGTATCAGCAAAGAGGTTAATCAGCGAAAGAGAAACGTGAAATAAAAAATCGCTGGTAGTGTCATCGTCATTCTTGGCTCATGCGCTCTTTATGCGAGAAAAGGCGCGGTTTATCACTCAGATAAATCTGCTTGTGAGTATTTATATTAAAAAACTCCAAAGTAAACCCAATTGTTTTAATTAAATGAATGTCGGGCTAATTAAGGCTTTCATTATATCTATCTGTTGGCGAACAGGAGTATAAATAACCAGAATGGAAAAGTTTATTATCAATAATATTTAATGAGATGAGTGCATTAAATATTATTTATTTCCGCTGCGCTGCATTAATTCGGGATGACCAGGATGGCACATAAAAACCCAAGGTTTTATTTGGCTAATAATTCATTAATTAAAAAAATCGCGGCCTTTTTTATAGTAGGGGTGCAGCTATTTTCTTTATTTTTAATTAGCTTTCCGACAGGCGCTGCTCCTGAAAAAGCGGAGAAAGCCACGATATTCAAGGGGCAGGATTTTCTGACGCCTCTGCCACTCACAGACGCCGCGCCAAACAGGGAAGAGAAACAGGCGACTGAAGAAAAAATCGGCAAGGTTTTCAGCGGCCTTGCGCCACAAATGCAAAGCAGCGGGTTGACGGGCGCGGCGAAAAACCAGGGTCAGGCGCTGCTTGACGGCGCCGTTTCGCAGCAGTTGGAGACCTGGCTTACCCAGCACGGCGGGCAAGCCAATGTCAGCGTTGAGGCCGGATTAGGCAACACGGCCTGGAATTACCGTTTCGATACTTTTTATCCGTGGCTCGAAAGCGAAAACACCACGCTGTTTTCCCAAATGAGCGCCCGCCGCTGGAACGCGCGAAATATTGTCAATTTCGGCACAGGCTATCGAAAAAATATGACGCAAAACCTGATGCTGGGCGGCAATCTGTTTCTGGATATGGATGCCACCCGCAATCATCACCGTATCGGCGCGGGTTTCGAAGTCTGGAGCGAACGCCTCCGTACTTCATTGAACTACTACCATCCGTTAAGCGGTTGGAAAAAATCGGCAGATGACCTTTTCAACGACGATACTCACCGCTTTCAACTCTACGAACGCGCGGCAAAAGGCTGGGATCTCAACCTCGAAACCCAATTGGGTCGGCACGCTTCGGCCCAGGCCAAAATTTTCCGATGGTATGGCGATAAAGTGGATGTGCTGGGCACCCGAAACGAAGCTTCGCGCGATCCTTTTGGTCTGACGCTGGGTGTGAACTGGCAGCCTATTTCCCTGCTGGGGCTTAACGTCAATCACAGCCACATCAGCAATCAGAAAGGAGAATGGAACGCCGGAATGCAAGTCAGCTGGGATTTCGGCCGCAACTTTGCCCAGCAAATTGACCCGATGCAGGCGCGTGCGCTGTCGTCGCTTATTCATTCCCGACACGAGTTTGTCACCCGCAACCATAATATCGTGTTGTCCTATCAGCAAAAGGACAAGACGCAGCGCATTTATTTCGACCCTACCTCGGCGGCGGTCAAGGCGCTGGGTGCCGGGTATGTCAACGCGGTGAAAGGCGGCAATGGCGGTTATATCGCCTATGCCTCGAGCAATCCGCTGCTGGCCGACGTCGATACGGAAAGCGGCATGGTAAAACCGTTGAGGCGCGGCAACGTGCAGATTTCCGCCTATGAGTATCCGCTCTCTGCCTCGCAGGTTCCCCTCGGTTCGGCACGTTACAACCTCGAAATTCTGCCTGCCGATGTCGCGCCGGGTGCCCGCCATGTGCGTATTACGGGGGAGATCAACGTCGGCGGCGTCCTCCACGGCGAATATACCTATCTGAATAACGAAGGCGCAGACGAGCATCCCGAAGGGTCTGACGTCAGCTGGTATCGCAGCAGCGACATGACGACACCTATCGGGCATTTTTCCGATTACACCTTAACGCGTGACTCTCTGGATGACGGCCTGGTATTTCGCGTGATCCCGGTCAATGCGGACGGACTCAGGGGCGAAGCCGTGCAGGCCGAAGTAAAAGCGCCTGTTGTCAGGTTACAGGCGTTGACGCTGACCCCTGTCAACGGCATCTTTCAGCAGGAAAACAACTTCAAATTCAAACGCGGCACGGCGGGCATCGTCGAGGCGAAGGTGCGGGTTCTCGACAGCCACGGCGATCCGGTGAGTGAGCGCAAGGTGTTCTGGCATGAAAAATCTGCCGAACTTGGCGTGTTGAGCGAGTCGGCCTCCATGACAGACAGCCAGGGTTATACGTCCGTGCTGTATAACAATATTCAGAAAGAGGGCACGGCAACCCTGCGGGCGAGCCTCGATATCTTGGCGCGTGGCAAAACGGCGCTTTCTGACAGGCAGGGCGAACGCCAGCTTGATAAAACCTTTAACGCCGTCTTTGGACAGCCAAAATCGATACGCTTTACCACGCCGCCAACCGAGGCCGTGGTTGGCGCAGGCAAGGCATTGTTTAGCGCAAAAATAACGGATGAAGACGGTCAGGGCGTGGCGGGCAGTGTGGTGTGGAACACCGGTACGCGCGAGATTGCAGAATCGGAAACCGATCGCCACGGCGTCGCAACCTATGCTTTCGAGATTCCTGCCACCGTCGGTCAATCCGAAAGCTGGACGCTGACCGCCCGCATAAAAGGCACCACCCTGACCGACAACGTTACCGTTAAACTGCTACGCAAAAGCTCGCCCCCAATACAGGCTCCCGACGACATTGTGCGCCAGTTTTCCCCCGGAAATCCTGAGTTGGTCTTTGCGGTCAGAGGGGGCAACGGCAGCGCGCTGCGGTTTAGCTCCGACAATGAAAATACGGCGACAGTCGCTTCTCGTGGTCAGGGCGGGGTGCTCACCCTGCTGGCGGAGGGGCGCGCCACGATTACCCTCACCCAGCTCGCAACAGAAGAGTTTACTGCTCCCGAACCCGCGACCTTTGCCGTTACTCTCCATGCCGCCAGCGGACAGGCGCTGGAGCAACTGCCCGACCGCACCGTGGTGTGGGGAGACGCGCCTCAAAAGGTTTCACCCAAAGGCGGCAACGGCGGTGTCTTGAGTTATTCGTCGAGTGATCCAAAGCGTATCGCCATTGAGGAGAAAACAGGGCAGATGCACTGGCTACAACCTGGCTCTCCCGTCACCATCACCGTCAATGAGGCGGCCAGCCCCAACTTTCAGCCGCAAAGTATGCGTTTTAACATTACCCTGCTTAAAAAAGCCGCTGACAGACTGATTGCGCCCGCCGATATCGCGGTGGGATGGCAGTCGGCACCGCAGCACGTCACGGTTGATGGCGGCAACGGCGGCACGCTGACTTTTGTTTCCAATCATCCCGACATTGTCGTCGCGAACGATGACGGCACGCTGCGCTTTGGTCAGGCCGGCGAGGCGGTGATTACCGTGTCGCAGGCCGAAACCGAGTTTTTACAGGCACCGGCTGCGGTGACCTTTAACGTCAAGGTCACGCGCGCATCGGGTCGTCCGCTCGGCAGACTCCCGCCACTGATTGTAACGCTGGGGGACGCACCGCAGCAGCCTACACCGACCGGCGGCAACGGCGGAAAGCTGGTGTTTGGCTCGAATGCGCCCGCGATTGTCAGCGTCGAGCAACAGACCGGCCTGCTCGCCTATCATGCCGCAGGCACCGCCCTTATCACGGTGACCGAACCGGAACACGACAATACCCTGACCCAGCAAATTTCCTATTCCGTTCAGGTGAAAAAAGGTAAAGGTCAGCCATTGGGCGGATTACCGGAAAAACTGCGGGTGGCTATCACCGATAATCCACAAAGCCCGACGCCCACTTCGAGTAATGGCGGCAAAATAAGCTACGCCTCAAGCGATCAAACCGTTGTCGGAGTTGACGCGACCCAGGGAACGCTGAGCTATCTCAAGGTCGGCGGGCCGGTCACCATTAGCGTGCTCGAGGCGGAATCCGCCAATTTCATCGCGCAAAAAGTTTACTACAGCGTCACGGTAACGGCGGGACCGGTTTATCGGCTGACGTTATTCGCCGATGAAACCCAACCCGTCGCCAACGGCAAAGAGCGGATAACAATAAGCGCGATAGCCAAAGACGTCATGGGCAATCCAGTCAGCCAGCAGGAAATCCGCTGGTCGTCGCCACACGTCGAGTTTGGCAGTACGACCTCCATAACCGATATCCACGGCAAAGCCGATGTGACGCTGACCTCGACTGCCGGCGGTACCCAGCTTGTGACCGCTTCGGCGGGCGAAATACACAGCAGCAAGGCGCTGGTGTTTAAAGGCGTGCCAGCAGTCCGCCAGCTTGAAATCGCGGGCACCCTTCTTGAAGGCTCCACGCTCGAGGCGCGCTATGACTATGTCGAGGCCACGGGCAAACCCGAAGCGGTGAGTCGATACGTATGGCAGCGCTGGCGTAATGGACATGCCCAGACCGTCGACAGGCAGACCGCCAAAAATTACCTTCTTGGCAAAAGCGACATTGGCGCTACCCTGACGGTTACCGTCACGCCGCGTAGTAGCGAAGGTGTCTACGGCGTGCCCATAACTTCGGCACCCACACCGCTAATCATTGGGCTGCCCGACGTGGCGGAGGTCGTTATCAGCGGTGAACAGGTCGAAGAGTCGCTGCTGACGGCACACTATCGATTCATAGAAAATGGTTCCGGAAAAGAGAGCGGATCGCAGATTCGCTGGATGAGAAAAGTGGGCGAAGTCAGTACCGAAATTCTTCACTCTACCGCGCGCACTTACCGCCTCACCGAAAAAGATATCAATGCGCAAATCTGGGTGGAAATTACGCCGAAAAATACTGCAGGCTATATCGGGCAACGGCAAAAGGCTGCGCCAACGGCCCGAATTATCGGCTTGCCCGTCGCGCGTGATCTCAAAATCGGCGGAACGGGCAAGGTAGGGGAAACGCTGTCGCTAACCTATACCTATCTCGAACAGGGCGGCGGTCTTGAGAGCGGTACGCAGATAAAATGGTACACACTCGGCGACAGCCAATCGGCAGTTGGGGAAGGCGTCTCTTATACGGTTAAAAGCAGCGATATGCGCCGACGTCTTTATGCCGAAGTGACGCCGATGAGCCGCCGCGGTATCAAGGGACACCGCGTGAAATCGGCAAGTATCACGATTTTGACCACGCCCGAGGCGGGTCAGGTACAGATACAAAAAAGCGAGTTACGGGTTGGCGAGCGAGTTACGGCCCGTTACGTGTTCAGAGCCAACGGCGGTCCGGCAGAATCCGGCACCACGTTCCAGTGGATGCGACACCTGAAAGGCGAAACCCAGCCAATCCCGGGCGCCACGCAGAAAATCTATATCCTGAAATATGAGGATCTCGACGCGGAGTTAAGCGTTGCCGTCACGCCACGCAATACGGAAAACATTGAAGGAGAGACAGAACGCTCGGGCAGGGTGGGCTTCGTCAAAGGTGCTATCGCGACCTCGATGACGCTGGATAAAACTCGTCAGGAGTTGCTGGTGGGCGACAAGGGCGCGCCTAAAACGCTGACGGTGACAATCAAGGATAAATACCTCAATCCGGTGGTGGGCGAAACCCTTAGTTGGAACGCGCTGGACCATGCCGTCATTCTTCAGGGGGGAGAGGCGAAAACCAATGCACACGGAAAAGTCACCGTGACGCTGATGCCGCCCGAAAAATATGTCCAACGTGAAGAAACGTTGATTGTCGGGTCAACCTCAAACCCTGATTTGAATGAAGTGGCAATGATTGTGTTCGCGGATGCCGTTCCTACGGTGCTTTCTCATCAGTTTGTCGGCGAGTTCAAGGTCGGAAATCGGGTCGGCATAAATGTCGAATTCAGCGATACCGTTTCGCGACAATACGCTGCCCACTATCAATGGAAACTGGATGGTCAGCCATTGCATGGCGAAACCGGACAATTTATGGAGATCAACAACCCCGCCTACGCAGGCCGAACCCTCAATGTAGACATCACGCCCGTAAATAAATACGTCGCTGACCTGCGCGGTGAAACGCGGCGCTTTACCGCACCCTCTGCGGTGACTATCGAACTGCACTATGATGTGGTGCAACTTCGCTACGACTATGCCATGTTCCCTGCACTTTTTTATGTCTATGCCATTGATGTGAAAGTTGAAGATCAATACGGTCGTGCGCCGAAGGAGAGGGTGAACGTGTGCTTTAGGGCTAAAACCGGTGAAGATGGGGCGTCTGGCGTTTACTACAGCGCAACCACAGGCAACAATTCTGGCTATGCCTCTATCGAACACAAGGGACCCATTGCGGGCAACGTGAATATCCGCGCCATCGTCTGTGACAAGTATCTGACGACCGATAAACCGTTCTTCGATGACGGCAGGAAACAGGTAATGGATTCCAGCGCCAAAAACGTCTGGATCTACTGGCGCTAAGCGCGTGCCATCACCCAGGTCGGCAGTCCGGTGCCTGGGTGATGCGTGTCGGCAATCACCACAAACCCCTCTTTGCGATAGAAAGCCACGGCTCGCAGATTCTGCTGATAAACCTCCAGCAGCAGCTTGCCGTAGCGGCTTCGAGCCTGCGCCATCAGTTGCTGCGCAACGCCTTGACCATAAAAGGGGGCATCGACAAAAAGCGCCCCGACAAACTGCTGATTGATAACGCTGATAAACCCCGCTATCTCTTTTCTGCTCGCAGGACAGGCAACCCAGGTAACGGCCTGCGGTAAAAAGGACTCTCTGACCATCGATGCGCTTTCATACCAGTAACTTTCATCGATAAAAGGGTGCGCCGCGAGCGTACTGCGCAGCCAAAGCAGCATGATGGGGTCGAGATCGGCGTCGTCTGAACGACGGATCACGCAGCGGGCATGTTGGGGTAGCATTGGCAGTAAGTCTGATGATCGTTCACCATGCCGCTGGCCTGCATAAAGGCATAACAGATGGTTGAACCGATAAACTTGAAGCCGCGTTTTTTCAGCGCTTTGGACAGGGCATCGGAGACGTCGGTTTTGGCGGGCACATCGCCCGGACCTTCAGGATGATTGATAACGGATTGGTGTTCGACAAACTGCCAGACAAAGTGCGAAAAATCTTCACCGCCTGCCTGCATGGCCAACCAGGCTCTTGCGTTGGTAATAATGGCTTCGATTTTACCACGATGGCGAATTATGCCGCTTTCGAGCACCAGCGTATCGACGTCGTGCTCGGTCATATCCGCTATTTTTTCGGGCACAAACTGGTGAAAACAACGACGATAATTTTCGCGTTTCTTGAGCACCGTAATCCATGAAAGCCCGGCCTGCTGACCTTCGAGACACAGTAGTTCAAACAATGCTCGTCCGTCTTTGACCGGCACGCCCCACTCGGTATCGTGATAATCGATGTACAGCGGATCGCCGGAAACCCAGTTGCAGCGCATCATCTTTTCTCTTCAGGTGGTTGAATGAATGAACCCTATCTTAACCCTACCCTGAAGGCCTGCAAGCCCTGCGTTGATAACTTGCGAGGCTTGCTGGAACCCTGAGAAAAAATGGCGTGTCGCTATGGACGCGCGGGGGTGACCTCAATACCGTGTTTACCAAAGAACTGATACAGGCTGTCGGAGGCCGTCTGGGTGAGCACCAAAATCTCGATACGCCGATTCTCTGCGGCGTTGGGCTGGTCGGGCTTTAGCAGCAACTTGTCGGCCATCGCGCTGACCTGCAAGACTTTATCTTCACCCAGCCCGTTTGCCAGCAGGGTTTGCTGCGCAATGACCGCGCGGTCGCTTGAGAGTTTCCAGTTGCTGTACCGGTTTTGACTCTGATATTGCGTGCTGTCGGTATGGCCGGTAATAACAATCTTGTTGTTGAGCTGATTCAGGGTGGGGGCGATTTTTTTTAGCAAATCTTTGAAGAAAGGTCCGATCTGCGCACTGCTGCGCGGAAACATTTCGCGGTGCCTGTCATCTCGAATCGTGATACGCAGTCCCTGCGGCACAATATCGATTTGCAGATTCGCCTGAGCATGGTTTTCGGAAGTAATTTTCAAAATGGCGCGCGAAAGCTCGTCCATGTCGGCCTTCGAGCGCTCAAGAATGCTGTCAACCGGGGCAATGGGCTGATTGTTAACCATCCCGATATCAATCATTGCGTTATGCGCATCGTTGTCGAAAACACTTTCGCCTTGCCCTTCCAGCATCGAAGCATTGTTCAGGGTCATGACTATCTGCTGGCGGTCTTTCTGCGAGATAGACGCTGCAATCCACAGCACGATAAACAATGACATCAACGCCAGCGTAAAGTCGGCAAAGGCGACTTTCCAGGCCCCGGTATGCGGCCTGAAATGCGAACGCGCCGCGTGGCGCTTGATAATCGTGGTGTGAGTAAATTTGCCGCTTTCCCTCATTTCAGCGGTTCCGCCATGTCGGAAACCCACGCGTCGAGTTTGGCAAAGGTTGGTTTACAGTCCAGCGGCAGCATTTTGCGGCCCGCATCCACGGCCAGCAGATTGGGTTTTCCGGCCAGATGATTCACCAGAACCATGCGCACACATTCAAAAAAGGCGATGGTTTTCTTGGTGCGCTGCTCCATGGCATTGGCCATCGGATCCATAAAGCAGTAACACAGGAATACGCCCAGAAACGTCCCGACCAGCGCGGCAGCGACCTTTATGCCGACCAGAATGATTGAACCATCAATCGATTGCATGGTGATAATGATGCCCAGAACAGCGGCACAAATACCAAAGCCCGGCATGGCCTCACCCGTTCTTTGCAGCGATCGGGAGGGCGTCAGGAGTTCATCTTCAACCGCAATCAACTCCTGCTCAAGGATCCCTTCAAGTTCGTGCTGATTGATTTTCCCCATCGCCATCAGACGAAAATTATCGGAAATAAAGGTCACCAGCGCTTCCTGCTCCAGAATTAAGGGGTATTTTCTAAAGAGTGAACTGTCAGCGGGTATTTCAATATGCTCGTCGAGCATTTTAAGGCCGCCAATCTGTACCAGTTCGAGTAATTCATAGAGCAGCATTAATAACTGCTTTTGAAACTCGACGGTGTATTCGTTTTTTCTGATAACCCCGCGCATCTGGCGGCCAATTTCTCTCAATACATAGCGAGAATTGGCAAGCACCATCGCGCCGATGCCGCTGCCCAGAATAATGATGATTTCACCGGGTTGCCAAAAGGAAATAAGATGGCCGCCAGACAGAATAAATCCTCCCGTGACACACAGCATAATGATGAGAATACCGATGATTTTTTGCATGTTTAGTTCTCGTTGTTATAGAAAAGCTTTATTTTTTCAGTGATTTTTTTATTAAGCTGACAGACACGGGCTTCCGTCAGCTCGAGGGTCAGGGCAATTTCTTTCAAACTCATGTCGTGCTGGTAATACAGCGACAAAATGATCTGTTCGCGTTTGTCGAGGGTGGCAAGCGCATGTTTCATGCTGTCTTGCAGAATAAATTTCTCTTCCAGCCCTCTGCTTTGCAGCGTGTCCGTGGGGGTGCCCAGAGAAAGAAGCTCATCCAGACTCTGCATCTCGCGGGCGCTGTCCAGCAGCAGATATTGCTGATATTCCTGCGCAGTCAGATCAAGCTGCGTCGTTATCTCATGGGCCGTTGGCTCGCGGCCAAGCTGACGCGCCAAGGCTCGGACGGCATCGTTGAGTTTGTGCGTTTTTTGCCGCAACCGGCGGGGCCGCCAGTCGTTTTCGCGCAACTCATCCAGAATGGCACCCCGGATTCTTAATTTTGCATAGCTGCCGAATTGCCCGTCGGGGCGACCATAACGCCTGATGGCCTCCAGTAACCCCATCAAGGCGATTTGCTCTATGTCCTGAATATCCAGCGCGCAACTGGCCTGTAAAGCCAATTGCCTGACGATTTTTTTGACCAGCGGCAAATAGGCGAGAACGGCGTCGCTCTCTTCTTTTTCGGTTAATGTAGAGGCAGGCGTTGTTTCCATAATGTTAATATCATTGGAAGACGATTTTACTGATAATGACATTTTCAAACGGCACCTGAATATTCATCGTCTGTAAATCGCGCTGATAGGCTTCCATTAATCGTCTGCGTAACTCGGGGATCGGTAAATTATGAATTTCCTGAAAGTCTGCGTTGGACAATAAATTTACGGTCGAGCTTCTGACGGCCGGTAAATCTTCCATCGTCAATGTCTTGTTTTTCGGCGTGGTGGTCGACAGCGCCAGCTCGAGTAATACGTAGCGCTCACGTCCTTCATAATTTTTTAAATTAATAACGATGTTTTTGACTTCGACGAAACTGGTTTTATAGGGCGTGTCGCGATTAAAGAACAAGGGCGCTGCCTTGGCATTATTGTTTTCATTCAGTAAATATCTTTGGGAGAAGATCAACATTATGGCGACCAGAGCGGCCGTCAATAATGAAAACAGCACCCCCCAAAATAAACTCTTCGTTTTCATGATGGACTCTTAAATTGTCAGCAAGATACTGCCGTCGGAATCGGAGGTAGGATTTTCGTCGTCCAGCGCGCGGGCAATCACAATGTTTTCTGCCTGCGCGTGGGGTTTCTTCTGCGAATGCTGCTGTTGCATCGGTGGCTGCTGCTGGGAGGAAACCTGAACCTCCACCTGAACATTATGCTGGAGCAGATTCTGTCTCAATTCGTTGCTGGTCTGCTGCAAGGCGCGGTACACATCCTGCTGTCCGGCATTGATCTGCACACTCAATTTTCCGGCTTCAAAATGCAGGGAGATATCGATTTTTCCCATCTCCGCCGGATAAAGCTTGATGGAGGCGTGCTGAACATGATTATCAATCTGGAGTTTGAGCCGTTCGCCCAGCGCGTTTCCCAGCTGTTGCGCCAGCGACTCGCCGTTGCCGTGCAGTGTCAGCCGCACGTCTGCCGTCGGCGCAGGTGTGGAATCTGCGGCGGACGTCGGCAAAAGAGGTGACGTCGAGCCAACGGCGTTCAACGCCTCGCCCCACGACGCGCGTACCCCTTCAGACTCGCCCGCACGCGGCTTGGCGGGCAAAGGGAGGTCAGGCAGTGAAGCCAGAACCGGCACGCAGGAGGAGGCTTTCGGCTGCATTGCCGCCGGAGGGACATCGGCTTGCACACCGCTCTCGTTTTTCGACAAAGGCAGCGCGACAAGACCCGGAGATAAAACGATTGGGCGAGGGGCAACGGCTGCGTCAACCTGAACCGGCGCAACAACGAAAGCGGCGGCGGGCTGCACAACGGGAAGAGACGTGGGCAGTAGCAGGGCGTCCAGCCACTGCTGGTTAACCCCTTCCTGATGCGGCGTTTTTTTGTCGCCCTCGTCGAGCGGCGCTTGCTGTCTGTCGTCTTTGACCACCGGCAGCGTCGGAGCATTTTTCCGGGGCGCTGCGCCCGTGGCGGCCAGCAATTGCACAATAAAGGGCAGTGTATCTGCGGGCGTTTCAGCGGTTGGCGCGAGCGGAACGGGCAAAATAGCGGATGGGATCGGCGTAGGCAGGCCGGACGTGATGTTGATTGCCGTCATGTTATCCCTCCTTGTGCGCTGACACGCTGGCGTAGGCGTCAGTGCCTTCGTGGTAGGCGCAGTGCATTTTCAGCGCGGCATCGAGTTGCCGACTGTGACTGCGACAGCGCGCCAGCAGCGCCTCGAAAGCCTGCCGCAATGGCAGCAACGCCTGTTTGATGTCAGCGGCTGGCGGCAATGCGTTGATCCGCGCTATCAAGTTTTCGACATCGCGATTGACCTGCTCGAGCGCCTCGGGGCTGTCCTCTGCGCTCATCTGTTGCAGCACCTGCGTCAGAATCCGGATAGCGTTGACTTCATCCATCGTGGCGGTCCATGGCATGCCAGCCCTGACGAATGTTTTCCAGAATGGCGATAACCTCATCAAGCCCGTCGACGTCGAGCGTATGGCTGACGTCGTAAAGCCGATACACGCTGTAGTCATAAAGGCCCGCCAGATTGAGCACCAACTCGCCGCCTTTTTCATAGTCCAGCGAACTGGTGAGGCCGTTGAGAATATCGATACACTTGTTGATGCTCTGCCCCTTGCGCTCGTAGCGTTTCGCCACGATATGACTGCGCGCGCGCATCAGTTCGTCCATCAGCCCGTCGAACAGCATCAGCACCAGTTGGTGCGGCGTGGCGGCGGCGGCCCGCATCGCGACAATCGATTCCTGATAAAGCGTGGTGCCCTCGTGCGCATTACCGTACATACAGCCTCCTTGAATGCATTCCTGTTAGCCGAGCAGGCCCAGCGAGGAGAGCGTCTGATTCATTTTGCTCATCGTGGCCTGTAGACGGGAGTATTGAGCCAGGTAGCGGTCGTAGGTGTCCTGATAACGTTTATCGTTGGACTCCTTGCTTTTTGTCAGCTCGAGCTGGTCACGATCGATACTGTCCTGACGACGCTTGAAAGAGCCGGTTGCCTTGCTCAAATAGGGGTCCAATGACTTGTCCAGCTTCTTGATTAGGCCGTCTTTGCCGTTGAAAAGCGCCGTTAACGCCTTGGGATCTTTTCTCAGGATGCTGTCCAGCTTTTCGCTGTCGATTACCAGATGGCCGGTTTTATCCGCCGTAATCCCGAAGTCGGTAATGTTTTTGCCGCCTATCGAACTGCGCAGCAGACTTTTCAGATTTCGGTCGATGGAAACAATGTCGGCGTCGCTTGCGAAAATGCCGCGCTGCGCGGTCTTGGAACCGATAACGGTGGTGGCATTGAGGGAATCATCCAGCTTGTTGTAGGCATCCACGAACTTTTGCACCTGATCGCGGGACGATTTTGCATCCGTATCAATCTTGATATTCAGCGGTGCGCCGTTGGTTGTGATTTTATCGAGTTCAACCGTGACGCCATCGATCACATTTTCAATGGTGTTGCTGCTGCTTGAGCCGTGCTTGCCGTTAAAGGTGTATTTGGCGTCTTTGGCCACCTGAAGCCATGTGTAGGAGGCGCCTGCGGGCAGCCCGGACAGCGAAAGGGAATTTTCGACGCCGGTATGGTCGGTGCTTATCATCAACGACACCTGACCGTTCATTCTCACCAGTGAAGCCGTAATGGCTGGCGAATCTTTCGCGCCGCTGTTGATCGCTTTTTGTACATCGGCCAGCGAATTCATTTTCGACATGTCGATAGCCAGTTTCTGCTTGCCTACCGTCAGCACCATTGTGCCCTGCGCCTTTTTGACCGCGGCATCGTCGAGATGGGTAAGTTCGGCCTGACTTCTGCTGGCAAGCTGAACGATTTCAATGTCATAACTGCCTTTTACTGCCGTCGAATTGGCGGTGACGGTGGCGACGTGCTCTTCGCTGCGGGTCACCTGATTTCTCAGAAGACCGTCGTTTTTATGGTCCAGCGCACTCAGCGAGGTACGAAAACGGTTCATTTCGGTCGACAGGGCGGTAAGCGATTTTTGCTGCGCGTCGAGCGTTTTTCCCTGTCTGGCGACTCTGTCGTCGAGCGATTTCACGGCGGCGGCGGCCATGGTGGTGGCAATCTTTGTCGGATCGATACTGCTTGCGTCAAACATGATGATTCTCCTGGCTTATGCACACACGCGTTAGGATTAGCAATCCGCGTGCCAGCTATTAATAGCAATAAAAACATAGAGATAAATTACATCGCGGAAGCGGGGGTTCCGCTTTCGACCCCTTCGGCGGAAGGGATGGCGACAGACAAAAACACCGCCCGCAGGCGGTGTGGCGGCTCGCGAAGGGGATTAACCCTGTAGCAGCGCGGAAACCATCTGTGACATGCTGTTTGACTGTTTCAACATGGTCATACTGGTCTGCGACAGCATCTGCTGGCGGGTCATGTTCGAGGCTTCGGTGGAGTAATCGACGTCGCGGATATTGCCCAGCGCCTGACGGGTATTGTCCTGCATGGTGGTGATGTTGGCATCGGTGTGGCTCAGACGGTTGATGGAAGCGCCCAGTTTGGAGCGGATACCGCCCACTTTTTCCATCGCCTTAGACAGTTCGGTCATCGCTTCCTGAGACGGTTTCACGAAATCACCCACAACCGCCGCGCTCGTGGCGGTGGCAGGAACGGCACCATCGCCCACATTCAGAGTTAATTTATCGAATCCGTCCATCGCGGTTTGCAGGGTTTTGAGATCGTCACTGATATTGACGTTAAGCGTTTCCCCGGTGCTGTCGCCAATCTGGAAGTTCATGCCGGCTTTATCGGCGAATTTACCTGCGGCTACGGGATCTTTACCGGCAACAGCCACAACAGCGGGCACGCCCGAGACCGTTACTTTACCTGTCGTATCTCTGACCTCTGCTATAGCTGAAGCGGCTTTAACGGCGTGAACACCTGCTTTTTCCGTAGTCATCAGCTTTTCGCCACCAAAGCTGGTGTTACTCATGATATTTTTCAGCTCACCGTTCAGCTGGGTAAACTCGGCGTGCAGCGCATCGTGATCCGTCTGCGAAGCCGTGCCGTTGGCAGATTCGGTCGCCAGGTCTTTCATACGGCCCATGATGCTGGTGAGTTCGTTAAAGCCGCCTTCTGCGGTTTGCAGCAACGAGGTCGCATTGCTGATATTTTTTCGCGCAACGGTCATACCATCCACCTGGCTTTGCAGGCGGCTGGCAATCTGCATACCGGCTGCATCATCTGCTGCGGTATTGATGCGCTTGCCGGTGCCCAGACGTTGCATGGATGTGTTCAGCAGCGCATTGGAACGGTTCAACGCGTTGTTGGCGGTCATTGCAGAAGCATTGGTAAAAATTGATAAACCCATGATGTAAATCCCCTGTTGAAGGCTATCGATTAGCCTTCTTGTTTTGGTATCTGGATAAAACGACACAGGGGACGAAAAAATTAAATGCGGGGACGATTAAATGCAAAAAAGGCGGAGAGAGGCGGTCAGGCAGGCGCGACCTTAGCCGCGCAGCAAGTTTTTAACGGTGGTAGGGCGAGCGTTGGCCTGCCCGTTCAACGCCTGCGACAGCGTGGAAAAATGCGCGGCCGCCTCGGCCAGACGGTTGCCCAGTCGAGAAGAAGCCAGAAGCGCCGACCCTTGCTCCTTAAACGTCTCCATGCCGTTGAGGGTAGAGCGGATCTGCTCCCTGTTCAGGGCAAGCTGTTCCCGCTGCCCGCTGATATGTTCCAGAGCCTGATGCAGCGCCTTCAGTTGCGCCCGAGCCTGCTGCGGATGAGCTATCAGCGGTTTCAGGCTGTCTTGCAAGGTGGCGTCCGGCACGGGAGCAAGCGCCGTAAACCGTTCGGCGGTAAAGCGTTTTCCCTCGCCGCGTACGGCCAAACGATCGCGAACGCGCGGCCAGCTCTCTTCACTCACCGAAAAGGTGACGGCGTGCTGCGTATCGCCATGCGTGGCGATGCCCAACCGACCCAGACATTGACGCATCGGGCGTAAACGCTGCTGTGGCTCGCCCTCGGCGGGTAAAGTGCACGCCGCCATATCCTGCCCCTCATTCGAAAGAGAAAAGATAAGGGTTTCTGCCTGCGGGTTGTTCAGCAGAGTTTCGGCCGCCGCCAGTCGAAAACCGACCTGCGGCGGCGCGGTAAGCGTGACTCGCAATGCGCGGTCCACGCTATGACCCGACAGCGCGGGACGGTTGTCCAGCAGCCTCGTCAACTGCTGCGCCTGCCGGGTGATTTCCGGCGACGTACCGTGATTGATGGTGTGGCGCAGGGTGACAATGCCACTTTCCGCGCGGCCAAGGAAATCATCGGCCTGCTGCACGGCGGTGACCTGACGATTGAATTCCACGTTGTAACGCAGCGGTCGGCTGGAGATAAGCAGCGGATCGGGAAAATCCAGCCCCTGAATCCTGTGCGCCGTGTCCGTGCCTTGTACGGCGTTTGCCGCGTTGACGGAACGGCGTTGAGGCGGCGTCGGCGCAAGGCTGGACGCTTTATGGCGAGTGATTCCAACCTGCATCGTTTAGTCCATGTAATTAAAGAGAGAAAGCTGACTTATCTTCATGTAGGTCATTTCGCTGGCCTGAATCGACATTTTATACAGGTTGATATCGCCGTTGGCCTGCACGCTGTCGGTATTGACCAGATCTTCGATAGCGAGTTTGCCGAACGTGGCGATATCGGTGTGCGCATCGTCGAGTTGCGTCAGGCGGTTCTGGCGAATCCCCAGGTCAGTGAGCTTGCCGCCCAGATTCTTGGCGCACTGATCCACAAGCACGATTTGCGCGTTGATATCGCTCAGACAGCCCGACACCGTTTGTTTGGGCAATTTCATTTTCTGGCTAAGAGCCGCCAACGTATTCAGCACATCGAGAGTGCTGCCGCTTTTGGAAAACGCGTCGCCCATCAGCGTGTTTTCGGCGATGTTGATGCCGTTCGCCACGGTGCTGACGCGCTGTTCCTCATTGCCGTTGTAGTAATAACGCCCCGTTTGGGGGTCCAGAATCACCGCCTGATGATCGGTCATCGTGCCTGCGAACATGGCGTGGCCGTCTTCATTTTTCTGGTTCAGCGAGGCGACAATGGCCTCGATTTTCCCGTCGATGGTCTGTGAAAGGCTTTTGAGATCGACGGTGGAATTGGTGCTGTTGGCGGCACTCACCAGATCGCCGTGAATCAGGTCGGTTTGCGACAAAATGGCGCTGACCTGCGTCTCCTGCTGTGAGAAGCTGGTGGAAATGCGTTTGATATTGCTCTGATACTGGCTGATTTCGCGGCTTTCGCGCTGAAGATTGATAAGCTGCGCGCTGACAATAGGGTCATCCGAGGGCTGATTGATTTTCCTGCCGGACGAGACCTGTTCCTGCAAATTATAAATGGCGTTGCCGCTCCTCTCGAGCGACTGATTCATAAGCGAGGGAAGATACAGACTGCTGACTCTCATATTGATTCCTTAAAAAGGCGATTAAAACAGGGCCAGCAGTTCGCTGAATATTTTATCGCCGGTGGCGATAACCTTTAGATTGGCCTGATATTCGTTTTTATCCGACTGTAAATTAATGGCTTCTTCTTCCGAATTGACGGCGCTGAGGTTGTCGCGCCGCGTCTGCGCCTGCTGGAAGAGATCATTGGCGGCTAGCGCTTCGCTTTTATTTTGTCGGCTGGTCATGCCGATGACGTTTATCATGGCGGTGCAACGGTCGCCGAGCGTGACTGGCGAACTGCCGCCGACGCTGAACTTGCGGTTTTTGATGTCGATGAGCGCCAGCAGATTTCCGCCATTGCCGCTCACGCCCTGTTTGTCCGAGAGCGCCAGATCGGCAGGCGGCAGCGCCGTCACTTTCAGCATTTCCACCGCACTTTTGGCGTCGAACACAAACAGCGGTTTACCGGCTTTACCGTTCAGGTCGAAGCCTTTCGCCAGCTGATCGTTCACCTGTTTCGCCAGACTTTCCGCCATGCCGTTCACCTCGCTGCGCATCTGGCTCAAGGTGTTGTTTTCATACTCGTTCATGGCGCCGAGCTTGCCGCCACATGCCATGTTTATCACGTTTTTTACCTGGCAGAACTCCAGCGCCAGTCCCTGTGAACCGTTGGGCCTGTCCTCGACCGACAGCGTGCCGACGTTTTTGCCGCTGACCAGCGTTTCCCCGTTGTTCAGACTGACGGTATAGCTCCCCTTGCTGTCTTCCTGCACATTCACGTCCATGAAGTTGCTGAGCTGTTTGACCAGTTCGTCGCGCTGGTCGCGCATTACGTTGGCATTGTCGCCATTGACGACCAATGCAGAAATCTTGTCGTTGTAGCTGGCGATATTTTTAGTGAGGGTATTCACGGTTTGAACGGTGTCCCGGCGTTCGCTGTGAATATTGCGCCGCTGGTCCTGAATAAAACGGTTAACGTTGTTGAAACGCGTCGCCATCGCCTGCGCTTCGCCGACAATAGCCTGTCGATTGGCCGGATTATCAGGCTGCGTCGTTGCGCCATTCAGGGTGGCAAAAAACTTGTCGACGCCTTCGGCCAGGCCGGTATTGCTGTTGCCGAGAATTTTTTCCAGCGGCGACAGATAAACATCGTCCTTTTTGCAGTACTCGCTTTTGCTGTTGCTGCCCCAAAGCTGGCGGGTCAGGAATGAGTCGGCAATGCGCCTGAGACGGTCAATCTGCACGCCGCCGCCTGCGCTATTGCTCTCGCCGGAAGGCCCAATGGCGCTCTGGTCTGCCTGCTGACGGCTGTAACCGGGCGTTTTGAGGTTCGCCAGGTTCATCGCGCTGGCGTTCATTCTGGCTCTGGCCGCCTGCGCGCCGGAACTTGCGGTATTGATAATGTCCATGAACGGTCCTTTTTCTCTGTTGCATCGGCCACACGCGCGAATGGCGAGCTGGCGCTTCCTTGGGTTCTCAGCGACATCTATGGCCGAAAACTTAAGTGTCCGGCGTCGATGGCGCGGCTTTCCCCAGCTGTTTGACCAGCAGTTCGGCCATGCCGCTGCAATGCTGCGCCGCGAGCGTCTGCGACAGCCTGTCGTCATAAAAATCCCGCAGCATGCGCTGCTGCTTGCTGTTGAACGGGTCGTCATCACCGACCAGCGCGTCGGAAGCCTTGCGCATCTGCCGGGTCATCGAGCGCAGAAACAGAGCCTCGAACTGTTCCGAGGCCTGGGCAAGGGTCTGCGGTTTGGGCGTGCCGCCGATGTCGCCCGGAATGTAGCTGCGTGCGGTGTTTATGGCATCGATCATCGTTAGCTCCTTAAATCACGAGTAATTCGGCATCGAGCGCGCCCGCTTCATGCAGCGCCTGCAGGATAGCCATCATGTCGTCAGGTGACGCGCCGAGGCTGTTGAGGGTATCGACGATGCTGCGCAGACGGGTTGCCGAGTGGACGATCATCATCTGCCCCTGTCCCTGACGCGCCGAAATCGTACTCTGCGGCGTCGTGACCGTTTTGCCGTTGCCAAATGGATTGGGTTGACTCACCTGTTTGTTTTCACTGATATTCACCGACAGATTGCCGTGCGACACGGCGGCGGCGTGCACCACGACACCTTCGCCGATAACTACCGTGCCGGTGCGGGCATTGAACACCACCCGTGGCCGCACGCTGCCGGGCGTTACCGGCACATCTTCCAGCAGCGACATAAAGGCCACGCGCGCGCCGGGATCGTTGGGCGCATTGACTATCACGTTGGTCGCGCTCTGCGCCGTGGCCGTTTTACTGCCAAACGCCTGATTCAGCGCAATCGCCACATTGTTGGCGGTCTTGAAACTCGGGCTCTTCAAATTAAGGGTCACGGTTTGGCTGGTTTGAAAATCGCTGGCTATCTCGCGTTCGACCGATCCGCCGTTGGGCACCAACCCGACCGTCGGCGTATTGACGGTGATACTCGAGCCGCTATCGCCTTCGGCCTTGAAACCGCCGACCACCACGTTGCCCTGTGCCAGCGCATAGATTTCGCCGTCCGCGCCGCGCAACTGCGTGAGCAGCAAGGTTCCGCCGCGCAGGCTTCTGGCATCGCCAATCGAGGAAACGGTGACATCGATCGACTGCCCGCGGGCATACATCGACGGCAGCGTAGCGCTTATTGCCACGGCGGCGACGTTTTTGACTTTGGGGTCCATCTTCGGCGGCAGCTGCACGCCAAACTGGCGCAACATATTCATCATCGACTGGCTGGTGAATTTGACCTGATTTTTATCGCCGGTTCCGGCAAGGCCGACCACCAGACTGTAGCCAACCAGCTGGTTGCCACGCACGCCCTGCACATCGACCAGCGATCCGAGTGTCTGTCCCAGCGCGGCAGGCGCAGCCAGCCATAACCCGATTATGAGCAGTAAGAGCCGTTTCATGAGAATGCTCCGTAATTAAAGAGGGAAGAAAGGGTGGTTGAACAGGCGCATCAGCCAGCCCGCCGAGTTGGCGTCACTCAGCGCACCTCGCCCCGAATACGAGATACGCGCATTGGCGATGCGCTGCGAGGACACCGAATTGTCATGCTCGATATCTTCTTCGCGAACCAGCCCCGAGACGCGCATGTATTCATCGCCCTGATTGAGCGTCAGCCATTTTTCGCCTCGAATAACCAGCACGCCGTTGGGCAACACCTGATGCACCGCCACGGTAATTGCGCCGCGCAGCATGTTTTGCTGCTCCGAACCGGCGTTGCCGTTGAATTTTCGACTGGCCGACAGCGAGCCGCCAAGCTTGTCCAGCGAGCGGCCGAAAATCTCGGGAATGCCGATGGAAGCGTCATTTTTCTTGCCGAAATGGGTGTTGGCCTGCTTGCTCGACTGGGTGGATTCATCCAGTTTTACCGTCAGGATATCGCCCACGCGGTAAGTGCGGCGGTCCTGAGTGAGCGAGCCGTCGCTGTCGCGCTGAAACAGCCCGCCTCCGCTGACGGGCTGGCGGGCCTGCACCAGATTTTCGGGCGGTGCAAAGGCGGCGTCATCTTTATGCACCATCATGCCCGTGCTTTCGCAGCCGCTTAACAGCAGCACCATCAGGCCGCCTATCAATGATTTTTTCATAGCTTCTTATTGTCTGGCGCGGCGTGACCGACACGCAGAAAGCGCCGCGTGGATTGCACATTTACAGCGTTTGGGTGGCAAATTTCAGCATGTCGCCAGCCGCTGAAACCATCTTGGCGTTCATCTCGTAGGCGCGCTGAACGGTTATCATGTCCACCATCTCCTCCACCACCTGCACGTTGGAGCCTTCAAGCGATCCCTGTTCGAGCTGGCCGAACGACTCTTCGCCCGGTACGCCTTCAACCGCCTCGCCGCTGGCGGCGGTCTCTTTGTAGAGATTGGACCCCAGCGCCTCCAGACCGCCGGGATTCACGAAATTCACCAGCGTAATCTGGCCGACTTCAACCGGATCGGTTTCGCCTCCCACGCTGGCGGTGACGGTGCCGTCCTTGCCAATGTGCAGCGCTTTGGTGTTGGCAGGAATTTCGATGCGCGGGATGACGGGCAACCCTTCCGCCGTCACCAGTGTGCCGTCCGGCCCCGACTGGAAATTACCGGCGCGGGTGTAGGCCACATCGCCCTCGGTGTTTTCAATCTGGAAAAATCCCTGCCCCGAAATGGCCACGTCGAGATCGCCCTTGGTGACCTGATTGGCACCCTGCGTGAACTGTTTCTGCGTGCCGACCACTTTTACACCGGTGCCAAACTGAATGCCGGTGGGTGCAATGTGGGCCTGATCCAGCTGACCGCCGGGCGCGCGCTGATTCTGGTAGAACAGATCCTGAAAAATCACCCGATCGCGCTTGAAACCGTTGGTATTCACGTTGGCGAGATTGTTGGAAATGGCGCTCATTTTGGCATCTTGAGCCGCCAGCCCGGTTTTACTAATCCATAACGCAGGATTCATGACTGTAGTCCCGTAAAGTGGTTAAAAATCAACTGTTGCGCAGCAACCGGTTCCCCGCCTGCGCCAGATCTTCGGCCACTTTCATCATCTTTATCTGGGCTTCGAACTGACGGGTGAGGGCGATGCTGGCGGTCATTTCGCTGATTGCCGAGACATTGCTGCCTTCAAGATGCTGCGCCTCGACGCGAACCGCTTCGCTGCGCGGTGTTGTGCGCTGCGGCGCAATCAGCAATCCCTGCGGATTTTTGGTCAGGTTTCTGGCGGGAATATCGACCAGCTTGATGCGGTCAATCTCCTGCGGCGTTCTGATATCACCGCTGGCCGGAATAATGGAAATCGTGCCGTCGTCTCCGATGGCGACCTGCTTGTAGGGCGGCAGGATGACGGGGCCGCTGTCGCCCAGAACCGCCAATCCGCCTATCGTGAGCTGGCCGCCGTCATTGATGTTCATCAGCCCGTTGCGGGTATAGACCTCGCCCCTCGGGCCTTGCAGCGCGATCAGGCCCTGCCCGCGAAGCGCGATATCCAGACTGCGTCCCGTGACTTCCGACTGGCCTTGCGTCATGTCGACGCCCGCGTTTTTTTCCTGCACCAGATAGCGGGTGTTATAGCCTTCACCCGCGATACGCTGCGCCTGCGCGCTTTCCAGATCGGCGCGAAATCCCTGCGTGTTCACATTGCCAAGGTTATTGGCGTGGATAATCTGCTGATTGAGGCTGCGGGTTGCGCCGCTGACGGCGGTATAAAGTAGATGGTCCATTACATGGCCTGGAACAGCGCATTCATCATGCTGCTGTCGGTGCTTATCACTTTGGTATTCGCCTGATAGTCGCGCTGTGAATTCATCAGGCTCATCAGTTCGCCGGTGAGGTCGACATTGGAATCTTCCACCATCGAGGATTTAATCTTGCCGTAAAGACCCGCGCCCGGCGTGCCGGTCAGCATCTCGCCCGATTGCAGCGTCTGTTTCCAGGTGGTGTTGTTTTGAGGCGACAGGCCGTCTGGATTTTTGAAGTTGGCCATCACTATCTGGCCCTGCAACAGGCGTTCGCCGTTGTTGTAGGTCGCGTAAACCGAGCCGTCTTCATCGATTTTCTGCCCCGTCTGCTTGCCGGACTTGTAGCCGTCGGTTTTGTTCAGCGATACGTCGGAGAGATCTTTAAATTGCGTGGTGCCGCTGTAGTCGACCGTGAGTTTGATATCGTCGGTTCCGGCCGCAGGTTTGACGATAGTGACCACCGGCGGCGTGGCGGGGCCTATCATTTTTCCGCTGTTGTCGAAGGTGAGACGCGCGGGCGTGCTGGTTACCGATTTGCCGTCGGTGGCGTAATACACATCCCAGCTGTTCACCCCGTTCTTGACGAAATACTGGTTGAGCTGATGCTCTCCGCCCTGCGAATCATAAACCTGGCTGGTGGTCTGATAGCTGTAGGTCGTGCTGTCTTTGATATCGAATTTTTTACTGATATCCGGCATGTCGCTTTTCAGGTTGGCGACCAGATTCAGCGTGGTGGAGGCTTTCGCCGGGATACCGCCATTGGCAATCTTCAGGTCGGTGAGGTTGCCCGCCTGCAAGACGCCCTTGTCGTCAACGCCGTGGCCCTGTAGCCGCATGCCGTTGTTGTTCAGATAACCGCTGCCGTCGCAGTCGAAAGTCCCGGCGCGGGTGACCAGGTTTTCACCTGCGCTGTTGCGCACAATGAAAAAGCCGGTGCCGTCGATGGCCATATTCAGCTCTCTGTCGGAGCTGAGTAAATTTCCCCGATGGCTGATGCTTTGCGCAATGCCGGTCACGCCGACGCCGAGTGGCTGCTCGCCCGCGTACAGCGCGGCAAACTGCGTATGGCCGGATTTGAAGCCCACGGTGTGGGCATTGGCAATGTTGTTGCTGACGGTGTTCATTTGCTGGGTCACGGCGTCCAGACCCGAGTTTGCGATACTAAAGCTCACAATCGATTTCCTTCATTTAAAGAAAAGTTAACTACGCGCAGACGATGCCGACGCGGATCCGAACTGGCGGATTCGGGTAAACGAGACGTCGCCGAGACCGGAAATATTCAGTGCGATATCGCCATTCAGCGGCGAGATGCGCACTACCTTCACCGTGCCGCCAAACTCTACGGGAACACTTTTTTCACCGCTGTCGGTCACCACGTCGAGGGTATATTTGCCGGGCGGCAAGCCGTTTTTCTGCGGATCAACAGTGAAGTCGTGCTCTCCGGCAGGCAGCGGGCCGAGCGCAAGCTTGTGGTCGGTGCCAAATCGGTCTTTCAGATATACCGTGACGGCGCCGGCCGGATGTTGCAGCGTGATGCGCGCGTTGAGGCTTTTATCGGCCAGTTCTATCGAGTCGGTTTGTACCATCACGTTTTGGCCGACCAGGCTGGCGGTACTCAGCACCTGCAGGTTGCTCATCAACGTGTTGCTGTTGGCGGTGATTTTCGCCACGCTGTTCAGCGACTGGGTCTGCGACATCTGCGCAAACTGGCTGGCTATCTGGTTGCCGTCGAGCGGATTGGCGGGGTCCTGATGAGTTATCTGATTGACCAGCATGCGCATGAACATATCTTCATTGTTCTGGATGCCGTTGCTCTGCGGCGGGATGGGCGCTTGGGTCGCGGTCACGCCGTAGCTTGCCGAACTGCTGTTAACATTCATGGATTAACTTCCTCCCAGATTGAGCAGGCTTTGCTGCATACTTTTCACGTTGTTCAGCACGTCAACGTTGGTCTCGAAACCGCGCGAGGCGGACATCATGTCGGCCATCTCTTCCACCACGTTGATCTCCGGATAAAAAACGTAACCTTTGGCGTTCGCGAGCGGATGATGAGGTTCGTAGCGCGCAACGCTTCCGCCGGTTTCCACCACGTCGAGCACCTGCACGCGCGCGCCGGCAATGGCGTTGTGGTTCAGCAGCTGACTGCTTTGATACACGGCGGCAAACAGCGGATGACGCGCCTTGTAGACCGACTGCGCATCGGCGGCAGGCGTTTCGGCATTGGCCATGTTGCTGGCAATGGCATTTAATCTGACGGTTTGTGCGGTCATCGCCGACGAGGAAATGCGATAGATATCAGTGAAAGCCACGGTTATTTCCCTTCTATGGCCTGATTCAGGCCGCTGAATTGCATCTTCAAAAAAGTGATGCTGGTCTGGTAGTCGAGGGCGTTTTTGGCAAACTCGGCCTGCTCAACGTCCAGCGCGACGGTATTGCCGTCCATCGAAGGTTGATACGGCACGCGGTATTTGATTTGCACCGCCGACGGCAGGCCGAAACTTTGCGTTGCGCGTTGCATCTCGTGTGAAAAATCAATATCTTTTGCCTGGAAGTTTGGCGTATCGACGTTAGCCAGATTCGCCGCCAACAGCTCTGCTCGGGAAAGTCGAAGCTGTAGGGCCGAAGGGTGGATACCCAACGATTTCTCAAAACTGATACTCACGACATTTCCTTTCTCGGCGTCATCGCAGGGTTTGCTCAATCACCTCATTAGCAATAACTATGCCAGGATGACAACGCTATGATTTACAATGCTTTTAGTTTTTATCGACCGCTGCAACGGAAGTCTTTTTTCCGCCTGATGGCCCTGATTGGCCTTCCTCTTCTGCTTGGGTCCGCCGCCCATGCCGCCTCGGGCGATCGCGGTGCGCGCCGACAGGTGTATGCCGAAGCCGTGCGTCTCGCCACCGCCGACCTGAAAGCGCAGGCGCAACGCGAGCAGTGGACGGACTATCGCGCCAGCTTCACGGTATTTATCCCCAATGACATTTCCCGCAATGCCGCCTGTAAAACGGCGCTGCAAACCGCGATCCCGACGGCCGAACAAAGCAGCCTGCTGCGGATGCGTTATGACATTCGCTGCGAAGACGGGCCGGGCTGGGAGACATCGGTAACGGTAAAACCGACGCTCTATCTGGCAATTCTGGTGAGCACGAAAATGCTGCCACGCGGCGCGCGCCTGACGTCTGACGATATGGAATTCAAAAAACGCAATATCGCCACGCTGTACGGCAATTTTCTCACCGACAGGGACAGCGCGCTGGGGCTGACGCTCAAGCGGCGAGTCCTCGCGCAGCAGCCGCTTTCACCCTCCGCACTGGAACAGCCGACGCTGGTGGAACGAGGACAATCGGTGGTACTTGTCGCCGAGCAGCAGGGCGTTTCCGCGCATACGCTGGGCGAAGCCTTGCAAAAAGGGCGGCGGGGCGATCTGATAAAAGTCAGAAACGGCGCCAGCCAGAAAACAGTGATGGCGCGGGTGACCGACGTGGGGGTGGTGACCGTGATGGCGTTGCCCGTTCAGTAGCGCGTCGCGACAGACGAAAAAAAATTAAAGTTTTGGCCGCGGCGTGCCGCCTGTTGTGGGTATGAAAGAAAACTTCCGCCTGAAATCAAACAGGCCGAGCAGGACGTTTATCGGGAGCAATAAATGAAAATCAATTCAGGACCTATCCGGCCGGTTGCGCCAGTCAGAAATCTGCGCAAACCGGACGCCAAGTCCGCCGCGACTCGCCCCTTGCAGGCAGACGGCGTGCTGTCTTCCACCTTGCAGGCGGCAAGGAAAACTCTCGCCGAGATGCCCGAAGTAGACAACGATCGCGTAGAAGAGATGAAAAAGGCGCTGGCGGAAGGCCGATTCTCTGTGTGCCTCGAGACGCTGGCAGACAGCATGCAGCAGTTTTACAAAGGGTGAATGGCCCGTCGACTGCGCAGTCCGTCACCGCCTTGCTCAAGCTTCTCAATGCCGATCGGCAGGATTATCAGCAGCTGATAACGCAGCTTGAGCAGCAAAGACAGCTGATGCTGCGTCGTCGCGGCGCGGCGCTGCTCGAGCTTAACGCGGCGCTGACGGCGGTTTATCAGCGCCTGAGCGCCCACGCGGTGCTGCGTCATCAATATTTTATCGCGCTTGAGATACCGGCCAGCAGCGCCGGTTTCGACATGCTGGTGAAACGCCTGCCGCCCAGTCATCACCTTGCGCTTAATAGCCTGTGGCGGCAGTTGGCAGACGCTGCGCTGACCTGCAAACGGCTTAATGAGCGCAATGGCGCGTTGTTGACCCTACAGCGCGACCTTCTGGCTCCCTGGTTCGACAGAGAGCAAGATTACATTTATAAAGAATGAGTTAGAGGGAAATCAGGGCAAGGGCAAACGGCACCTTGTTGGCTTCCTCGCCTGCCTCTTCGCCGCCACCTTCAGAGTGCGGCGTTTTCTCCGCTGTCATTGCATAGGCGCTGAACACCTTGATCAGATTTTCATGGTCGAGCGGTAAATCGAGCGAAATCAAAAGCGCAGACAGTAATTTCAGCCCATGAATGTCCTGCATCAGCTGTAAAAATTGCTGGCCGAGACTGTGTTCGGAAGCTAGACAGAAAGGCCGATCGTAGAGGCGATAAAGCAGATAGTTGCGCCAGATGTGGTCCTGCGAGGCAAAGAAAGGCACACAGCGCTCGCGCCAGAGCGTTTTCAGGGCATGATGCCGTTCGGCCCGCTGCGCCGGACTAAACAGCGCCAACTCGGTCAAGGCCAGCATGAAAGCCATTTTGTCGATAAGCGGCAAGGCGAGCGGAAAGGATTGTTTACCCAGCGTGGCAAAGGCGCGAGTTTGCCTGTCGGGCAGCGGCGGCATCAAGGCACATTGCTGCTGAAGCAAGCCACGCTGTGCCAGCTCGCCAAGCTCATGACTCAACGTGTTCAGCGCCAATACGGCGTCGGACACGGTAGGGTCGCACGTTGACGCCTTGCTGATAAGCACGCCGAGGCCGTAGAGACTTTCATCGAAAGACAGATAAGGGTCAATCGCCAGATTGATGGACAGCTGATTCAACGTCTGTTCAAACGGGGTCAATGTAGAGGCGGCCCGGGCGGTGGATTCGCCGACGTGCAGCACAAAGGCCTCGGGATTGAGTAACACCTCGCGGCAGGCGCGTTCGCAGCCAAGCCGCAGGCTTTCGCGCTGTTCGTTTGCCCAAGTCCGCGTCACCGCCACGTTTTCCGCGCCAGAGGCAAGGCAGTAAGCGCAGGCGCATCGATCGACGTATTGACGGAATTTCAGGACACATTCTGGAGTATAGAGACTCATTTTCGGACCTTTTGCTTTTTGGCCAATGGCTTGTCGTCGGCAATTTTGCGGAAGAAACGGTGGGCAGAATCCACGGGCTCAGGCTCTTTTGGATATCGCAGGGTGGGCAGATAGGCAAAGCTTGGGTACATCGCAAGCCAGGTATCTCGCTGCATCAGGGACGTCCAGAACTGGTCGAGTCGATAGATTCTCTTTTCTGGCTGCGCCAGCAGCAGCGTCAAACCCTGCTGATAATTTTCGATTAACGTCGAGAAATAGGGCTGATTGACGGCATAGGCGCACGGGATCTCGCCATGATTCATTTTGACAATGCCCGGCAGCACCACGGAAGGCGCAATCCTGTGGTGATCGACGCCCAGCATCATCACCTGCCATTCGACGTGTTCAAGCGCCTCAATCAGCGTGTTGACCTTCGCAATGGCTTTCTCCTGATGAAGAAAGTGCAGATTGGCGTGCAGTATCAGCACGTTTTTCCAGCCCGCCTGCTGCGCCTGCGTCAGAATCTCGAGATGAGTCTGGCTTTCGGCGATGGCGGGATGCGGATGTCTGTCGAGCGAAAAAGGCAGCAAACGGGCGCTGTCCATCCCCATCTCCTGCCAGCGGGCCTGCAGTTGCTGCCACTGTTCCTGATCCCTGTTTTCCACGACCACGGCGATTTTTTCGAAAGCCTGCCAGTTCACTTTTTGCGAAACCGGCGCGTGGCTCATGCGGCGGTAATGCGCCCGCAGGGTTTTGTCGGCAATAAAATCTTTAAGCGTAAAGTCTGCGGGCGTGCAGCTCTCCATCACAAAATCTTTGTCATAGGTATTGTTGCTGTGCGAAATACAGAGAATGCTTTTTTCCGCCGCGATTTGCAGCACTTGCTCGGTAAAGCCTTTGAGAAAAACATGCTCCTCGGCAATCATCGCCTTGTCATCGTAAAGATGGTTTTTCAGAAAGTCGCGATGATAGGCAAAGGTGCCGTTTAGCGCGTAATACGGCCCCAGCGAACTGGTTTTATAGATTTTATCCAGATGGCTGTACCAGATGTAGATTTGCCCGGAAGCGGAGAACAGCGCCCGTGTTTTCTGCATTTCGCGCAGGGTGTAGGAGATTTTATCGGGCGGATAATAGTCGTCGTCATCCATGCACAGCAGGTATTCGCCCTTTGCCAGCTTGTTCAGCATGTTGCGTTTTTGCCCCAGATACAGCCGCTCGGGGCTAAAGATATAGCGCACGTTTTCGCCGCTGTGCTCACCCAGAAGCTGATCGACAAGGTCCTGACTGCTTTGCGGGGAATCGTCGAGAATGACCAGTTCGCGCCGGTCTGCCGGATAATCCTGATATTGATAGATGTATAATAAATAAGGCAAAAAATGACGGCGGTTATAGCTTGGCACGATCACGCTGACAAAGGGGTATTCGTCGGCACTTATCGGCGCAAGCGCCTGCGACCGGCTCCTGCTGATAAGCGCAGTCAGCAGATGCTTGCGTTCACGTTTGGAAGTAACAGCCTGTTTTTTCTTTGAATTCATCGCAGTTCCCTCTGAAGTCTATTTTTTTAGTGCCTGAAGCCGCATCCAGCATTGAACGGATTGGGCATCCGTCACCTTTTGCTCGCGGCGCTGCGTTTCTCTCGACTGCGCGAGGTATTGTTCGTTCAGCACGCACTCCACCGCTTTTTCCCGTCGCGCCTCGGCCAGCAGTAGCCGTTGCAGCCGCTGTTGCTGCTTGTCGGCCAGAATCTGCTCCTGCTTCTGCCAGTCGATGAGCCGCTGAATATGGTGCTTGTAGCCGCACTGGTTATTCAGCTGTATGGCTAAACCGCCCTCGGGCTGGCGCGTACTTTCATACAGACCGGCGAGCGCCGCCAGAGTGCGCTGATACCGCTGACAGAGGCTTTTCTGCTGGCCTAGCTCGCCGGTGAGGCTGTCGACCTTTCGTAAACGCAACTGCTGGAACAGCGCCAAACTCTCGATTGCCTGGGTCATGAAAGCTCCGGCGCGGCGCGGCAGGCCTCGGCATTGATAGCCATCACGGCGGACATGGCCTCGGGCAGAGAGACGTGATGAGCGATTTCCTGCTGCAAGAGTCGTTGAATGGCCGGATGCAGGTTAACCGCGCAGTCGATCGAGGCCGAAGCGCCCGCGACATAGCCGCCAAGCGGGATCAGCGGTTGAATGCTCAGATAGTCGGCGTACAACTGTTTAACCCGCCGCGCGGCCTGTTGATGTTCGGGCGAAGTCACCTGATTCATGCAGCGACTGATCGACTGGCTGATATCGATGGCGGGATACTGGCCCGCTTCGGCCAGTTTGCGCGATAACACGATGTGGCCGTCCAGCACGGCACGCGCGCAGTCGACAATGGGGTCCTGCTGGTCATCCCCTTCGGCCAAAACGGTGTAAATGGCGGTCATCGTCCCCGAACTGCTGCTATTTCCTGCACTTTCAACCAGCATCGGGATCGCCGCAAACGCGGTAGGCGGGTATCCTTTGGTCGCGGGCGGTTCGCCGAGCGAAAGCGCAATTTCGCGCTGCGCCATCGCGTAGCGAGTCAGGGAATCGACCAGTAGCAGCACGTCCTGACCTTTGTCGCGATAATAGGTGGCGATGGCGTGACAGATTTCGGTGGCGTTAATGCGCATCAGCGGAGATTCGTTGGCGGGAGCCGCAACGACCACCGATTTCGCCATTCCCTCGGCCTGGAGCGCGTTTTCGATAAATTCCCGAATCTCGCGCCCGCGCTCGCCGATAAGCCCGACGACGACGACATCCGCCGCCGTACAGCGGGTGATCATCCCGAGCAGTACACTTTTACCCACGCCGCTACCGGCCATCAATCCTATACGCTGGCCTTTACCCATTGTCAGCAAGCCATTGATTGACTGAATACCCGTGTCCAGCGGCGTATCGATCGCGCGGCGGGTCAGCGGATGAATCGGCAGCAAGGGTTGCAGCAGCGGCGTGTCGCCGTGCAGTTTTCCCCGGCCATCAATCGGTTCGCCCAGACCGTTGACCACACGGCCCAGCCAGCCGTCGCCGACCTGAAGCGATGGGTCCTTTTCGGCGGGCAGAACGCGTGCGCCCGCCATCAGATCGGTGGTCGGCTTGAATAACATCAAAAAGGTGACGTCGAGCTGAAAACCGACGACCTGTGCGTCGATAAGCTGACCCTGACGCGTCTCTACCTGACACCGCTGACCAATGGCCAGACGGCAGCCCACAAATTCGAGCAGCATGCCGTTAACACGGGTCAATCTGCCCGCAACGCGCGCCAGATTGATGTTATCCAGCGATTTCAAGGCATTATCGAGATAATCGCTGTCACTCATCGGCTTTCTCGGGCAGCAGACTGGTGCGCAAGCCGCTGATGCACTGCGCGAGACGGTGCTCACAGCCGACGTCCAGCTCGGCATTGTCGGTAATGATGCGACATTCTCCGGGGAGCATGGCAGGCTCGGGCGTGAGGCCCCACAGCGCGGATTTTTCGGCATCGATATCGGTAATTCGCTGATATTCTTCTGGATTTAGCTTGATTTTTAACATGGTGGGGCGCACGTCCATGCCCGTTAGCGCTTCGTCGATAAGCGCCAGCAACTGCGTAGGTTGCAAGGCCAGTTCACAGCGAATGACCTGCCGTGTGACCTTTTCAACCAGCTGCAACAGCTCTTCACGACGGCGTTCTTCATAACGTTCCTGCGCCTGATTCATTTTCTCGACTAATTGCGACAGCGGCTCTGCGGCTTCATTGAAGGCGGCTTTTTCGACCCTCTGAGCATCGACGCGCCCCGTGGCCATGCCTTCGGCGAAGCCGTCGTGACGTCCCTGCGCAAAGCCACTCTGCCTGCCGTCTTCCAGCCCTTTGGCAAAACCCTGACTGACACCCTGCTGAAAGCCGTCGTTTAATCGTTGCTGATATTCCAGCCCCGTGGGCAGCGTTTCCTGTTCATGTTGAGGCGCTTTACGCAGCGGTGGAAACCGATGCAATCGCGGCGTCGAGTCTGCATAGGGTCGCGTTTTCTGTTTATTGAAAGGGGCCATTATTCCAGCGTCCGTTCTGCAAAGAGCTGGATCTGAATGTCGCCCAGCTCGGCCATGTCGCGTACCTGCGCCATAATGTCCTTGCGCACCTGCTCGATGCGGCTGACCGGCACCGGCCCCAGCCGATCGATGGTCGATTTCAGCAACTGCGCCTGCCGTTTCGCCATCGCGCCAAAAATGGCCGCCCGCAGCACGGGTTCGGTGCCTTTCAGCGCCACCGCCCAGTCGTTCAACGTGATCTCTTCCACAATGCGCTGAAGGGTGTCGCTGCTCTGACGGCTGAGAATAAAGAATTCGTACATCTCGTTTTTCAGGGCGTTGACCATGCTCTCGTCGCGTTCGCCAAGGTGGTCCAGCATCTGTTGCTGATTGCCCGGAATGCGGTTCATGATGTTGGCGGCGCGCTTCAAACCAACGACTTTCGAGCCGTGTTCGGAAAGCATCGCCAATCCGGTTTCTACCAGACGGTCCAGTTCGGCTATTACGTCGCGATTCACATCATTGAGTTTGGTAATGCGGTACAACACCTCGTCCTGACGACTCGACTCCAGAAAAGACAGCACCTCGGCGGCGACGTCGGGCGGTAAAAAGGCCAGAAAAACCGCCTGTAGCTGCAAATGCTCCTGCTCAATCAGCGCGGCCAGCTGCAAGGTGTCTATCCATTGCAGGCGCGCCATGCGAAAGCGAATCTCATCGCCATAAATGCCGTTAATCACGTTTTTGGCAATCTCGCCGCCCAGCGCATTTTGCAAAATGGTGTGCAGATAAGTTCGCGACGCGCCGTTGATTCCGCTTTGATCGCGATAATCTTCAAAGAAACTGTTGATGGCGAGTTTGGCCTCGACGATTTTTATCCCGCGCAGCCGCGCCATGGTTTCACTGATAAGAATCACCTCTTCACGGCTGAACTTCTTCATCACATTGGCGGCGGCCTCTTCGCCGATACTCAGCAGCAGGATGGCCGCCTGTTCAATGCGGGTATGCTCGGAGCCGGGTACCGCTTCGCTCTGAGCCGTTGCTTTACTGAGGGTCAGATTGCTCATGACAGTTAATCCATTGTTTGATGACTTCAGCGACGCGATCGGTTTCCGAAAGGGTCAGGGCCTGCAGACAGGCAATTTTCTCTTCAATGCCGGAGCTTAGCGGCAGGAACGCTTCTTCACTTTCAAACGCGTTGCGGCGGGTGAGGTTGTCCAGCGTTTCGGCGGCCGACAGTTCGCCCGTATCCGGCGTCTCGCTGCCGGTTTCCGTTTGCGGCGTCGACCCCTGTTTTGTCAGGTAATGACGCACAGCCGGGCGCACGGCGAAAATAATCAGCAGCAGCGCCAGCAGGCCCGCGATGAGGATTTCGGCCCAACGCTGCGCTGCCGTGTCCTGCCACCAGAGAAGGGGCGTCATGTCGATATCGGGCTGCGGCGTAAAGGCCATCATCCTCAGGGTGAGCACGTCGCCGCGGGTGCTGTCGAGACCGGCGGCATTGGTCATCAGCGTGTTCAGGGAGTTAAGCTGCGCGTCCGTCCATTTCGCCAACTGTGGCGCGGACTGGTTCAGCACGATGGCGATGCTCATTTTCTCCAGCACATAGCCCGGATAGCGGACGTGGCGAATCTCGCGATCGTAGGCATATTTGCGCTGCGCCTGATTGCGGGTGGAGAGCGCCTGAGGCGAGGCGGCATCGACCTTACTGGCGGGGCGATTGCTCAACGAGCCGGGAATGCCGAGCGCCAGCTCGTTGGTGGTATTTTCCTGATTGATATTTTCGTCGCTGACCTTCGGCGCACCCGACAGGCGCTCTTCGGTTTCTTCGACGCGGCTTAGATTGAATATAGGCGTAATACTGAGACGGAAATTATTTGCGCCGACAATGGAAACCAGCAGGTCGCCCAAATTTTTGCGGGTGTCGTTTTTCAGCCTTTCGGCCAGTTCGCGGCCATTTTTGGCAGAAGACACGCCGTCATGCTCGGCGATATAGGATTCAGACAGCAGGTTGCCGTGCTGATCGACCACGCGGACATTCTCGCCTTTCATGCCGGGCACGCTGCCTGCCACCAGTTGAATTACCGCGCCGACCTGTGCGTCGTTCAGTCGCTGACCGTAGCGCAGGTGAACGATGACGGACGCACTGCTCTCCGGTCGGGTACTGACAACGAAGGCGCTGGGTTCGACCATCGCCAGATGAACGCGCGCGTGTTCTACCGCGTCGAGCGCCATGATACTTTGCGCCAGTTCGCCTTCCAGACTGCGCTTGTAGCGGACATTCTGCATAAACTGGCTGCTGCCGAGCATCTGCTCCTTGTCCATCAACTCATAACCCGAGGGCGTCAGCGCCGTAATGCCTTTGGCTGCCAGCGCCATACGCGCCCTGGCGAGATAGCGGTCTTTGACCAGAATCTGGCCGCTGTCGGGATTTACCCGATAGGCGATGGCTTCTCCGCCCAGCACCTCGACGACCTGTGCGACGGGAATATTTTCCTGCGAGCCGAACAGCGCAACATAATTCGCGCTGTTGCCCCACAATGACAGCGCAATGGCGGCCGTCATGACCAACGCGGCGGCGGCAACAAACAGCGGATTCTTACCGCGCGGCAATGTTATCTGCCGTAAAGAGTGTTTTATTTTATCGAGCACGATTTTGCCTTAAAGAGCGGTGTTCATGACTTCATCCAGGCCGGTCGTCAATTTATTCCTGACCTGAACCAATGCCGAAAAAGCCACGCTGGCTTTCTGACTCTCGAGCATCGTGCCGGAAAGATCGTCACTGATACCCATATCAACTGCCGTTTGTTTATCGCTGGCGCTTATTTGCAGATCGTTGACATTATTTATCGCGCCCGCCAAGACTCCCGAAAACGTCATTGCCGGAGGCGGCGAAACCGCGTTGTCTTCAATAATGCGCGGTTGAGCGCCGACCGCTAATGAATTGCCCTCGAGAGCGGCCATCCTTTGCATATCCTGCAACAGTTGCCGCTGGGTATTTTGCATACCCACAGCCGTGAGCTTGTCCATTTTTTTTAACCCGCCTGATTGACGAAAGTGAATTAGGAATAACAGTCGATACCGATGCCTTTTTGCCTCATGGACGCCAGACGATAACGCAGGGCGCGGGTGGTAATGCCCAACGACTCGGCGGTTTTGGATTTATTTCCCTGACATTCGCGCAATAATTCGTTGATGTAATGATATTCCGCCAGTCGGCCGTGCTGTTTGATATTATTTTTCAGACTGTCTTCGGGCGGCGTCGAAAATGCAGAGTCGTGACGATGTATCGGCGCAGGTGGTTCGGCCTGCTGCGGCAATAAACCAAGATCTTTTGGCGTGATCAGATAATTGTCACAGAGAATAATGCCGCGCTGAATAACGTTTTCCAGCTCGCGCACATTCCCCGGCCAGTCATAGTGTTCAAGCAATTGCAGCCCCTGCGGTGAAAGTCTCGCCTTATTGAGCAAGGTGGCCTGATATTTATTGAGGAACAGCCGGGTCAGCGGAAGAATATCTTCCGGCCTTTCGCGCAGCGGGGGAATATGAATAGGCACGACCGAAATACGATAAAAAAGATCCTGTCGAAAATGGCCGTTGGCGACTTCGGTAGGAAGATGTTTATTGGTTGAGGCTATCAGGCGAATATCGAGCGGTATCCGCTCGTGACTGCCAATCCTTTCCACCTCGTGCTCTTGCAGCACACGCAGCAGTTTTGCCTGCATATTCATCGGCATGTCACCGATTTCATCCAGCAGCAGTGTGCCGCCGTTGGCCTGCTCGAATTTGCCTTTGACGCTGCCGAGCGCGCCGGTAAATGCCCCTTTGACGTGGCCGAAGAGAATGGCTTCAATCATGCTTTCGGGAATGGCCGCGCAGTTGACGGCGACATAGGGCAAGCCGTCGCCAAGGGCGCAATGATGAATATAACGCGCAACATGCTCTTTACCCGTTCCGGTTTCACCTGTAATCAGGGTCGGAACGTTGAAATTAGCGACTCGACGCGCCAATGCCATGATATTCAGACTCGATTGAGATCGCGCGATATAACTCACTTTATCATCCGTGTCATTATAGAGGTGCATTGATGCTCCGCCCGTTGTGCTTTCCATCATATTATTCCTGACCGTTATTTGCAGGATATCGGCATGAATTATATGAAGTTGCGAATTAAGTTTGAACAGGACTTGTCTGGTAGTATTTTGTTGATAAATATAAAATCATGAGGTGGAGGTATTTTTCCTGACAATTCGTAAAATCGTTGTCTTTATTTCAATGAATTAAATAACAGCGTCATTTCAATGTGGCTCAATTATTAAATAATGTTGAATTAATTAAATTAATCATCAATCGATACAACCATTTATCGCGGGCTTATTGTTTTTAACCAGAATGTCGTTGCAATATTAATTCGTTGGGGTTCAAATTGGCAGATTAATATAATCATTCCTGTCCCTCCGGTGAGCGTATGAAAGGAAATAATAAAAATATTAAAATCTTCTCCAAAGATAATGCGGCGGGAGTCATTCCTCTCGACGTGGAGAAATTAGGTCGGCCTTATCATAAATTACCGAAGGTCGTGCTGGCCTGTTTCGACAGCATTGACAGTAGCCTGGTTTATTACTTTTTAAAGAAATACCGAATGAGTATTTCTCTGGAAGCAATAACGTTCGACGAAAATTATGTCGCCAGACAGGTAGAGGTTTTTTCCAATTCGGCAGGCAATATCGGGTTCGATCTCGACCGCGAACTGTTGCTGGGCATTCTTGATGACTATTACGGATTCCTCAAAGAGGAAGGCCGTTCTGGCTTGCCCGCATCCGCGTCTGGCAACGGCAATACGCCGCTGACCAAAACCGAAGAGCGGTTGAAAAATACCCTGGGGATTGAGCTTGTCGAGTGGGTGATAAATCAGGAAGCCTTCGGAGCACCTACCCCGTGTAAAACCGAGCATGCCGCCCAGATTGGCGAATGGGCTTACCGGCTGACCTTTGTATTGGCAGGCGGAAAGGGGGCGTTCTATCTGTTTCTGGATACCGGCAATGTCGACCGTCTGCTGTGCGTTTTGCGCCAGCCCACCGGCTCGCTTACGACCTCGTTGTGCGCCACGCCGCATTCGATTGAATCCCTGCCCGTCAGGCTGCATGGCAAATTGTGCAGCCTGAGCCTGACGCTGGCGCAACTTTTAGGGTTGAAAGAGGACAGCATTCTGCCTGTTTCGCTTCCCGATACCGTGGCCGTTTTTGTCGGCAGAGAACAAATCTTCAACGCGGTCGTCGCAGAAGATCGCGGAAAACTTTTCTTTTCAGAGTTTACAGACACAACAAGCGAGAACAAGCATGACTGAGCGCGAAGAAACCCCCCTGGGTGAGATGGATTTTGAGCTGATTGCCAATGAAATCTCCGCCGTCGATACCGACCCTGATCCTGCTCGACGGCTTGACGATGTCTTGCTCGCCGAGCAGCAAAGGTTGAGCGCCACCAAGCGCAAGATGTCGCTGTTTAGCCGCATTCCCGTCACTCTGACGCTGGAAGTCGCCTCGGCCGAAATTTCCCTCGCCGAGTTGATGTCGGTAGATAACGATTCGGTGATAGAACTCGACAAGCTGGCCGGCGATTCTCTGGATGTCAAAATCAACGGCATCCTGTTCGGCAAGGCCGAAGTGGTGGTGGTTAACGACAAATACGGACTGCGGCTCATCGAATTCAACAACAAAGACTTGGGTGAGCTGATCCTATGAAGCTTGTGCCGTGGCGCAGACCGCTGGCGCTCTTTTTGCTGTGCGCCGGATTGCTTGCCACTCCGCAGGTTTGGGCGCTCGGGGGCGACTTGACGTTATTTAGCACCACGGCGCACGGCGCAGGGCAGGATTACAACGTCAAAATCGAAATTCTGGTCCTCATGACCCTGCTGGGCCTGCTGCCCATCATGCTGCTGATGACGACCTGCTTCACCCGCTTCATCATTGTGCTGGCCATTCTTCGTCAGGCGCTCGGATTGCAGCAGAGTCCGCCGAACAAGATTCTGACCGGCATCGCGCTGGCGCTCACGCTGCTGGTGATGCGCCCGGTCTGGCTGCAAATCTACACTCAGGCGATTGTGCCTTTTCAGCATGACGACATCACCTTGCAGCAGGGGCTGGTCAACGCCGCCTCTCCGCTCAAACACTACATGCTGGCGCAGACCAGCAAAAAGGCGATGGACCAGATGATGCGCATCGCCAACGTTTCGGGCGAGGCGCAGGATCAGGATCTCGGCATCGTCACGCCCGCCTATGTGCTCAGCGAGCTGAAAACGGCCTTTCAGATTGGCTTTATGATTTATATCCCCTTTCTGGTCATTGATCTGATAGTCGCCAGTATCTTGATGGCGATGGGCATGATGATGCTGTCGCCGTTGATTGTGTCGCTGCCGTTCAAGCTGATGCTGTTCGTGCTTTGCGACGGCTGGACGCTGATCGTCGGCACGCTCACCTCCAGCGTGCAGGGGTTTTAATCATGATGGATCCCGGCGCGGCGGGCGATGTAGTGGCCGAAGGCATGCGGTTGGTGCTGGTGATTTCGGCGGTAGTGATAGTGCCGAGTCTGCTGGTCGGACTTTGCGTCAGCGTTTTTCAGGCGGTGACGCAAATCAATGAGCAGACGCTGAGCTTTCTGCCGAGACTGGTGGTAACGCTCGGCGTGCTGATAGTCAGCGGCAAATGGATCATCATGCAGCTGACCGATTTCACCCTCTCTATTTTTACCCATGCCGCAACGCTGGTGGGGTAGGCGATGCCGACGCTTGCTCTCGATACGCTGATTTCACCGCTGTTCGCGCTCTGGCTGCCGTTTGTGCGCATCCTGTCGTTTCTGCATTTCTGCCCGATTCTCGACCATCGCGGTTTTTCGCGCAAAATGAAAATCGGCACCGCGTTGCTGCTGGCGATGTTGATAACGCCGATGCTGCACGGGTTGCCGCAGCCCGCTGCGCTGCTGTCCATGCAGACCTTGATACTGATGGGCGAGCAGATCCTGTGGGGGCTGGTATTCGGCATGATGTTGCAGATGGTGTTTGTGGCGCTGCAAACCGGCGGGCATATTTTATCGATGAACATGGGCCTCAGCATGGCGGTCATGAATGATCCTGCCAACGGCGAATCGACGACCGTCATTTCGCAGATTATTTTCGTGTTCAGCGGATTGCTGTTTTTCTCGACGGACTGCCATCTGCTGTTCATTACCCTGCTTTATAAGGGTTTTACCTACTGGCCGATGGGGCAGGCGATTAACACGTCGTCCCTGCGTAATCTAGTGCTGAGTCTCGGATGGATTATGTCGGCTGCGACCCTCATGGCGCTGCCCACCACTTTTATCATGCTCACCGTGCAGGGCACCTTTGGTCTGCTCAACCGCATCTCGCCGTCGCTGAATCTCTTCTCGCTGGGGTTTCCCATCGCCATGCTTTTCGGCTTGCTGTGTCTGGTGCTGCTTATCGCCCACGTGCCGGAGCATTATCTAAACCTGACCAATGACGTGCTGACTCAACTGGATGCACTGCGGGGGAGTGATGTCGTCAACTAACGGAGACAAAAGCGAAAAACCGACCGCCGGTAAGCTTAACAAGGCGCGTAGGAAAGGCGATATTCCCCGCGCCAAAGACGTGACGATGGCCGCCGGACTGATTGCGTCGTTTTTTACCCTCGCGGCGTTTTTCCCGTACTACAAATCCCTTGTTCAGGAGTCGTTCATTGCGGTCGGCAATATGGCCGGGCTGCAAAATGACAACGGCGCGATAGGGGAATTCATGAAGCATAACCTGCTCATTCTGTTCAAATTTATCGCCACCCTGCTGCCTATTCCGGCGGTGGGCATTCTGGCTTCGCTTATCCCGGGCGGCTGGATCTTCTCGCTGGAAAAGTTAAAGCCGGATCTCAAAAAAATTAATCCTGTCAGCGGATTTGCGCGGCTTTTTTCGGGAAGTCACGTCATGGACATCATCAAGATGCTGGGAAAATGTGCTGTCCTGCTCGGCCTTCTGTATGCCGCTACCGTCAAAACCACATTGGATTTCATGCAGTTGCAGTCGATGGAATTGCCGCAGGCGGTGGTGCGCGGCTTTGCCCTTTACCGGAGCGTGATGCTCGAGATGCTGGCGAGCATTGCGCTGTTCGCCTTTATCGATATTCCGCTCAGCAAATTCATGTTCACCAAAAAAATGAAGATGAGTAAGCACGAGGTTAAAGAGGAACACAAAAGCAATGACGGTAATCCGCAAATCAAGGCCAGAATCCGGCAACTTCAGCGGCAGTTTGCGCTGGGACAGATAGCCAAGACCGTTCCGCAGGCCGATGTCATTATCACCAACCCGACCCACTACGCGGTCGCCCTGAAATACGATCCGAACCGCGCATTGGCTCCTTATATTCTGGCGAAGGGGCAGGATGACATCGCGCGTTATATTCGTGAAGTCGCGCAGGGGAACAACGTCGAAATCGTCGAATTTCCGCCGCTCGCCCGCGCCATCTACTACACCACCAACGTCAATCAGCAGATCCCGACCCAGCTTTATCGGGCAATGGCGCATGTCTTGTCCTATGTGCTGCAAATAAAGTCCTGGCGCTCGGGTCAGGCAGAAAAACCCGCCCTCAACAAATCGATAGACATTCCGTCGGAGACGCTTAACCCGCATGGCAGAATATAATATGAAAAATCTGGTCAGGATCCTGAAAAATAGCCACGTGGGCGTGCCGATATTGCTGTTGAGCATTCTGGCGATGGTCATTCTGCCGCTCTCGCCGGTGGTGCTGGATATTCTTTTTACCTTCAATATCGTGTTGTCAGTGCTGGTATTGCTGGTCAGCGTCAACAGTAAGCGTCCACTCGACTTCGCCCTTTTCCCGACCATTTTGTTGATAACCACGCTGATGCGGCTGACGTTGAATGTGGCCTCGACCCGCGTGGTGTTGCTGCATGGTCATGAAGGTGTCGGCGCGGCCGGACGGGTCATCGAAGCCTTTGGTCAGGTGGTGATCGGCGGCAATTTCGTCGTGGGTTTTGTCGTCTTCGTGATTTTGATGATCATCAATTTTGTGGTGGTGACCAAAGGTGCGGAGCGTATATCCGAAGTGTCGGCGCGCTTTACGCTGGATGCCTTGCCCGGCAAGCAGATGGCCATCGACGCCGATATGAACGCCGGGTTGATCAATCAGGAGCAGGCAAGACTGCGCCGCAAAGAGGTCAGCAGCGAAGCAGACTTTTATGGCGCCATGGACGGGGCATCCAAATTCATTCGCGGCGATGCGGTAGCGGGGATCATGATTCTGTTAATCAACGTGATTGGCGGGATTTGTATCGGCATCTTCAAATACGACCTCAGCGCCGGACAGGCCTTTCAGCAGTATGTGCTATTAACCATCGGTGACGGCCTGGTGGCGCAAATACCGTCGCTGTTGCTGGCGACGGCGGCGGCAATTATTGTCACCCGCGTCAGCGATGGCGGGGACATGTCGGATGAAATAAAGCACCAGCTCCTCGCG
>Ga0308159_1001128_pt1 | contig 43314 bp, 51 predicted proteins | sample PhyCR1_FD_201040 | JGI IMG/M metagenome (GOLD analysis project Ga0308159, IMG submission 201040) | Phyllosphere microbial communities from UC Gill Tract Community Farm, Albany, California, United States - DLSLC.R1 | ecosystem: Host-associated > Plants > Phyllosphere > Unclassified | place: USA... | reverse complement strand
GGCACAAAGGATTGAATCCAAAAAAGTATGCAAAAGTACATCAACAAAAATGATCCGGTGCTGCGTTCGTACCTCCTTGATACATTGTGCATTAACATCATTTAAAATTGTCAGCGACATATAGACCCTTAAACTAAAATACTTGACGAAAAGATTTCTCGTATACTTTAAACTCCTAATGATTGATATAAAGAAAAATCGACCCCGTTGGATTAAGTTACCTTCCGTGGGGTTGTTGAAAATATACGATACAAAAAAAACACTGGCGTAGCTTGCTTGCAATGAGAACTTAAATTAATGCATCTTAAAACAATATGGCAAGAAGAAAACTCTTTAATCAAATGGATCACCATCAGTCTCAGAAAACGAACGAATCTATTGTTCAGCTAAAGCTAGCTATCATTTCAAAAAAATATCTAACAAGTTTTAATTCAGGACTTCTCCAATTTAGTTTGACTATTCTACCATCTGGAGCAATTAAAAATAAATTTAGATAGGATCCTTTTTTAAGATTAATGATACAATACCATTCTTGCTTTTTGTAAAAATGAATTTATTTTCGCATTCGAATGATTTTGCAGGATTATTATAGTTTTGTCATTGTCCATATGCCTTTCTATATAAGTGGAATACCCTGGCCAACCTCCAGAATGATAAACGATTTTGCCATATTTTTTCGAATCCCCTATGAACCACCCAAATCCATAATTAGTCTCTTTTCCATCCTTTGTTTTTACAGAGTTAAATATGAGTTCTTTATCTTTTGAATCAATCAATTTATCGGTATACAGTGCTCTGTCCCATATTAATAGATCCTCTGTTGTAGAGTTTACTGTTCCGTCACCCACAATTCCATCTAGATAATAAGTATAAAATTCTTTTCCAAAACTATTGGGAAGCACTTTGTAGCCTAAGCTATCTGTAACATAACCAAGAGCATAATTCTCTATTTTTTTTGGTTCAAATCTACTTCTATAGATAAACGTATTTCTCATTTTTAATGGTTGAAAGATGTTTTCACTCAAAAATTGACCAAATGTCTTATCTGATACTTTTTCTATTATCAACGCTAATAAAGTATAACCTGTGTCGCTGTACTGGTATTTTTCACCGGGTTGAAAAATAACTTTTGGTCTATATTTCGCAAAGACATTTACAATATCCTGATTGGTAGCAATTTTTGTTTTATCCCACTTTTCTTCAAAAAACGCTATATAGTCGGGAAGCCCGGCAGTGTGATTAAGTAAATTTCTTATGCTGATGTTTCCGTAGAAAGCTAGTTCGGGAATATATTTTGAAATTTTGTCATCATAGTTCAGTTTTCCTTGTTTTTCTAACAAAACAATTCCCATAGCAGTAAATTGCTTGGAAACCGATGCTAACTCAAATATGGTTTGATTATTAATTTTTTGCTCGGTTTTCTCATTAGCAAGGCCATAACTTTTTTCAAATATGATTTTCCCTTTGTCTGCAATCAGCACATTTCCATTGAACATTTTCTGCTTAAAAAGAGAGTTAACTAAGCTGTCAAGTTGCTTATATTGTGCTGATTGACCAAATGTGAGATTAAATAATAACAGTCCAATTGTAATCAGTAAAAATGTTCTTCTCATAGCGTGTTCTTTAGAATTGTATGTGACGGGCAGTTATTGCTCAAAGGCGGGATTTGATGCCCTTAGTTCAGTGAATATATAAATTTTGATAGAAGCACAAAAGTTCAATTTAGCACTTCAACCCGGCTTTTGATTGCTTTTTTATAGACCGGAAATATTTTTTTTGGCAAATTTATATGGTTTATTTTAATTGTTTTGAAATCTCCGCCGCTGCTATCTGCTGTAAAAAGCCCTATTTTTCCTGATGTGCGATCATTAAGTTTCTCAACTATCAGCGAAGCTTGAATTGCATTATTAATGTACACTTTAACAGTTCTGTTGTCAACCACAAGTTTCATGGTAAACCAATCATTGGGATTGGGCGGATCGATGATCTCTTTCTCAAAGACCGCATTTTTTTCCTTTCTCAATTTCTCCCAGGTAAAATTGGGCTGCGAAATATATTGCACTGCATGAATTCGCCTAATAGGATCCGAAGAAAAAAAATTGAAGGGACGACAATAGACGGCATCATAGGTGGTATCATTTGCACCGTGAAAGGCTATTCCAATAAAACTCCGTTGGAAAACGTCCTTGCCCCGCATTTGAATTTCAATCGTACCGTTTTTAAAGTCCTTCAAAGGTAGCCATACAATACCTTCCTTTTTACTTTCTGCTACCTTTACGTAAGCTCCAGTGTCACTTGAAACGATTTCGATGTATCTGTTTACTGCCTTGAGCTTTGCTCTTTTGTACAGGTTTGCGAGTTCGATGGTTTGCCGCATTTGGCCAAGTAGTGAGCAGGGCAACAATATCAAAGTGACCATGTACATAAATCTGGTTCGTTTCTTCATTTAAAGGTTGTTTATATCGTATGATGTTTTTAAATTTTTATCACGTCTTTTGAAGTTGCCCCATAGGAATGGAGACACTTATCCAATGATTTATAAACTTCAGCTACGTCATTCAAGCTCAGATCAGCTGTCGGAACACCCGAAATATAAATGTTTTTTTAACGTCACGGTTTACTGGCTTTCTGATCATATTCTTTTTGCAGATCATCAATCTGGGCGTAATAGTTTTTTTTATCCATAAAAGCAGCCGGGTTATAAGCACTGCCAGGCTTGTGTTTTTCAGTAAGATCGAACTGGATGCCATGTGATGCTACCCACAAATCAAATTCTATATGCTTCATTGCATTCAAGGTATAGGCATAATCACTGGCGATATTAGGATAAGTATGTACATCACCGAATTTTTTGTTCGTTACGATTGTTGGCATATTGGCAATCAGCACCCTGTACTTTCGCTTTTTGTCGTTAACGTCAAACAAATAGCTGCAAGAGCCTTTGGTATGCCCCGGATGATGAAGGATAGTTAATTTCATTCCACCCAGCTTGATACTGTCGGCATTACGCAATACACGGTCAACTTTTACAGGTTCAAATACACGACCCTTTCCATCAAGATCATAATCAGAAAGGCCACCATCCGCAACAACCGGTGTGTCGGCGTAGTCTACCATCATTTTAGCTCCTGTAGCTTTCTTAATTTCAGCCATCGCACCCAGGTGGTCATAATGCGCCTGGGTGGTCAGCAGTATTTTGGTGTCTGAAAGTTTAAAGCCGAGGCTTTTAATATTTTCTTTGATCAGTTGTGCGGACGATGCCAGCCCGGTGTTGATCAGGATATTGCCCTTGGGCGTTACGATCAGATAGCAAGCCAAATCGGCGGTACCCACATAATACAGGTTACCCACAATTTGAAACGGCGGATAGGGTCTCGACCATTCCGGATGCGTTTTTGTGGAAGGCTCGGTTACTTTTTGCGCCTGTACCAGGCAGTAACTATTTAAAATCAGCAGGAGCAAGAGGTAACTTTTCATAATCGAATATAAAAGTATAAGATATTTTGGCGGGACTAACCCAAAATCAATGATGTAAATTCAGCTTATGGGCTTTGTCGTTTAATTTTTATGATTTTACTTTCACTTATAATGTGGGATTTAACTATTACACTATAGTTGATTTTCGCAAACCTTTTTTTACCTGATCTTTTACAATAGGCTTTAGTCCGTTTTCCCACTGATTACAATGTGTAGGTATAGGGGGAACCGCAAATTCCCATCGTCCATCTTTAAAAGTATATACGTTATAATTGTGCCAGCAACTGTTAAACCATTCCTGAAGGATTCCTGTTTCATCTTTCCCATCACCATCAAGATCTCCCAGATTAACGGGTGTCCCGCCAATACAATCTTCAATTTTAATTGGCGGCGTGTGTTCGTCTGAAAAACGGGGTATAAGCACACATTTGCCGTCACATCCGGTTCCGTCAGCGTTAAGCTTCGATTTGACCACAGAAATCGATTCTTTACGACCAGTGGCTGTAAAATGACCTTCCACGCGGTGGGAACGATTAATACTTTTCTCGTTCCCGATTTGATTTAAAAAATGGACAGAACTAAAAAATAATGCGGTGATAACAATAGATTTGAATAGTAACATGATGATTTGTTTTTATTAATAATGCCTAAAAGCCATAATATTATTAAAAAAGCCGTTACGGTACTCGACTTCCGAAATTAAGGCATTTTCATTTTGATTGATGATATAGCCTCTTCTTTATATTTTTGATAATCAGCTATTTTGCAGCGCCAATATCTTACTGATCCATAGTGATGTTTTATAGTTTCTGATGGGAGTCATTTTTAAAGGCCTGAATTCAGCGATGAGACGAGCGAAAGGAATGAGATATTACCGGCGCAATGAAGCACTTCCTTTACGTTAGCAATCTTCTGTTTAAAAAGCTTAAGCCGTTACTTTTATGCTGTATTTAAATTAATCACGAACCCGCAATTTTAAAATTGCTGATAAATAATTTTGCACCGTTTTCAGATTTATTGGGGCCGCTGATGTAAAAATACCTGGCTGCTTGGGGCTGGAAAAGGATAGTGTCTGCTAGTTTGGTACCATCCAGATAAACAGTCATTTGATTGCCACTCACTACAAGTTTAACGTGCAACGGGCGGTTAGCCGTAGCCGAAAGATCAAACTTTGTGTTTGCCTCCTTTTTTAAATCGTAGTTGCCTATGTTAACAGCATCCGCATCATAATAATGCAATTGCACAAAAGCACCGCCGTTGCTGATATATTCCAGGGCGGCATTGTCTTTCACAAAACCAAAAGAAATTGGTGACATATCCTTAATTTGCTCTGCCTGGGCCAGTATATCAAACTCAAAACTGAAGCTCTTAGGAAGGGAAACAGCCCTGTTAAATTTATAGGTTATGTTATCTTGTAGTAACAGCCATTTACCTTCCTGCCCTTTAGGGCGGGCAACCGTCGCCGCACCGTTTGTTTTAATGCTGCGTGGGGTTGCACCGATGTCGTACTTAGAAAAATCTTCGGTGAAATCAATATTTTGTGCTATTGCCTGAAATACACAAAGACTGCTAAACAGCATAACCAGCCCAGGGATCAAAAGGTGTTTTTTCATAATGCAAGGATTAAAGGTTAAGTAAAAATCAATTATAGGGCGCTGAAAACTTTCTGTCGGTAAAAGAGGCATAACCTTCACCGCCAACCAGTTCGAGCTTGTCTGAAAAAGTGGCTTTTACGCCCTAATCCGTTAAACTGGTAATGGTCAATGTGAAATTGGTGCCTTCGCTGGTACCGTCGTTGTAACCGATGGTGCCAACAATCTTTCCGTCTTTCATGTTCTGGATATAATATTTCCCATGTAGCGAAAGGGTGGTTGATTTTACTTTTTTCATAGATGATAATTATCTAAGTTTAACGGAGATCTCGCTATCGTCGATGCCATCGATATTCTTTTCATCAAACACTTCCGGGGATGCTTTTTGGAGCGTCTTGAGGATGTCTGAAGTAGAGCCTGCATGATAAAGCGTGATGGAAGATCCTGAAGCTCCGTATTTCATCTTGGTGCTTTGGATACCTTTTGCGGACTGTAGCTTCTCATTTATACTTTTCAGCTTTGCAAAGTCTACACCGCTAAGTTTGACCGTCGTTTTGGTTTCTGAGTTAGCACCATCTTTCTTTTTACCGAATAAGCTGAGAATCTTATCTCCGGTGCCTTTTGTCCGGTCTGCGGTACGACCTGCCCGGCCAGCCCTGTCGGTTGCTTTGTCAATTTTGTCAAGGACGCCTTGTGCCCGGGTTGTTGTGAAGCTGAATATTATCAAGCCTGCACAAATGATCATGGTTTTTTTCATAGTATTGAATGATTAAATTGATGTTTATTAATTATAGATCTCGATCAAGGTTAACCGGCAAGAAAAAGCTAGCATTTTTGATCTTGATTATCTCGGTACAGGCAACAAAGTGGTGGTAGCCGCTGAATGTACCGTTTACCCGTGTTTCGTTGATAGCTGCTACGATAAGTTTGAATATGGCATTCCCTGCCTTTGGAGTTGTTTGCATTACTTCGTATAGGATTGTGCTCATTACGGTTACTTCCGATATATTTTGAATTGCATATCTGGCCGTACAGCCCTGCATTACAGGTGATTTATGACTGTCCGAACTGATCTTATCCATGCTTTGGAGGTTGAAATATATTTCATTTTTTAAAAAGACCTGCTTTTAGGCCTGAACCTATCGAACCCTCTGCTAATTGAAGGTAATTGCGTTTACGCTGATCCTTTTCGATGATTACAGTTCCGGTATTTTGTATATTTTTCATTTCTAGAAAATCTATTGATGTGGCATCACTTCCACTTAATGGGCCACTTCCATATCCTGCCAATTTATTATAATTGGTAAAAATACAATCAGAAGCTTTATACCGACGTGTGCTTCCTTTTTCCCTTATCCATATCGTACTCGTATTAGCTATGATGTTATGATGAAATTCGAACTCCTCTCCATTGGTACCTTGTGTAGTCCAAACACCACAGAAATAACCACCGTATACCAACGAATATCGCATTGCGCTACGGCTACCAGCCTTTCCATCATTTTTCCAAAAAACAACCGGAATTTTACAGTTAAAAAAAACACAATGATCGATAACCAGACCATACCCATTGGCTATGACGCCAACATGTAACGGTAATACATCTACATTTCCGGCAAACAGACATTGTGTTACAAGCAAATCATCTAGTTTTTTTCCATCGCGCCATATAGGGTAAGATCGCCGCAAATTATTTTCATCGAGATAGGTGTAATCTGGGCTGCCTGTAAACCGTAGCCCTTCAATAGTAACATGGCTTACCTCAGGTTGTATACCTTTTGCTTCTTGTCCGCCAACACCGGACTCAAGGGGTACAGCGGTTATGACAACCGGCATTTTACTAGGGGTCCAGTCTGTATCATCGGGCATCACTTCTGCGCGGATGATAAGACGGTTGTTATGGCTATATTTATCATTGTTAAACAGGACAGTTTGTGTGAGCAGATAGATACCTTCCGAAAGAATTATCGTTGTTTCTTCCTGCTTTTTGTTTTGGTTGACTCGCCTGGCTGCCTCAGCCAGTGTCTTTAACGGCTGCGCCTTGAATCCGGAGTTGGTATCGTTACCAGCCTGGGGATTGACATATATTTGTTCTGCCTTTACCCGAAGTAGATTTAAAACGACGAATAAAAGGCAAAGTGCAACGGATTTTATCATATTCCTTTTTTCTGTAAAATTGGGAATATTGAAACCCTGAAAAAAGGTCATTTTATATTAAAAATTGTCATTTATGTTTTTTTCGGTACTGCTGGGGCGTTACATGGGTGAACTTTTTGAAGAAACGGTTAAAATTAGAGGGATCGGAGAATCCAAATTGGTAGCAAATCTCCTTTGCAGATTTGTTTTGACGCAGCTGTTTCTTTATTTCTGAAATCAACTTGTGATGGATCATTTGCTGCGCTGATGATCCGCTGAATTGCCTGCAAATTTTGTTAAGAGATCCCGGGCTGATATTAAGCAATTTACTATACTTTTCAACTGTGTGATCCTGTAAAAATCGCTTTTCCAGCAATGACCGGAACCTATAGAAGTCGGGATGAATGTACGTATCCCGCTGAACATCGTAAATATCCGCATAACAGCGATTGAGGACAATAAGAAGCTGATACAAGATCGCTCTGATCAAATGATCGCTATCATTCTGGATCTGTTCAAACTCCTGTTCTATTTCCTGTAAAAGTTCCAGGCATTTCCCGAATGATCTTTCAGCTATGTGCATTTCGGCAGGATGTAGATACTGATGAAAGTATTGAAGCCGGTAAAGAAATAGTTCATCCGAAAAAAACAAATGGAGAAAATCTTTGTCAAAGAATAGGGTGTAGCCTCTTACCTCTTCCTCAATTTCCCATCGGCGAACTTGCCCGGGGCTGATGAAAATGATTGCCCGCGGAGCTATCGACATTTTGTTTTCATCCAGGGTAAACGTTCCAGATCCCTCCTGAATAAAAATGATCTCGTAAAAACTAACTTGATGTAATGTGCTGTCTAATACATAATTTTTCAACGTTTCGATATGCCCGATATCTAATAACAATTCTAAACCATATTTATAAGGTAGAAAATGATATGCTTTAATTGTGCTGATTGATCCCATTTCTCTTACAATCTACAACAGTTCAGATGATACTGATAAAAATACGAATTCTCATGTTCTCTATATTTGTAGACTCGAACAAATTTAATCAACTTTACCTTAAAAGCTCCATGTAAACGATCAACCTGGACATTTCTGCAAGAAGGATTGATAGAGTTGAGTCTTAGATTTTAGCATGAACACGGTTAAAAAGCCCTTCAACGGGAAACCTTAGACCAAAAAATTGATACTGGTGCCGTATTCATATTTTTATTAGGGGTAAAAACAGAGGTAATGCCAGTACTATTACTAAGTGTTACCTTTTCAGAAAGGTTGAGCGGTTTGACGCTTCGTTTGTTGTTGATTGTGGATTGTTGAGATTCATGTTTAATCGTTTTTAATTTGTCCATCTCTATAGGATAGGACAAAACTATATAGAGCCAATAGTGAACTCATTGCTGTTTATCAAAATCGTTTGAGCGCAACTATTTTATCGGCAATATTTGAGAAATCATCTATAGTAATTTCACTTTGTAGATATTGCCAAAATCACCAACTTTAGAAGATACTACTGTTAAGTATTGAGGAAAAATTGACTTTTTCAGCATATAATATTGGACGTTTCAACAAAACATATATTTTTAGTACGGCGCATCTTTGTAGTATAAAATATATCGTCATGAAAAAAACAGTTTTAATTACAGGCGCCTCTGCAGGGATTGGCAAATCAACAGCTATCTTTTTAGCAAAAAATGGTTATAATGTGTATGGTGCTGCACGAAGAGAAAATAAAATGCAGGATCTAAAAGCGTTCGGCATTAGGCCTATTGCTTTGGACGTTACCAAAGATGAAAGTATTATTGCTTGCATCGAACAGATTTCTCTAGAAGCGGGAAGTATTGATATATTGGTAAATAATGCCGGTTTTGGTTTGGAAGGTGCGATTGAAGACATTTCAATGGAAGACGCACGTTATCAATTTGAGGTAAATGTATTTGGCGCCATGCGTTTAGCCCAACTGGTATTGCCAAAAATGAGGGAAAATAACTACGGTAAAATCATGAATATCTCTTCTGTGGGCGGTAAAATTGCTTTTCCATTAGGAGGATGGTACCACGCCAGCAAATTTGCCCTGGAAGCATTAAGTGATAGCATGCGCAATGAAGTTAGGGAATTCGGGATTGACATCATTGTTGTTGAGCCAGGAGCGACTCAATCAGAATGGGGTAAGGTGGCAACAGATATTCTGCTCAAAGTTTCCGGACACACCGCATACAAAGACTTAACCATTAAAACACACAATTTATTCAATCGTTTGTCTAAAGATGTAGCAGACCCGATCGTGATAGCTCAACTTATCAGAAAAGGTATAGAAGCAAGAAGTCCGAAAACGAGGTATACTACATCACAAATGGCCTCATCATTTTTATTATTTTTGAGAAAAATTTTGTCAGACAAGCAAATGGATAAATTGATCATGAGTCAAATAAAATAATACGCTATGGAAGATCGATTAATTATTCAGCATAATCTGCTGTACTCACGCGGTCATCAAAAGACACAAACCAGTGAGCATTATTTTCCAGAACATGCCCTTGGAATTATGTTATCAGGAGAATCGCATTACTTCTCGAATGATGGAACATTCATTATGAAAGAGGGCACCGTATGCTTGATGCGTAGGAACCAACTGTTTAAAAAGCTTAAAAAGGTGGGGTCAAATGGGGAGCCACCTTCATTAATTAGCATCTTCCTGGACCAGGTTGCGTTGCGCAATTATGCGTTGAAAAATGATATCCATAAACGAAGCCCATACAAAGACAAGGCAATGATAGATCTCACTGGAAATCTTTTCCTAAAAGCTTTTTTCGATTCATTGAAGCCTTACATCGATCATCCTAAAAAGTTTACCGCAAATATTGCAGAACTTAAGACAAGTGAAGCTATAGAGCTGTTACTTCAAAACGGTAACCTGTTCCAGAATTTTTTATTTGATTTTCAGCAACCATACAAGATGGATCTGGAGACTTACATGAACCATAATTATAAGTATAACATTTCCCTATCTTCATTTGCTAAACTAACTGGCCGAAGCCTGTCAACATTCAAACGGGATTTTTTTAAAATATTTGAGACAACACCTGACAAGTGGCTACAAACAAAACGTTTAGAACAGGCTTACTATTTAATCTCAAAGAAAAAACAACGTCCATCAGAGGTATATTTGGAAGTCGGTTTTGAAAACCTCTCCCACTTTTCATTTGCCTTCAAAAAACAATTTGGCCAGACACCAAAGGAAATAGCATAATAATATATCCTAGACGATAAATGGTTCATTACAAAATACTACATGCCATAGCATATGGCCTGACAAAAACAACATAAGATGGATTATACAACAAGGGCTGTTCAGTTTTCAGCCAGGTTTCCATTTCTTACTTATAGAAATCCACAAGTGAATTTCTGGATAATTGCCAATATTCTTCCAGGGCTAATTATTTACTGGCAATCCTTGTTGGTTAGTGAAGCTATTGGGGTTAAAATTTCAGGAGCATTTACGCCAATTATTATCGAATCTATTATACTGGGTACTATGAATGGAGTATGTCTGGGCCTGACAGACTACAAGCTAGAAAGTTTTTTTTAGAAAACAGTCACTTGGTAAAGCAATCGCTTTAAAAACAGTGATCGGGCTTCTTCTGCTGATAGTCATTTTGGGGCTTATGCAATTTGCATTATACGATATTTTGATATCCCCATCGCTAAGTGTAAAATTGACTCAAAAATCCTGGGGATATTTTTTTACATCCTCCTGGTTTACTATTTATTTATGACTCTTGTAATCAATTTTATTATCCAGGTTAACAAGAAATATGGCCCGGGAGTATTGGTCCCGTTATTACTGGGAAGGTATAGAAATCCCCCGTGAAGAGGAACGGATTTTCATGTTTATGGACCTAAGGTCATCGACAGCAATAGCTGAAAAATTAGGACACTTGAAATATAGCTCATTTATTAGAGATTGTTTTATTGATATAAATGCTGCCCTACTGCCGTTTAGGGCTGAAGTATATCAGTACGCTGGTGGCGAAATTGTAGTAACATGGAAGGAAAATGAGGGCTTAAAAAACCTAAGATGTCTCAGGTTTTTCTTTGCCTGTAAAAAGATATTTATTGGAAGGGCTGAATATTATACAGCTCAATATGGCCTTTTGTCAGAATTTAAAGCAAGGTGCTCATACCGGAAAAGTATCGGCCGTCGAAATTGGAGATATTAAAAGAGATATCGCCTATCATGGGGATACTTTGAACATTGCAGCAAGAATTCAAAGTGTCTGCAATGAATACAATAGAAGCTTTTTAATTTCGGAATATTTATTAAATCAAATTGAGCTTAATGAAGGTATTAAAACAGAACCATTAGGAGCAATCTTGTTAAGGGGTAAAACAATAGAAATAAAAATTTTAAGCATAGATTCCATTGATCACTAAATTGAGATGAAGATCACTTACTTATTACCTTTCCCTGTGAATTTGGATGATTTACAAACCACAAGCAAGCATTTGCCCAAGCAGAATTTCCAGGATAAAGGGCGGTGACTAGGTATGCCCATGTAAGTCGTTGTACTGCATGTACCCGATCAGGATTTTCATCTGTGGTCTCGGTAACCAGATGACCCGAGATTCCACCAAGCATGTGCTCACCCCCAGATAAAACGACTAATTGATTTGCACCCGGACTATTATAGAAAGCATCTGTAAACCACTCCGGTCCCTGAACTGTAAGCGGAGATACATCTTTGTCACCTGCTATTACCAGCGTCTGTATGTTCATTTCTGCATAACTTTGATGTAAATGCGGAAAATGTTCTTTTGCAAATGGGGTCAAGGCCTCTCCTCCACAGCCGCCGACACTGAGTAACACGCCAGCTTTTATCCTTGAGTCCGTGAAATCTTCACTTAAAGAATTATCAGAATTAATTACGCGTGTACCCAATAGTGTTGCTGATGTTTGGGCGCCAAAGGAATGACCCACCAGAGCTATACTGTCTTTGTCAAGCCGTCCTTTAAGACCTGGTACTGAATCTTCAATGAGATCCAGTTGGTCAAGAGTTAGTTTTAAGTCTTCAACGCGTAAACGCCACATCTTTGTTTTTAGAGGATTATCAAGGTATGCCTTAATTGATTCATTATGATCTGCCTTCGGGTTCGGGTTGAGCGTTTTTGAATCAAGGTAGGTTGGTTGGATCACTACAAAGCCGCGAGCGGCCCAGTAGGTCACCAGTGGCGCATATGCATCCATTGAAGAGCCGAATCCATGAGAAAAAATAATTATGGGTAAGGAAGTTCCTCGTAGAGGTGCAGAAACCCGCACCTGAAGTTCATGTTCGCGGCCCTGTGATAGAAGTAAAACGGGACTTACAGAAATGACTTCTGATAAGGGGCGAAAAGTACTATCCTTTTTCATATGACTGTTCATTTGTTATTTTGATTGATGAGTGATGCAAAACTACGCTGAAGATGATATACTTTTGTTATAGGTTTCCTTAAGGAAACTGATTTACTACAGTAAACTGATATTGAAATGGGAGACGAAACTAAATACAGTGCTGAAGCCTGTGAGACACATCATAGGGCTATCCGAGATACAATGGATGTCCTGTCAGGAAAATGGAAATTGCGTATTGTTGGTTCCTTAAGCCTGAGTAAAAAGAGATTTATGGAACTTAGGAATCATATAGACGGAATTGCAGCTAAAATGTTATCTAAAGAATTGCAGGATCTTGAGATTAATAATTTAGTTAATCGTTCAGTAATAAACACTAAGCCTATCACAGTTGAATATGAACTTACAGCGTACGGACAATCCCTAAAACCCATAATTGACGAAATGGTCATTTGGGGCATGCAGCATAGGAAACAATTAAAAAATAAATTAACCTAAGATGTTTTGAAGTCAAACATTTAGGTAGGAAGCTAATGTATTTGTCTCAATAAACGAAGGTATCCATCCCCTACTGTATATTTCTCTTTCAGTTGTAAGTTTATATGCACCAATTCGGCTAAGAGAAAATGTTTCACAAAGCGAATATTAAATTTAAGTTCATAGCTTTAAACATGAATTAAAAAAACCATAATCATCACATTATTTTAGTTGTAGATCCTGAAGAGGAAGAGACAAATGACAGCACTGGCGCGGCGGCAGGTTATAAAAATTAACTGATACATCCCGTAAAACTACTGTATCCGTTCCATACTGTATATGTTTTCTTTCAGTGGTAAATCTATATGCACAAATTAAAGCAACAAGAAAAAATGTCTCACAATGAGGAGGTATTCCTACCCTATTCTTCTTTTAGCTGTTGACTTAATGTCAAATAGGGTAAAATAAAAAGGGCAGGCTTCTGCAGCTGTATGGATCTGGAAAACCGAGTTATAAAAAATACATGCCTACCTGCTCTTTAATTATTTGACATTCCCAAAAAACGAGGTATTTAAGCAAATATTCTTATTAAATTAGTGATCATTACAGTTATTTTCAATTAAATTTTTAATAAACGTGAATAAAGCAAAACAGTATCATTTGAATTTTAGAGTCTTTTCTGATGATGATGGTAGAAAAATACCGAATGTTTATTCAGATACAGACTCAAAAGGAACTATTAATGAAGATGTCGTCAGTTTTATGGATTCTCTAGGGCCAGATGGAGTTGATTGGGTTGTTGATGAAATAATGAGCCTTGATGCATTTAATTCTAACACTAATGGTTATACAATTAGTGGGAGCTATGAAGTAGTAGTAGAAATATTTTCTCCACCAGCTAGGGCCGTCTTTAACGAAGGAGGAGGAGAAGATATCGTGATACCTCTACAGGATTTTTTAGACATTCTACACGAGTGGAAGAGCTTCTTAAGATCGCTTCCTTATAACCATGACTTATCAAATAAATAGGAATATGATATAATATCCGTATCCGCCCTACCAAATACGTTTTGATTAGCTAGTTTTTTAGATTTAGTCTTTGCCTGCATGAAATAATATGAAGTGAATCCCTTCAATGTCTCAAATATATTCTAGAAAACATAATAACAATCAACCATAAAAACCTAAACAGCTGTACCCCTAGAACTACAAGATATTAATTCAATCTAAAATATGTAGGGACCGGGAGTATATGTAAAAAGTATAATGAACAATTATGAGGAAAATAGATCTTGTGTCCGACTTTCAGAAAATATCGGCCACACAAATTCGAGAGGCTTACTTCAGAGAGCGTGAAGAGTCTGGGAAATTGGTATTTGAGGTTGAGTTTTGGTCAGGATATTTCGGAATGATCTTAGATCTGTATCCCGACTATAAGGGGCTGCCAAGTGAAAGCATCATCTATAAGTATTGCTGGTCGAATGAGTATGAGGATGAAGTTTGGGGTAATGATTGGAACGGGGAGGTGGAGGTTGATCGCCTCGAAGAATTCTACGGTCACATGAAAGCTATCATCCTCACTGAGAATTTAAACGACCAAAGAGAATATAATGCTATTCTTGAAATATGTGAATCGACAATAAAAAATAAAAACAGATTATTCTTCATTGCTGACTATTGAAGCACCACCAATAGCTGATCTATACCCTTGAAACATAATAACAATCAATAATAAACCCAAATAAATCCGTTCTAAAACGTAAAATATTAATTCTACTTACAAATATGCAGTTAGTCGGGAGCATACAATAAAACTAAGGTATCTTTCCCCTAAATTAGCTGTTTTCTAGCTGTAGTTTATAAGCACCCATTACTGGAAATCCACTCATAAGCTTTTGCTGAAGATCTCTCTGGCACTGCTCAAAATCCTTAGATTTATAAATAGCTATACCGTAATTATGGTCAAACATAGCTACTAGTGCGCTGTGTTTTTTTTCCTCAATACGATCAGCGGTGCCGATAACTAAGGATGTAAAGTTCTTTTTATGGTAGCCCTGCGATGATTTGTAAATAAAGGCAATCATCAGACAAAAATATATGAGCTGATTTTCAATATAAACCATGTAAATACTGTTTTTATTCAGACTTATACTTGCTACAACCCGTCAAAATACCCAGTGGAAGGTTAAAATTCCCCACCTTAATTGCGAAGAGACTGGATATTATTTAGAAAACATAGCGTAAGAATGGACAAACAAGCGACGTATCAATTTAAGGTAATTAAGGTTTCCCATTACCTACTGTGTATCTTCCTTTCAGCTGTAGGTTTCAATACACCAATTACGGCAAAGAGAAGAAATGTCTCAGAAAACAAACGTTCTAGTAATTCATTTTCACCTTAGCTAGGAAAGACCGGATTACATTTTATTCCCCTCCCGATGTAAAAAAATGGACCAGGGAGAGTGAGTTTGGTAACAAGCTGGGCGCCCATGGTGGCGTTTGGGAATGTCCTGACTTATTTCCCGCTTGAACTTAGTGGTGAAAATCACTGGGTTCTTTTGGTGAACATTAACCCAGGTGAGCCAGGCGTTTCAGCTACACAATATTTTACAGGCGATTTTAATGGAAATACATTTAAGCCAGATTCTGAAAAGCAAAAATGGATTATACTTACATTAATATGCTAGAAAACATCTCTCATCTTATTTGCAATAGTAAGCCTCAAAGTGCCCTTTAAAATCAATATTATGTTCCGGCCATTTCACATTAACCTGGCCGCTCACCTTATCCCCTGTGATGGAACTGATGGTGATAATGGTTTGTTCTGAAGAGAATAATGAACCATTCTGACCGCTAGGATCGCCCGGATCATTAACCAGGATATAGGTATCATTGCCAGAAAAAGTGCCTACCTTTTTGGGCACCGTCAGGCGTATCGAAAAATCACTCAATGGCGAGCTACAGTTTTTGGCCCCATCTCCTGCCAGGTATATACTGAACAGGTCTTCGGGGCGATAGTTGTTCATACCAAATTTTGTATAACGCTCCAGCGTCACTTTCGCCGTAAAAGGCGATCCATATAGCTTTCCTGTAACTACCGCCGGCACATCTACCTCAGGTTGGGGTTGATCTTCCTTCTTCTTACAGCAGGTGAATATACTGATCAGTAAGATTAGGCAAAAGAATCGTCTTAGGAGCTGATAAAAAGTCATTGTCATTGGTGTTAGGTAAAAGTATAGGGAATTGATAGGATTGATTAATGCATCATTAAAAGACCGGGATGTGCTACGATTTCATCCTGACCGAGCCCAGGCAAACTTCACCTTCTTCGATTCCCGTAACCCATACACTTAAAAATTTAATCCGGTCCCTGGTCAGCGTTTCCAGGTATATCGATTCGCACATGGGTGCCACCGAACCATAGGTTCCGCTATCGGGGTATTTAGCGGCCAGTTCTGCATCACGAAGCTGGATCCAGAGCCGCTGAGCATTCCTGAATTTTTTAATAAAAATAGTTTCCCTGGAATAGCTTTTCAGGATCTTTTGGTACACGCCATTTAGTTCCTCATCTGCCTTTTTATAGTCCGAATAGGCCTTCATATTCATGGCAGTTTGTGACTGCGCAAAAGTCGGAGCGATAAAAAGCATCGTCATGACGACAAAAGCCAACACGAAAATCGGGGATTGGTACAGGTTTTTCATGGATTTGATTATGGACATTCCCAATCTAAACCACAGAAAGATCTTTTTGTTTGAGCAATTTGTTCACCATGCTTAGCCATATCAATACATTTGACCCCTTCTCACCGATTTACAAATACGCAGCCAGTCAAAACTTCCAACCAATCTATCACCTGCCAACAAAATAGTATTTATTTTAAAATCAAAATATGAAAAATACGAAAAAAATATTAATCGCACTGGCCTTGCAATGTTAGGAACTGCATCATTCGCCAGTGACGCTAAACCAGCTAAAACACCACCTATCATCAATAGCACCGTAGAAACAGGTTTATTACCTACAAAAATAGTGAAGGTGAACGTTGTAAATGAAACCAGCGCCATATTGCGCAGAGAGAAAGTTTTCCTATATACAGATCCTTGTGGTGTTCAATGGCAAATTCAAGTATTTGCCCGAGATGGTACCGATAACCTGAGCATGTTCCTGGTTGGTAACAACCATTTTTGGCAAGGGATTAAGGAAAGTTCTGACGGTTGCTACCATAACCACTAACAGTTTATCAATCAATTAAATAATGAGGATGGTTTCTTTTAACTCCAATATGATGAACACCTATTTACAATTTATACTACCTGCATTCTTTTTAGGCGCTTTATTTTCGTTCAAATACAAAGACACCAGGCAAAAAGATTTACCTACCGCAATTGCTTACTATTATTTTTACCACATTGAAGATAGTACCCAAACGGGTAGATTATATAGTGAAGATTTTATCCTTGCTTTTAATACCAAAACAAGTGTTTACAGTAGTCAAACCCGAGTAAAGCAAGATTCTACCCTTCACGCTATTTTAGCGGCAGCAGAAGCCAAAAACAGCGATGTAGTTGATATGGGAACATATTTACCGGTTACCGAAGGTGATATTTACATCGACAATAACAAGATTTCAATTGTAAAAATACCCCCCCAACAACGTTATTTAATTACCGAAGTTTCTGGTAAAATCGACTGGAAGATTGATAAGGAAGCCAAAGATCTGTTGGGTTATACTTGCCAAAAGGCTACTGGAATTTGCAAAGGCCGAAAATATACAGCCTGGTTTACAACAGATATCCCGGCAAGCTTTGGCCCATGGAAACTACAGGGTTTACCTGGTTTAATATTGGAAAGCCTATGATGACCGTCATTTCATAAAATCTACCTGTACAAAGTTGGTCACTCAAGGCAATCTGCAAACTGTTAAGTCAATTAATATTCCATCAGATGCAATTTCAACCAACAACAAAAAGAATGAGCAAATGAAGAAAGCCCAGGCTGATGGATTCAACTTGTTCGGCAACGATAGCGGAATTACCGTTCACAAGATCACTTCAAACGGCGGAAATCCTAACGCTGGCGCAAAAAAAAATTCACAATTAACTATCCCTTGGAATTAGTAATAGACGAAACAGGGGAATATTACAAAGTCACCAATAAGATCACTATTTTTGGGATTCTTTTTATCGTGAATTACATTTGTTTTTCTGGAACATGGAATCAGTAATTATTAAGCCTACGAGTGAAATGTTGAAAAAGTATATTGAATACTTTTTGTATTTCAAAAAATCCGATTTCAACTGTTTAAGCTATTCTACATTTCCAAATACCAACCTGTGCCTGGCAATTTATAAGGAAAACAACATTGACTATATTAAAAGACCGAACCATAACCACTGTATCATCACACCGAGCAATGGAAGTTTTAAAAGCAGATTATTTGGCTTTCACAAAATGCCTTTTAATGTCGATATAAACGGGCCACTGGATCAGATTTGTATTCTTTTTCACCCTGCGGCATTGAGTGCTTTCACAAGCGAATCTTATGGCGATCTAATTAATGCAGATGACGTGTTTGATATTTTCAAATACAAAGATGATTTTATTCTGGAACAGATATTTGAGGAAAGTGATTTCTCTAAGAGAACGGATAAGCTTGAACGGTTACTATTATGCAATTTAAATGATCAACAGCCTGCAAAAATGAAAGAGGCCCTTTATCTTATAGAAAGGGGTGGTGATCATCACATGTCCATTGAAACCTTGGCGAAGGAACTTGAAATCAGCACCCCTACATTATTTCGTTTATTCAAAAATAACGCAGGCCTGAATCCCAAATCATATCTTAAAACTTTCCGCTTCAGAAATATCCTGGATGAAATTATAAACAAACGATGTTCCCTGACCAGCACTGCACATTCACACTTATATTATGACCAGTCCCACTTCATCAAAGATTTTAAATCATTTTCTGGGCATTCCCCAAACCAGCTTATTCATCAAATCTCCATTGAACAGAATGACCTGACCTGGATTTATAACAAGAAGTAGATATGAACGATTTTTACAATTTTTACAAAACTGGTTTTGGTTTCTTTGTAAAAAAAAATCCCAATGAAACACTTCTTGCCTATACTGATCTTTTTTCTAACCGCTTATTGTTCGATTGCTAAGGCACAGCCTGGCACTAGAATACCATTACCGAAAATATCATATACACAAATGCTCAAAGAGCATGATACCCTGGTGTCATACATTAAACAAACGAGCCCGGTAATTTATTACAACAAAGAAGTCAGGGGTATTAATTTCAGTTGGCACGCTCAGCAGCTCAGAAAGAAAATCAATCCTCAGACTACCATGGGACAATATCTGCAAATCTTGAAGAAAACGATCAACGCAGCGCAGGATGGCCACACCAGTCAAGTGAATCCCACACTGCTTGACATTATAAAGCAATATTGGATTCCCCAAAAGCTGGTCTCGTTTGACAGTGCCTCAACAGCAAACATGTATCAATATGTAAAATATTTAAAAGAGGCCTATTATGCCAAGGCCGAGCTCAATCTTATCTACACATCCGGAGAATATTATAATCTATTGCCATTCAGTTACAAAGGAAAAAAATATCCAGCCAGTATGAAACTGATTAGTTGTAACGGGAAAAACATTCATGATTTTGTAAAAACGCTCGTTGAAATTGTTTCTCCGTTACGCTGGGACAGGATGAGGAATAGGGTTTATGATGAGAATTTTTACTGGCCTGCGGAGATCTATGAAAATGGCATACTAAAGCTTGCCTTTCTGGATCAACATAATACCAGACACCAGTTAAATATTTCCAAACAGGATACGGTAACCTATCTTACCAAGAAAAAAAACAACTATGGGTACTTTAGCCAGACCGATACCGTAGTTACCCACTTTTTTGAGCGACAGGGAATTTTTTATGCTAAAATACCAGCGATGAGAGAAGAACTGGGTGATACTATAAAACATCGCCTGGACATCATTTTTCGCAGCTACCAGGTAAAAAGTATTGTAATTGATATCAGGGGCAACGGTGGGGGTAGTGATAACACGTATAGCAGATTTCTTAGCAAAATAGTTAAAGATACCTTAAAGAAAAAAGTGGTAGTGGGAAGAAACTTTAGTCCCTACATTCAGAAGCATTATCATATTAACAGGGATTCCGTATTAAAAAGTGATGTACAAACTTTTAATGTTGACGGGCCGACATTGAAAGCACAGGAGATGTATTATATCAAACAAAATTTCAAATTTGTAATACCGGATAGTGCAGGTTATTCTTTTGATGGAAAGATATATGTGCTTCAGGATAAATTTATATACTCTTCTGCCAGTAACTTATCAAGTTTGGCCAAAAATAGCGAGCAACTGGTAAGCATTGGCGAGACACCAGATCTATTGGGCGGTCTACAGGCAAGTACACTGATGCTCATGTTACCGTATAGCAAGTTTATTTTTAGGGTTGAACCGCAGATTGACCTGACAGACATCAAGATTGTGGCCGATATTTTTCAAAATAACGTCGATTATCCAGTTCCCTACACCATAAAGCACCTATATCTACGCAGCACAACAGACGAAGAAATATTTGGGAAAGCCTTTTTACTGAAACACGACCCAATGTTTGCAAAAGTATTGGAGCTGGAGAAGAGAGAACAAGCTCGTAAACAGGCACAATAGAAATGCCTTGGCTGATGGCATAAGATATACCCTAATTAAATTGTTTGTAACATATTAATGGTTATGAGTACGCTGAGAAATTGAAATTTGAAATAGTTCTGTTTGCAACAAGTCAGTCCATTTTGCGTCTTTATTTAAAATACATATTATGATCCCGGCAAAAACTTTGATTGTTTGCCTGCTTGCACTTGTAAGCATAGAAACTTTTTCACAGCATATACCACAGCAAAGACTAGACCGTGTTTAGCATGATGTATGCGCAAAATCAGTTCAATGGAACCGTGCGGATCGCAGGAGGCAATAACGTTATTTTTTCTAAAGGCTATGGACATCGGGATCCCCTGTCAAAACAATAAAAACACCCCGGAAACCATTTATGAACTGGCCTCCTGTTCCAAGCAGTTTACGGCTGCAGCAATCGGTCTGTTGCAGAGGCAGGGAAAGCTAGGTTACGAAGATCGCTTGGCAAAATGTATACCCGAACTATCGTTTTGGAAGAATGTTGCTATTTTTACAGGTATAAGCAGATATATATCCCTAAAGACACCTGCCCAAAACAGGTATACTGTAAATTAAACGGTGATCACCTGAGCTTTTAAGAACCACACATTTAAACAGCAGACAGCGGATTCTTGCATATTTTTATAGGTAAATCTGTACATTTAAATCAGGATCTTACCAGACGTCAGATCCTGGTTTTACTTGGCGTTTGGCAATATTAATTGATATTAAGTTTGATAAATTGTATGAAAACTATATTGAAGTTGATTTTTGTATTCCTTCTTATCACTAGTTGTAAAGAACAGAACAGAAAGAACACAACCTCCACCAAAGCTAACTTAATTGAGGCAACTAGTGGTATAAGTAATATAGATGAGCTGTATATTGGAAAAGTATTTTATTCAGGCGACGAACTCAACACTTATACTTTCGTAATATCGAACAAAATAAAAGAAAACGATAGTCTGACATATTCGATTTATAAGAAAAATGACGGAGAAAGTTATTTGTTTAGTATTGAAAAGCTAGTTTCAAATAAAGATAAGGAAAAGTATAAAATAATAGATTTATTCAAATTTACTAATTATGAATCTGAAAATCATAAGGTTGAAGTGTCCGGCACGAAAAATGGGTATTCAGTTTTATTTATAGATAAAGATGAAATTTTGAAAAAATGGGTATTCGAATTAAATAATCGCAATAGAAAAAAAAATTGGGAAGGCAAATATGATTGCACTTTTCTTCGAATTAAGGAAGAGTCTGGAGATCCACGCGCATATGCAACGATTGCTATTCATATCGAAAACAACAAGGCAACTTTTCGATTGGATAGCTATAATGAGCTTTTAAGTAAAGATTTCCTGATTTTAAATAGTAGCCTTACCAAAATTAATCTTTTTGAAAAAGATAACAAAGCTTCCAGATTTTCCATCACAAAAAATAACAATGAATTTATATTGAGTAGTGATTTGCTTGATAAAATCACTGGTGAAATTAAAATCTACAAATTAAAGAAGAGTTAGTGTAATCGGTAAGATAATATACAGATAAAATTGCATCTAAAAACCATAAAGATTTCAATATGAATTTACAGCTTTAAGAGTGTTGATTTGATGCCTTCTTTTAACTTTTTGCTAACCTTTGCTCTATCTGCATAAACCTCCCAATGATCAACCTTTTCCTGAATCTCTTTTATTATTGAGTCGGCTGATTTGATATTCATTCTCCGTGCCACTTCCAATAAATCAGCACCTATAATCCCGTCCCTCTTTCCGTTGACCATTAGCGATTGCGTGCTTACCCACACACTTCCAGGCCTATAAGCGTGGCACACATCATAGGCCGGCGACAATGTCCATTCACCCTTTTTATCCATTATAAAGGCAAAATTCTTGGCATGATCATCACAGTTCCTAGCCATCACATTGAATACCATCCTTCTAAAGAGCTGTTCTGCTTCTGGATAAGGTAAACGTAATGCCCTCATGGTCTGAAACAGCTGTTCATAACTGTATAACCCTACATTATTAAAGTCAAAGTGCTCAATTGCGCACCATGTCTGAACATGTAGCTTGTCTGGAGTACGATCAAATCTTTTAGTCATAAAATGCGCCCTGTCATTTTCCTCCAGGAGTCTACATTCAGTCATTTCAATTCCACTCGCAACTGCCATGAGGTGATAAGCATACTCTACCCTGCCAAAACCATAAGTAGCACCAAACTGACTATCGTGAACACCATCAAACTTGATCAGCCAATGAGCAAATCCTTCCGGTACTTTTGCCTGCCCTGAACGAACCTCTCTAGTCTGTTCATTATAGGCGATCAGGGCTTTTGCCCTTGCGCCACCCGCAGAGGTTCCTATACGGAGAATATCCATCAGCGCCTTTTGCTCATCCGCATTCATATCAACCAGAAAGTCCTGCCGGCCCTGCAAGATTTTTCCGGCAATATGTACCAGTCCTTCAATTTCGATCTTCGTAACCCGATCTGCAGTATCTGCTGTGGCTGGTTCAAACTCCAAGGCCCCCATCCCTCTCTTTCCAACAAAACAGAGCATTTCTACTGGATTCATACTATCTGCACGACGGCCATTGGCCACAAGCCAGGCATTGATCAAAGCATTACCATATTTATCCGGAAGAATATCTGCCAATAATCCAGGCAGGCCTTTAAATGTATTATTCCGTGCGAGCTCTGGAAAGGAATAAATTCGTCCCCGCGTCCCCAGAGGCATTTTGAGTGGGGCAATATCCAGATCCTCACTGATGAAATCAGGATCATACTCAAAGCTTGCCAATTGACTATTTTCATCCCAAAGTACAGCACCTACGCGTTTATTCCAAAGATTTATTATTGCTGTTGTCATTACCAGTCTGATTGTAATTTATCATCCGAAGACTTTTTACCCCTTGCCCTCATCTTCTTTTTCATAGATAATTCTGCCATTTTTATTGGGCTGACCTGCTTTATAAATTTCATATTTTCCAAAAAACCTAGCTTTCCCAGCGCACGCAGAATCTGGATAAGCGACAGGAGATTAATAGAGTCTCCTCTTTCCGCTTTTATTAGTGTTGTCCTATCTACACCGGCCCTTTGGGCAACATTATTTTGTGTGAGATCAAGTTCAAGCCTTGTCCCTTTTAAAAATTCCCCAATTTGGCTTAGATATTCCAAATCACTTTTTGCATTCATTTCAATGTCGGACATATGCATCTTTAAATACCAATTAGCCAACTAATGTCGTTATTTTTCAACTTAAAACCAAGTATTAACTAAAAAATCAGTAAGTAGTCTTTTTCCGACATTAAGTTGATAAATCAGACATAAAGTTGAGATTGAACTACTTCATTAGCTTTGCATCCGGGCGGCGGACGACCAGGATTAATTTTCTTTAATGATGAAGGCACTGAAAACGGTGGCCTAGTATTTAGCGGAGGGAAAGACAGTGCGGGCGTTTATAATGCGTCCGGCCACTTTTCCTTTGATCAATACAATCAAAATCAGGTGATTTATATGCAATATACAGATAATAATGGTTCCCAAAACACAGGACTTCATATCGATGACTGGCAAACTTCGCCGGATTTCAAGGATTGGCGCGCTGAATATAAAAAAGCTCAACAACTCCCGGATGGAATCGAAAAAGAAGCATTGCTAAAGAAATTAATGGAACCTAAAGAAGGCCAAAAGGCATATGCACAAAGAGTCTTTGTGGGTAAAGACACTGAAAAAACAGCAATGGCAATGCTTGCCGATCTTATGGAAAAACCACGCCTGCAGCTAATGGTCGATTCCAATGGCATAGCGAGATTAAACTTTTTGGATCAGCAAGGCAATATACCCTACAGTTTACCCAAATAACAAAAAGGTAACTCTAGCAGTTACCTTTTTGCTATCTTCATTCTCTTGATATACAGTAACATTAGAAAGGCAGTCTTCTCAAATACTCATCTAATTTGACTATCAAAAAACAGTCTATTTTTGATAGCGTCAGAAATTTTTATTATTTATTGTCCTCTCAGAAAACGAACATTAGCCAGTCGCCAGCTGCTGCTGATCAAATATGGATTGAAACAGTTAAAATTAAGTGAGGGAAAATGAAGATCTTAATAATGACCATCCTGATTTCGACTTAATCCAGATCAATAGCATCTATAATTATTGAACTGGGTTGGTAGATAATTAAATCATCCAGGACATAAGGAATATTCCCTCAACTATATTCTTATGTGTTGTGAAATACTGAAAAAATTGATCACTCCCTGGTGTCTAAGTTACCCTGCCATTGATTACATTTGATCTCACTTTGACTTATTTCTTTTTGATGAATCATCATCTTTCTGCACTATCCAATGATGCACTTATTAAAATATTTTCACAATCCAGTGAACCTATTGCTATTTATACCAGTTCTGAGCTAGAAATTGGAATGGTCAATCAAGCCATGCTTTCAATATGGGGTAAAGAAGAGACAGTCATTGGAAAAACGTTTGAGCAAGCCATTCCAGAGATGAAAGGCCAGCCTTTCACTTCCCTTTTAAAGCAGGTATGGCAATCTGGTGAGCGATATCAGGCTACCGACACAGCGGCCACGCTGGAAGTTGATGGACAACTCATTACCTCCTATTTTGATTTTATCTATCAGCCCATAAAGGATGAAAACAGTGCGGTATATTGCATATTGCATACAGCGCTGGAGGTAAGCAAGCGTGTTGATGCATGGAAATTGGCAAAAGAAAAGGAGGGTAATGAGCAACTCATCAATGAAGAACTCAGTAGAGTCAATGAAGAGTACCAGGCAACCAACGAAGAATTGTTGGAAACCAATGAAATCCTGCAGCAGACCCATAACCGTTTGCGCTTTACAGAGCATCGCATGCAGGAGCTTATCCGGACCACGCCCATTGGGCTAACCATTCTCCAGGGAAGTAATATGATCATTGAGACTGCCAATCCCTATATATTGAATATTTGGGGAGCTGGCGAGCAGACTGTGATCGGCTCGGCGCTACTGGATGTTTTTCCGGCATTAAAAAACCAACAGTTTTCAAATCAGCTTGGCCAGGTATTTGCCTCAGCAGAGAAAATTTCACTTAAAGAGATCATTCACACTTCATGCAATATACCTGAATCCGAAAAACGTTATCTCAACGTCGATTTTTATCCACTCCTTAATCGGCAAGGTAAAGCGGATGCGATAATGGCTACCGTTTTGGACGTAACGCAGCACGTTGAAAGCAGGTGGGCACTAAAAGAAAGCGAGCAGCTGTTACAGGAATACAATGAGGAACTAAGCGTACTGAACGAGGAACTGAAAACCACCAATGAAGAACTTGCAGTAATAAACGAGGAATACACATCTACAAATGAACAGCTTGAGAAATTCAATGAAATCAACAAGCATCTGACCCATCAACTGGAAATAAAAAATATTGATCTGGAAAAATCAAATTCTGCTTTCCAAAGTCTAAACCTGGAATTGAATGATTATAACAGTGGTTTAGAACAGCGAAATACCGATCTGGTAGTACTTAATAATGAAATTTCCGACCTTAACACCAAATTAAGCGATAGTGAGGATGGTTTTCGCAGCCTTATTGCCCAAGCGCCAATAGCCATGATGCTGGTAAAAGGAGAAGATTTTTTAGTTGCTATGGCCAATGGGCCCATGCTGGAACTTCTTGGCAGGGATGAATCCATTATTGGAAAGCCTTTATTTAAGCAGATCCCTGAATTGATAGGACAACCGGCAGCACTTAAATTGATTGAAACCTATCAACATGGCAGGGAATGCGCAGAATCTTATGCGCCTGTAACTTTAAGAAGAAATGGAAAACTTGAGGAAGGTTATTTTAATTTCAATTACGCGCCCTATATTGAGGGGGGCAAAGTTGTTGGAGTAATAGATATGGCGTTGGAAGTTACCGAACAGGTGCTCACCATCCGAGAACGCGAACAAAGACTGGCTGAAAAAACGATACTAGAGGAGACCCTTCGTAGCAGTGAGCAGCGACTTCAGGGCATCCTGGAAACTATGGCTGAAGGTGTAGGCATAATTGATACCACCGGACAACTGGTTTACGCCAACCCTATGGCCCAGCAAATCCTCGGCCTGTCCCATAGCGAGATCAAGGATCGCACCTACGACGACCCAAAATGGCAAAATCTGCGCCTGGACGGAAGTGACCTTCCTGAAGAAGAGCATCCGATGTCAATCATGATGAGAACCGGAAAGCCAGTTTTTAATCATGAAATCGGAGTACAGCCACCAGAGCGTGAACGTTTTTATATTTCTATAAATGCTGCACCGATATTTAATATAGACGGTGAGCTTACTGGCGGAATAGGCACCTTTATGGATGTCACCACCAGAAGGATGATGAGCCAGGGCAAAGATGATTTCATCAGCATAGCCAGCCATGAGCTTAAAACCCCGGTTACTTCTTTAAAGGCATCCCTTCAGCTATTGGAAAGATCAAATGGACATTTATCAGGTGAGCGGCGTGAAAAACTGATAAGGCAGTCTATCAGGAGCCTTGAGTCGCTTTCAAAACTCATCAATGACTTGTTAGATACCAGTAGGATGGAAAAAGGGCAGGCACGACTTGAAAAAAAGATATTTGCCCTCTCCGATCTGCTTGAACACTGCCAGGTAAACTTGGAGCCAGCCACCAGCCAGAAACTTGTTTTCATCTGTGAGAAAGCCATCAGCATTTATGCCGATGACCAGCAGATTGGACAGGTATTAATCAATTTCATTACAAATGCAGTCAAATATGCTCCCCAATCAACCGAAATCATCATTGAGGCTATAACTGTTAATAATCAAGAAATAAAGGTGACTGTTAGGGACTTCGGACCGGGTATTCCAAAGGAAAAGCTTTCGCATTTGTTTGAACGCTACTACAGAACAGATTATAGCGGACAGCAGTTCTCCGGACTTGGGCTTGGCCTTTACATCAGTGCAGAAATTATAAAAAGCCATGGCGGAAAGATTGGCGCAAATAGCGAAATAGGAAAAGGTAGTGAGTTCTGGTTTACACTTCCTTCTGAATCCTAACGAAACTTTCATACAATCAGCATGATTATATGAAAACTAATTTTGAAAGTTAGTGTTCATTAAGATAATATGAGAAGAATTTTTTTATTGGAGGACGATCAGGGCATACGTGAGGTGTTAGAAATTCTTCTTGCTTTGGAAGATTACGAAGTTCAATCCTTTGCAAGCATTGCTGAGTTCATGAGCAGGGACTTAAATATTCGTCCTGATCTTTATCTTTTTGATGTGATGCTTCCTGACGGTTCTGGGATAGATCTATGTCAAACCCTACACCAGGATAACCAAAATGAAGAAATTCCCGTGGTTATAATGAGTGCTCATGCACACATTGGCGACTTGGAAGGAATATGCGAAGCCAAAGATTTTATCAGTAAGCCTTTTGATATTAATTTTCTTCTTTCCAGAATTGAGGCTGCTATCCCTCAATAACAGATTTTATCACTATTAACTTATAGTATAAAATATATTTAATTGAAATTAATCAACTTAACCTCAATGATCTTTTAATTTAAAAGTGATTATTAACTTCAGGTCTAAAAATTAAAAGGTCTGCAAAAAAGTTTATACCCCCCTAATGAGTTCAAATGTGAACATCTTTACTTATCCTGAAAGATTTATTTAGAGAGCACCAGGAGATCCATAGGCGCAATAGTTACGGATTTAAGCACTTTTTTTGAAAAAACGTCCCTATACCTGCTTTCCCCTAATATTGCATTTTTATATAGGATAGGCTTATCTGACCGGTTTACAAGCACAAGTACTTCCTCACTATTGTATTTACGGAAAAGGTGACGTGGTGTCAAATGGGTAAGCCCCGTCCTGGTCTTCAGCCTTGGGATCATTTGCAGGATCGCCATTGTTGAACCGTTCCGGAAAAATCTGGTACCACACAATCCCTTTGCTCCATTCGGGTGTGAAATTCTTCTGGGCCAAAGAAGTGAGCGAGATTAATAATAATCCCCCCAGAAAGGATGATCTGAGTATATGCTTCATAAATTATTGGTATATTGAATAACTTACCTGATTTAAGGTAAATTATCTAATAACGCAATAATAAGGAAAAACAATTGAACAAATAATCATACGCAATTCATGGTCTGTTGATAACTTATCAAGTTAGCTATATAGATTCATTACCCAAATCTATAACCCCCCTGATCTTTAAGCGACCTTAATGACCAAACAATTAAATAATCTGATAGATATACTTGGGGGCTGCTGCATGATCTGTATGTTCAAAAAACAAGGCTGCGCCTCAAGTGATCATTGGCATGAAATGCAGAAAGATTTTCCCGTGAATGACTGAATACAGCCTCCGGATTTTTGTCAATGCCATACACCTCGTATTCGTTTTGCAGAAAGTATAACAGATTTCTTCCTTCCTCACAGCCCGCATCCAGAACAGTATGGCAATCTAGATAGCTGCCTTTAAGCAACTGATATAAAAGGTAAATATCGATGTTTCAGAAGGTTTCCCGTACTTGAAATTTTCTCCTCATTACAGGGTTCAAAGATAGATAAACTGAAATATGTGAGATCTTGCGTAAACGATTAATGCTAATCCTTTACTGCCAACGCGTTGTCCTTCTTAAGAACAATTGAGAATACAGCTAATAGATATGCTTTAACAGGCAAACAATAAGGTAAGGGCTGGCTAAAGACATTGCTATTGACAACATGGGACAGATTTCACGAAAGAGCCGGTTTGCGCTACTTGTCTGTTCTGACTAAATGCACTATTTGTGAAATGTATCCGGACAGCGAAAACCCTTAGTAGAAGTTTGTGGTATTGCAGAGTCAATTTTCTGTTTGATCCGCAGAATCGGTCAACTGCGCTTAAGGTTTCGGCAATTTCATACGGGCTTTCCTTTTTTTTAAATGATATGAAGATAATTTTCGGAATGAGAAGAAAAAGTAATTTTAATTTTATTCTCTGTGCTCCACAACAGGGATCATATTCACGCTAAAATCAGTAAATATTTAAAAACCTTAATGCACAGGGGACTGTTCTCAGAGAAAAACCGGAATATGAAAAACATAAATTTACGCTACCTTATCCCTGGCGCACTCTTACTGGCTGCCCTTGGAGCAAACGCCCAGCGAGGCATCCCACCAAAAGACGTTACCAGATCAATGTCTGTGACGAAATATGCACAGATAATGGAATTTAGGCCAGAAATGGTCAATCTATTGAAGACGCCTCCTGGATGGCAGGTCAGTTTGTCCGCATCCGGGCTCGGCAAACCCAGAATGTTATATACCTCTCCTTCGGGAAATATCTACGTCACCAGGAGAGATGGCGGCGATGTGCTTTTACTTGAGGATAAAAACAAAGACGGCAAATTCGAGAACCTGGTTACCGTGGTCTCCGAATTTAAGGGGGTTCATGGAATAACCATGAAAGACAACTGGATGTACCTTTGCAACAGCAACGAAGTTCGCCGATACCCTGTTAAACCAGACGGCACCCTGAACATTTATGGAAAAGAGACCCTGATCAAGGACCTTCCCGATGGCGGGCAGCATCCCAACCGTACCATGGACTTCGGACCGGACGGCATGCTCTACATCAGCGTAGGTTCACTTTGCAATGACTGCAAGGAAAGCGATAAGGAGACTGCAGTCATTTTGCAGGTAGATCCAAAGAACTGGAGCAGAAAACTGTATGCAAGCGGATTGCGGAATACCATAGGCTTCGACTGGCAGCCACAGACAAAAGAATTATGGGGGATTGACAACGGAGGAGATGCCAAGGGCAGCAACTGGCCTCCAGAAGAAGTCAACCAGATCACGCAAGGAAAAGATTATGGATTTCCATATGCCTACGGCAAGCGGGAGGTAGACAAGAGCCGTGAAGATCCTGCCGGAAATACAAAGGAGGAAGTAGTAAAAGGAACCGAGCCATCGGTGCTAGAACTCACCGCCCATATGGCGCCCATTGCATTCACTTTCTTCCGCGGTGCTTCCAACATTCCTTCCGACTGGTCAGGAGACGGGCTGGTTGCCTGGCACGGATCGTGGAACGCCGAAAAACCGGTAGGATTTAAAGTCCAGCGGATCCATTTTGAAAATGGCAGGGCGGTCAAAGCAGAAGATTTTCTTACCGGGTTTCTTCAGGGCGATTCCCGCTTTGGAAGGCCCGCTGGAATTACGGTCACTAAAGACGGAACCGTTTACATATCGGATGACGCTTCGGGAAATATTTACGCAGTGAAAAAAACGAACTAAAATGAAAAAGATTACATATATCGCGCTAGGCCTCATCGGTGTGGCCTCGATAGCCGCAATGAAGCCTGAGCCAAGCCCGAGAATCGAGTTTGAAGCGCCCGAAAGTTATCCCGAAGGCATTGTCTTTGAAAAATCTGCGGACGCATATTACGTTTCTTCGGCCAGACTCGGAAATATCGGAAAGGTAACCCCGCAGGGGATATACAGTATTCTTCACGGAGATACAACATTAAAATCCACCTATGGGTTAAGGATACATCCCGATGGAAAAAGGCTCTTTGCCTGCGTAGGCGATGCCAATTACAGCAAGTATACAAATCCCTCAACCAGAACAAAAATGGCCAGGCTGATCAGTATAGATCTGGCTTCCGGCAGAAAGCTTTCCGATGTCGATCTTTCAGGCTTATTACCGGGAAAGCATTTCCCGAATGATATCGTTTTTGATGTCCAGAACAACGCATACATAACAGACAGTTTTGCCGGCGCGATTTACCGGGTCACTCCGGAAGGAAAGGCCTCTGTTTTTGCCAAGGATGAACTGTTCAAAACCGAGGGCGTCGGTCTGAACGGAATTGTATTTAATCCTGAAGGCTTTCTCATTGTTGATAACAGCTCAAAAGGCCAGCTTTTTAAAATCGACATCAAAAATCCTAAAAATATATCTAAAGTAGAAATTGACCAGTTTTTCCTAGGAGCAGACGGAATGTTGCTGACTGACAAAAACACCATTACCCTGGTCGTGAACGGTGGCAGCGATAAGATTTACCAGCTGAAATCAGCAGACGGCTGGAAGAATGCCAAGGTTACTGCCTCTACGCTAGCTACAGACCGCTTCACCTATCCCTCGACGGCAACACAGAACGGAACGGATATCTGGGTGATGAACGCCCAGTTCAACCAGTTGCTTGACAGCAACCAGGTGCCTGTGAAAAAATTTGCCATCCAGAAAGTGATATACACGCCTGTTAAGCCTTAACTGGTATGATGTTAAATGAGCAACCTGGCCGGTTGCTCATTTTTACTGCTCAGTTACGTGCTTAAGTTGTCTTATGAAGCGTAAACCAGAAAGTACACCCCACCCCAAGCGCCGTGTCCACTCCTATTTCGCCCGCTTGCCTTTTGATCATCTCAGTCATGATTGACGAGAATGTGTCGGGTCTGGTCAGACTGTTTGATAAGATTGCATATCTACAGACCGTTTTCGCCCGGAAGCATCACATCAGGAAGGCAAATGACAGGTTCGAGTGCTGCAAAAGTAGATATGAATTCAGAAACGGTTCCAAATACGTGTACCTGAAAATATTCTTCCTCAAGTATTATAGAAATAATATTGAAGATTTCCTGGCTGTCCTCCAAGACGCAGATGGTTTTCTTCATTTTATATTAGTATATGGAAATTTTCAAATCAACTTCATACCTAACAGAGCGGGCTAAACTACCAGCTCCTTATTTTGAAATAAGAAATTGGATTTTGGCTGCAGGAAAAACAGCTTAATCCTAATTGGTATTTTGGATGATACATGAATATTATTCGATGCTGAAGCGCTTGCAGAAACGATAAATGCGTCCGATCTACATGTAGAAGAACTATGTATTCTGTAATCAAGGGAAACAACCTATCTTTTATAATTCATGGTGTCAGACCATTCGATGTAGGGGTCAATTACATTACACTATTATTCCATTCCTAAATGCAAATGCTACCAGCATTGAAGAATTAACGGATTTAGTCTTTATTAATAATAACTGCCTGATTCCTTCAACTGTACGCCTACTTAAAAAAACTTTTTCCCCAATCGCGAAACTTGTTAACCCGTTAGAGAGATGATCCAATATAGAGCGCTCAGTAGAGTTCAATCTAATTGTTAAATGAATAGAGTTCGTTTTATTTAGCATGAAGAAAGGTAACTATTAAAAGGCTAATAAGCTGTAACAAATGCACATACCTGACACTATTTATTTTGACTCACTTTTTGTAGTTAATTTTTTAAATGGCGGAGCCCATTCATTGTATGAAGCAACTGAAAAGTCAAGCATCGCTGCAAGTCTATGCCCGTATGCTAAATCTCCGTTTGAGTCAATTAAGAAACCTGAAATAACCTGACTGTTAATAACGTAAAATTTTTACTTGCGTGAAGGAAGGAAATATCAGCGCTACTCATCATAATACTTGCTATGATAGTAAAAGAAATTGATAAAAGCAGATAAGTTAGTTATGCGTTTGATAAAACACAATTAAGCACAAAATTCTACAGGCTACCCTATCCTAAGCGTTGATTGGTCAAGTCTATCCGCTTTGATGGCTAAAAAATTTACAGTCTGTAAACGCATTTTCGTTGAATGCAATTGATATCAGGTATCACCATGTATATGGAAATAAGACTCTAGCCCGTAAAGTTCAAAAACCTGTTTTTTCACCGAAGCAATCTTGCTATTATCGTGCTGCCTGGCAATTGCTTATCATAGATGGCAAATGGAAAAAAGTTATGAGTAGATTTTTACAACTTAGCGTTTAGTTTATTCACTGCTCTACCTCAAGTGTGAATTACATTGATAGCCGCTAAAGAATTCCCTACGAATGCAATAGAAAATCCCACTATATCAGACGTATTAAAGGTGACTTCAAGATCCTTATTATGAAACTGGATATTTTGGTTGTTGCTATCTTGTATAACGCCATACCCCAATTTGTTGTCATAGGATAATATGATTCCTCTTCTCATAACTTATAGGGTTTGCAATTTAACATCTGATATCATGCTAAGCTATAGATTATTAGTTGATTTTTATGTTGGTTTTTCTTAAATTCGATAAACAAATCACTCAACCATTAATATAGCCATTTTTGGGATAGACTTAAATGCAGATTCAGAAAAGATCTAAGCAACATTGTAAGCCCAAAAATGATTACTATATTCTGGAATAAGCGACCTATGTGTCCCAGTAGCGAAGCGCTAACTTTAATTTTAGGACTTTGGAGTGATTTTGTTCATACAAAGCATCTATGGAAAGAAAGCTTGGCAATATTAAATATTTTGTTGGTATTGATATAGCAAAGGCTACTTTCAATTATTGTGTTCGGTATGGTGGAGGACAGGTAATTAATGGAAAAACGGCTAATCAGTTGGAATCCATTCATGAATTTCTTTCAATGCTAAAGCAAATTCCCGGATGTCAAGTAAGTAATGTCATATTTGGGATGGAAGTCACCGGAGTTTATGGGAATGTATTGATCGAAGCGCTAAGTAAGTTGAAAGCAAAATTTGTAGTTGAACCGGCCCTGCGAATCAAAAATTCCCTTGGCATTATCAGAGGAAAAAACGATAAGCTGGATGCTACAAGAATAGCGCGATATCTGATTAAGAACCTTCACGAATTGAAATTATGGGTACCAAAGCGCAAAATCATACAAGAGATGAATAGCCTATCCACCTTAAGGCAAAGGATTATAAAAATACAGGGTATGATGACTGTACCGTTAAAAGAGGATAAGGAATTCATCAATGAACCGATATTGAAGGTAAATAACGAGCTTTGCAACCCTACACTTACGGAACTTAAAAAACTAATAACTAATATTGATACCCATCTCAAACAACTATGGACACAGGATGAGCAGTGTAAGCGGCTCATGCAAATCATGCTTTCAGTGACTGGGATAGGTCCTGTTACCGCCCTACAAATACTGATTCATACAAATGAATTTAAATCCATCACGAACCCAAGAGCCTTCGCCTCTTATTGCGGTGTTGCCCCTTTTGAATATGGTTCAGGAACCAGTGTAAAGAAAGCGCCCAGGGTTTCCCATTATGCCAATAAAAAAATCAAATCCTTATTGCATACCGGAGTAATCGTTTTGATAACCCATGACCCTGATACAAAAGCATATTATAAAAGGCGGGTTGAGGTCGATAAAAAGAATAAAATGTCTACTATAAACGCCATTAAATTCAAATTGATCTGCAGGATTTTTGCCTGTGTTCGAGGCGACAGGCTTTATGATAGAAATTACATTTCAGCTCAAATGGAATAAATGTTTAAATAACCCTAAATCGCCGATAAAACTGCTAGACATTCCACGGGAGCATATTTTCATCCGTCTCAACTAAACCTTCCACACCAGACTTCACTACACGCGGCTTTAACACCGCTACAAACTGTTTTCTATTCATATCTATATTTAGCAACCATTAATTTACTAAAAGTAAAAATTTCTCAATCCAGCAATGCCGAAAGCAATAACATTTTTGTTGCATACTGATGTGATCTATCGTGTCTATCAGATGGTTTCCATCTTATTATCTGCAAAATAATGACCTACACGATAACGCTGATCAACGCCACAAAAAGACTCCGCCCGCTCCGGTAAGCGGATGTCACCGGGATGTTGATATTTATTTTGCCTGGCCATCGCATTTCCGCCTAATTTTGCGTTTGAATATAAAAGTGATCTGTAGTTAGCGCAACTCGTTAGACATTTTGAAAAACAATGAAACTTAGAAACATCCTTATCTATTCAGGATTTATTGGCATCCTGTCGCTATCTGCCTGTTCCAAAAAAACGAGCATTACAGAAGACCAACCCGAACCAATCAAACCACCTGCCGCCTATGCGATTACCGAAACATTTGAATCAGGAACCAAAGGTGCCTATGCTTTGGACAGCGTGCAGCTATTAAGTGGAAAATGGACATTCAGCGATGGCTTAATCGGGAATCTTGCTGCCGATGCCAAAAATGGCGCAAAATCCGTCCGGCTACGTGCCGGTTATCTATCCATGAACTTTGATGTAGCCGGCATCAAAATGTTATATGTTTCACATGCAAAATACGGCACTGATGCCAATTCGACCTGGCAGCTTCTCGCCTCTACCGATGGCGGTAAAACCTACACGCAGCTCGGCCCGGAAATGACTGAATCTGGCACCACCCTGGTAACCGATTCTTTCAAGGTTAATACAACCGGCAAGATCCGGTTCCAGATTAAGAAAGCAGGGACGACCCGCATTAACCTTGACGATATCACCTTTAAAGGATCAGGCGATCCCGGCATTACCGTCGGCGCACCAGATACAGATCCAGCAGATACCGGGGGAAGCACTACACCTAACACCGGAAGAGGCACCCCAGAGGCAGGACCAGATGCACCACCAGCAAATGGCGATAACTCAAACCTGCTCTTTGGCAACCCTTCCGGTGCTGTGCCCGCAATCGTCTCTCCTGAAAATTACCTGATTGATCAGAAATATTATATGGAAAGTTACAGCATGAGCCGGGGTACACCAAACTGGGTAAGCTGGCATTTAGATCCTACTAATTTTGACGGGACCGCAAGCAGGAAAGATGATTTCGCCTCCTTCACGGGTTTACCCACCAATTGGTACCAGGTGCAAAGCAGCAGCTATTCCGGTTCAGGCTTTGACAGAGGACATAACTGTCCAAGTGGCGACCGTACCAGCTCAAGCACGGCGAACTCTGCGACTTTTCTAATGACAAACATGATCCCGCAAGCGCCAAACAACAACCAGAAAACCTGGGAATCCTTTGAAAGCTACCTTCGTGCACAGGCATTGAACGGGTATGAGGTTTATGTGATTATGGGGAGCTACGGGACCGGAGGTATTGGTTCTGCCAGCGCATCGGTAGTCAAGACCATCAACAACGGAAAGATCACAGTGCCATCGAACGTCTGGAAAGTAGCAGTACTGCTAAAAAAAGGAGATAACGATATCAGCAGGGTGAGTTCTTCCACCAGGGTGATTGCCATTAATACCCCCAATATCAACAGCACCAGCGAAAGCTGGAAAGATTACATCGTAACGGTTCGCGATATTGAAGGGGCAACTGGCTACAACCTGCTGTCCAGCCTGCCACAAGGCATCCAGGATGTGGTGGAAAAGGTGAAAGACCCTGGCAATTAATGCTTAAAAAAAATAAATTAAATTTTCATGATGAGGGTGCGTTTCGACACCCTCATTCGTTTAGATCAATCCTTCATCTTTAAAACTATAGTAGTGATCCGGACAAATGATGACATGGTCGAGAACAGGAAGTTCAAGCAGCGCGCCAATTTCGACCATCCTTTTGGTTAGCTCAATATCAGCGTGACTGGGCAGGCAATGGCCAGAAGGATGGTTATGGCTGAGTATGATTCCGCTGGAGTTGGCTTTCAGCGCAATGGAAAATACGATTTTGGGATCCACGTAAGTTCCTGCCAGTCCGCCCTGGGAAATATTCACCATGCCGAGCACATGATTTGCCCGATTGAGTAGTATAATTTTGAATTCTTCCAGAAATTCAATCTTGTCTTCACTCCAGTTTGAGCAAAGAACATGGAACGCCTTGTTTGAACTGTCAATTTTTGGTCTTTCTGAAGCTTTGAATTGAGGTTTGTAGCTGATCTCAATTTCGGCGACCTGATAAGTTGTCTTTTCCATAATATTTCGATTTAATTATGGTACCAGGATGGTATGTGTTCCGCCAAAGCAGTGGAAGCAACGGAATAAATGGACGCGCGGGGAAAGGCAATCGGTGCGTTTATGCCGGAATTTCTACCTGCGTGCCGGAAAACGATACCTAAATTTGTAGCGGATTAAATGCACGTCCGGGGTAATAAAAATCCAAAAAAGATATTGACGAAAAAGAAAAAAACTATCCTTTTCATCGAGAGCGTTAATTTAGATTTGGGCAACAGGCAATAGCTGGTTGCCCATTTTTTTTGATCCTGAATTATTGTGGAGAGAAGCCTGCTCAAGCCATCATTTCCAAAGTTATTAATCATGCGAATTGAAGTGCCCGGCCTGCGGGTACCGATTCCCAAAACGGCAGCTTAACAACATGAAATAATGGAGTTTTCATCTATTGCCCGATCTTATGTGGTCTTGCATCAAAAAACCATACACTGAACGATTCCTTATATGTTTGCTTTAATGCCAATGATATATTTATTCCCTTCAGAGGTGCAAGATATTTAAGCAAAGCATTTTGCGGACGATGATTGAAAATCAATGCCATAAATCTGAAAGACCATTTGATACTATTGTCGAATGGCGCATACGGTATTAAACATTGGTCGCAGCGGAAGAAAATCAGGGGTTCATTCTCGGTGTCAGTGGTTGCGCTCCTCTCTGATTATAGAAGCATCAGAAATGCAAACCAAATATTTAGCGATTCTTTATTGCGTTCAATTATACCTGCTTTTCATTTCTTCACTTTATTTTTTTTGAAATAAAATACATCCCAATATTAACAATGCAGTTACGACAAATGAAATTGATATAGTTAAATAAAAATCATGGTTATATTTGGATAGATTGGAAACTCCATCACCATAAGTTTCATCATTGTTATAAAAAGAATAAATAATGAAAGCTCTAATGAGAAAGCCAATCTCTAAAAAGAAAATTAAGAATAGTATTATTTTGCTTTTTTTATTTACTCTTCCCATAGCATATCTCTTATATCGAATTTTTGGAATTTCCTCCCGTGATTAACATCACTCATGTATTTATTTATTTGATGTTGCGAAAGTATGCCTGGCAATATGGAAAGTAAGGGTCTATTTAAGCCTGCTTTTTCCGAAACTACTTCTAGTGCCTTTATTAGTATCCTGATTTGAAGAACAAGGAAACCCTGTCTCTGTGATTGACTCTATCGAAACACGATACTTTTGAATAAGAACGAGGCCAATTGTTAAAACCAACATATGCAAAACTTCTCTTATTTGTATTTAAGGTTTTCCTCCTTTGCATCACAAGCCAAAAGCCACCCTTATTATCAGTTGTAATGTGATGAGGTGCAAGCACATTAATTTCACTATTAGCGAGTCCGGCGTAACAACTGAAAATAAACATATTCTTCACATAGATTGTCAAGGATCAGTCAAATCCATCAACGATATTAGAGCCAATTTGTTATCATCAAGAACATGCCTGTCCTTTGTTACCAACTTTTTGTTAAAATGAATGAATGGATCACGTAATATCCATCCAAACTTTAAAGCTAGTTCCATTTAATTTTTTAAAACCTCTACATATGCTTCATTACCGTATTGTCAGTGTGCAGGACCTTTGGCCTCTTTCCGGAGCTTAAGTAAAATAATTCTTACAAAAAACTTAAGAAATACTTAAGAAAACATAATTGCAAAATCATAATTACCTTTATACCAAATACTTACTAGAAAAATCGAGAAGACTCATAATCTTTTGGTCCCTGGTTCGAGCCCAGGTGGGCCCACTGACAAAAAAACCGTTTTTCGATAAGAAGAACGGTTTTTTTTGTTTCTAATTGAATTTATATCATCATTAAAATCGTATTTGGCAGTCGTAAACAACTTATAAAGTCCTTTACTCTTAACCTATTGGTTGGTATGTCTCACCAACCAGCTTAAGTTTCATCTCTACTATCGTTCATACCTATTGAATTAATAAATATGAGTCTCAGTTGGTGAGACACCAACCGATAGATGGAATGTTTTGGTTGCTTGGTTCGAGTCCAGCTGGGCATTGTGCTAGTATCCGTTCAATTGCTAAATAAATATTGGAACTAGGTAGAATTACGAACATCCAGAAGAGAAAAATACTATAAAACAATTTTATTTAATAGTTAGTGTTCGAACGAATACAAATTGATTTATCAGAAAGCAACCATTAATAATAGTATGGATGTATCACAATACCAGTATGCTTACTTATCATTACAACATATTTTAGGTTTATATTATCTTAGATTAGATTTACTTTATTAATATGAAAAATGCTTTATCGACAATTTTTGCCATCATTATCTTTTTTGATTTTTCTTATGCGCAATCTGTTTCTGATCCGTTTAATGTATCATTCGTAACAACGGACATAAAGAACTTTTGGAAAGCGTTTGATAGGATGGATACAGAGCCACAGACCAACCCTTTTGAAGATATCTATTTAAAACCGGGCTCCGCTGGTCTGCAAGCATTTACAATAGGCAGAATAGAAAATGCTACCGCCTTGCTTAACACAGTTCGAGAACTGAAAAATGACTATGAAAAAGCCAGGCTAAATAGCCTAAGAATGTTGGACAATGAGAAGCAATGCCGGGCGGCATTCATGGCGTTAAAATATCTTTATCCTAAAGCAGTCTACCCTAATGTATATTTTGTGATTGGTAGATTTAATTCTGGAGGGTACTCCAATCTAAAAGGCTTAATCATAGGAGCCGAAATGATTCAATCTGCAGCAGTTCCATATATTGTTGCTCATGAACTTATCCACTATCAGCAAGATAGTATTCCGAAGAAAAGTCTAGATCTACTCGCTGCTTGTATTAATGAAGGCAGTGCTGATTTCATAGGAGAACTTATTTCTGGTGGAGGTCCAAATATACAAACACATAATTATGCTAATGCCAATGAAGCTAAATTATGGTCGGAGTTCAAAGAAATCATGGACGATCGGGAGGATAGTCATGATTGGATGTATAATTACAAACCTAAAAATGGATATCCACCTGATCTAGGCTATTGGATTGGATATAAAATTACGGAAGCCTATTATGAAAAGGCAAGCGATAAGAAAAAAGCTATATCTGATATCCTTCACATAAAAGACTTTAAAAAGTTCTTAAACGAAAGCGGATATGCGTCAAAGTTTCAATAGAGTATAATATCAATTAATCCCCTCGCTTATTGGGTTCGTTTAAGAATCCCATCGATTTAACCTACTAGTTGGTGTCTCACCAACCAACCATTATTATTATCTATTTAATCCTATTCATGCCAATTTAATTATATCCCATTACTGGTAATTTCAAGCTTATATCCTTTTCCCCGGATTACCACAATTTTGATATTTGGATCAACTTCCAGTTTTTTTCTAAGTTTTGAAATGAACATATCCAGGCTACGCCCTACAATCACACCTTCATCTTCCCAGATCTCTTTTTGCAGTCGGCTTCGCGCTATGGTCTCGTTAGGAGACAATGCGAAAATGAGCAGTACACGAGCTTCCGTTCCAGTCAAATCTATTGTCTTTTCATTTATGATGAGCTTCCGATTCTTCGAATCAAATAACACTTCGCCTAAAGTGAACATATTAGCATATTGCACATCAGGTAAAACCCTTCGCGGCTTAACAGATCTCATAAAAATAAAACCAACAAGCGCCAGGAATGGCAAACTACCGAGAAGATATCCGTTCTTTGCTATATTGATTCCAGTCGGTTTAAATTTAAAGTTAATCATGTAACAAGCTTTTGGTTGCAGTCTTCCTATGCAAGCTATAATATCATCTTTTTTATTTTTAGATATGGCGTATCCATAAGCTACACTAGAGTTGCCACAATTCAGCACGTTAACCACATAATCGCTTGCGAGCGGGTCTATAGCCAACAAACGCCTGGTGGTATTTACCAGAGAATCCGATCGAAAAGTAAGTTCATGCTTAAAGCTGATTTGGTATTCATTTTCTGCAATCTTTTTTACCGGGAGCACTCTTGATGTACTGTCTCCCGATTGAAGAAGTAATTCATGTCCGATTCTACGAAGCAAAATTTCTCTCCTCGCAAAGTCAAAGTTATCACTGCCAGTCATACTGAAAGCCGCACAGATTACAGAGATAAAGGAAAGTGATATCCATCCGAACAAGTATTTGTACTTCCTGGAGAGAGAGTTAAGGCTAAGATGCATATTGTCAGGTTTTTATTTACAAAGTTTACAATTTTATTTACAATCCTGATTCTTCTGACGGAAAGATATCAAAGTAATTTTGGTCAATCAATTAAATAGATATGAAACCATCAAGAGCATACAATAATAAATATTGCTCTCGATCGCTTTATCACCGTTAAAAAAATTATATGCAGATGAAAAACAAAAGAAACGTTTTTTACAGCTTGCTAATCATAATAGCAGGTGTAATTTATTCTCCCATAGAGGCTCAGCAAAAAGATGCCAATCAACATGTGGTTGAAACCAAAAACGTAACCACTGCTCACGGACCTAATAGCATTGTTCGTACCATTAAGCAAGACAGGCATGGAAATATCTGGCTGGCTTCAGGGGAAGGTATTATTCGCTACGACGGAAAATCTTTTACTAATGTTACCAGTAAAGTGAGTTCAGCACGTTTCTTTTCTGTTTTAGAAGATAAAAAAGGAAATTTTTGGTTCGCCTCTATTGGTTCTGGGATTTACTACTACAACGGAAAATCGTTTCGAAATTTTACAACCAAAGATGGCCTTGCGGATGATCGGGTGACTAATATTTATGAAGATAAATCTGGTCATATTTGGTTTGGCACTGAAGGCGGAGCAAGCCTTTACGATGGGAAATTCTTTCGAAATTTTAAGATGAACGAAGCCCCTCCAGTTACTGAGGCTGATTCTGTCTATACAGGCACTGAATCTGTTCATACTAAAGCTGACTCTGTTCATATTTCATTTTATCAACAGCCGCTCCCAAAAAATCATTGGATGCATAATGATATTAATGCTATTATTGAAGATAAAACAGGAAAATTGTGGTTTGGCACAAGGGGCTATACCACAGTATATGATGGAAAAACTTTTACCACTATCACAAATAATGACGGCAAACCTTTTACAAACGTTCGTTCAATCATTAAAGATAAAAAAGGCAATATTTGGCTGGGTGGTGCTGATGGACTTTGGCGCTATAACGGCAAAACATTTACCAACTTTACTCAAAAGTTTGTGGGTTACATCTACGAAGACAAAAAGGGCAATATCTGGACGAGTTCAGAAAGTGTTAAGAACCAAAACTGGGTACTTTCCCGTTATGATGAAAAATCCTTATTAGATAACAAGCCCACTGTAACCGAAATAAAGGTGAATGATAAAATGCTTTGTGGAATTTTAGAAGCTAACGACGGAAGTATTTGGTTTGGCGGTTTGAAGGGGGTGTATCGTTATGATACCCACCTGCCTGAGGGACAACAAAAAACCATCACAGACTTTAAAAAGTAATGAAGGGCAATCTTAAAGAGATTGCTAGTCAACTCTTTTTTTTGGGAAGAAATTCTAGCTGGGCCGGGTGTTTAAGCTCATATCCGCCTGGCGGCACCTTTCTCCTTTAAGGGAAAGGACGATGAAAAATAGTTTACGAAGTTTTCTGTGGCTATCGTAATTCCCCTCCTTTGGACTATCGTGTTGACACATCTTCTAGGCAAAGTTATTTATGCATTTTGCTGACCAACTTTAATTAAGCATAGGCCTTACCGAAGAACGCCGTCAATCCCAAGGGCCGGAGAAATCA
>Ga0308159_1001127_pt1 | contig 43316 bp, 53 predicted proteins | sample PhyCR1_FD_201040 | JGI IMG/M metagenome (GOLD analysis project Ga0308159, IMG submission 201040) | Phyllosphere microbial communities from UC Gill Tract Community Farm, Albany, California, United States - DLSLC.R1 | ecosystem: Host-associated > Plants > Phyllosphere > Unclassified | place: USA... | reverse complement strand
GTGGCTTAAGGAGCACGCCTGGAAAGTGTGTATACAAGAAATTGTATCGAGAGTTCGAATCTCTCCTTCACCGCCAAATTGATAAAACGCAAACCCCTGATTTTCCTAGAGAAAGTCGGGGGTTTGTGGTTTTTGGCGTCCAAAAAATGCCCCCATGGGACCATCATGGGACTGGTGCACTGCTTTGGTGCTAAAAAGCGCAGCTACAGCGACACGTGAAAAATTCGCTGTATGTGCGAGGAAATGGCACTAGGCAAAGCAGCATTCAGTTCATGCGATGATTGGTCCGCTAATATTAAATTGCTAAGTAATTTGGCTAATGCTGGCGAAAGAATAGCAAGTAAGCGCTTGTTTGAATTTTTGTTAATTTTTTATTGAACAACAGCGGTTTGTGATCGACGCTGTATGTATACCTATTCAAGGATGAACCGCTATGTCCAATATCCATACCGAGCACAGGTGCGTTAAATGTGATGCTCCGTTCGAGCCAAGCGAAAACGAAATTACCTACATGGTTTCGTCTGCGTCTGAAAGGCGTTGTCCAAAGTGCCGAAAGAAGTATTCAGACCAAGTTATGAACGATGCACTTAACCGCAGCGTTCATAGGTTATGCATCTTGGTCGATAATCGGAAAAATGGAGCGTCCAATAGCTAATAGCCATCACTCTTTGCACGGGTCGGGTTCCATCTCGCTCATTTCGGGTGGGGGCGGTACATAGGGCTGTGCGATAAAGGGGATGCTGCCTGATGGGCGCCACCTCACGTTTGTAAGGCCGTAGCGCTCACCCATCGGCTTGCTGATCCGTTTTATTTTCTCGTTCCGAAACCTAGGGATGATTCCTATCCCTACGTCGCACGCTGCCCAGTGCCAAGCTTCCGCGTTGTTCATGACCTCCGCTCTTACGATGAAAGATTTAGGTACGTCATGGATTTCGTATTCGATGATATATAAAGAATTTTTCATTTCGCTTCTCCCTGAACTTTTTTGTTACTTCGTCAGAAAGAAGGTTCAGAATTTATGCGTTGTACAAGCTGGTTCGATTTGTACAACTACCGTCTCGCTTGTTATTTGCCGTTCGTCGACAGCGACAAATAAAAACCAAACTGACTCTGGTTCCTTTGGCTCTCAATACTGAGCCTGTTCGCTCAATGAGTCTCAAGGTATTACTCCTGTTTTGCCCGCACTAAGTGCGGGTTTTTTTTAGGCTTTTATATGATGACTGAATCGTATGAGGTTAACGGCGGGTATCCATCAAGCCAATGCTCCCATCCCTATATCAGAAAGGGCTACTACCTGGGGTTGAGCCCGGATGTCTACGTATGCATGCGCTGCGGAGAACAGCGTAGGCCCGAAGACTGGGAAGCTTTCGACCGCCGGCGCATGCCCCCTGCGGGATTACTCAACGTATCGGACGCAACGGTATCCCGCGGCTAACGACGCGAAGTATTTCTGATATCGCCGCTTATGTTCAAAAGGCCCCCACACTTTCACCAGGTGCGGGGGCCTTTTTGTGTGCCTGCGGAAACCATAACCCCCTGGACTGGCATACCAACACCCCATAGAGTGGTTTCACGTAACACCTGCCACTCACTCGAAAGGAATCATCTGTGTACGAGCCACTGAAGGACCCGGCCGCGATTGCCGCCGCCAATCTGTATTTTGACGATCTTATCGCTCTGGCCGACCCTGGTGCCGCGTTGCCACACCTGCGGCCCCAGGTAGAAGACTTTCGATTTGAAGCTCTGAATCACGCCGGCATGCTGCGTACGCAAAACCAGTTACGCGGCTTCCTATGGGGGCTGATGGTGGCCGGGGCTCTAACGGCCGAGCAAATGAGCGCTATGAGCCAGCGTCTGGACAGTGGCCGTGCAAATGGGTGGTTGTGATGAGCTTGCGTGATCGTAACGACGTGAACTATGCCGTCACTGCCGCCCTGGAGGAATGGACCCGTGACTGGGATCTGGGCACGACTTTTTTGAAGTGTCGAAACTGCGGCGTCAAGCAGACGTTCCACGGCGGCGGTGCTGGCCAACCCTTCCCGGCGCATAGGGATAAATGCCTGATCGGCAAGCGCGGTGAGCATTTCCCGCTGTACGAGCTGCGCGCCGCCCTGGACACATTGAGTCCGGTGCCCGCATGAGTGCGACTGACTTTTTAGACGAAGTGAGCTTGCCGCCTCTGATTCGCACGCACACGGCTCACCACCTGGCGCGGCTTGAGCGTGCTGCGGATCTGCACGCCCTGGAGCGGGCCCAGGAACGCGCGGAAGGCTTTGTGGAAGGCGTAGAAGCGGCACGCGCACTGACGCCGGCCACCATCGAGGCACTGTTTATTGCGCTCAACAATGCCGCCGATGAGCGCCGCATGGGGCTGACGGCATGATTGGCGAGGCGATCCAGTCGGACACCTTGAAAGCCCTGGTGAGCCAGCACGCGGTGCGCGAGGCCGTGGTGTGCCGCGTGGCCGGCAATGATTGGCAGTGGACTCTATCCATTCGCCTGGGCGGGCCCACGGCGCGCCTGGTGCCGGTACGCTCCAGGCGTGAGCCGTTGCGCACCTGGGCGAGTCTGACAGCCGTGGGACGCTTTGCTGACGCGGTGGGGCTGCGCGGCTTCACTGTAGAGCTGTGACCGGTGATAGCTTGAGCGCTAACTGCAACATCCCCACCACGTCTGGCCCATCCTCATTGATCCATGTCCCATAGTGCTGACGGATCATGTTGCCATTGGTATGCCCCATCTGTTCGGCGATCCAATCAATTGAGGCAATACCGGTCGTCAGCAACTGACTAGCGTAGGTATGCCGGCATTGGCCAGGCCCGCGATAACGAACTCCTGCGGCCAGTAAATGAGCCTTGAAGAATCTGTCGCGTACGACAAAGTCGTTGGCATGCGGCAAGCCGCTTTTGGTGTTCAGGAATACAAAGTGCAGTTTGTGCTTACGTACCGTTTTGTTGTCTCGCTCCACGATGTCGACGGTTTCCGCCTTCCGATTCCGATTCAGTGCATCGATCTTGCGCAGCGCGTCCCACGCGGGAGCGAGCAGGCGAACCTTGCGCGTCGAACGCCGGGTTTTTGTAACCCGATAAGCCCCGCGCACTTTGGACCTGCGGAACGTCACGGTGCCTTGCTCAAGGTCGACATCTTCCCAAGCCAAGGCGATGGTCTCAGAAACTCGGGGGCCAGCCCATATCATGAACTGAACCATTAACAGCTCTTGCGTGCGGCTGGTGTGGGTCTCAAGGATCTGTTTGATTTCCGCCCGGGTGAACGGGTCCGGTGCCTCGGGATCTGGGAGACGCACCATCAAACCTTCGGTTGGGTCATGCGCGACTTTCATCCTGGTGCGATACAGTCGAAACACCTGACGCACGTTGCTGATGATGTCGCGGATAGTTTTGTTTTTTAGTGTTTTCGACAAGGGGCCCTGGATCCACTCCTGCAGGTCCAGGTGATCGATCTTGTTGATCTGTACCTTCCCCCAGCGCGGTCGCACGTGAACCTCTGCCTTATTTGCGTAGCCCCTATAGCTCGACGCTGCCACGCTGTTGGCCTTGATCTTTAACCAGACATCCAGGTAGTGCCCGAAGGTGTTTTCGACCAGCTTCGCCGAGTAGGGGAAGTGCCGTGCGTAATCGAATGTGCCGGACTGAATTTCGTATTCGATGATTTCGGCCAGGCGCTTTGCCTGGGCCACGATGGCAGGGGTGTTGCCCCCTGGGATTGTTTCCCGACATTTCTCCCCGTTGTATTGAAAATAGACTCTCACGGACTTCCCGCGAGCTTCGACCCCACTCATGTAAACCCCTAACGCTGTGCTTGTGAATCGACAGTCTGACGATCGGAAACAAAAAGGCCCGTTTCCGGGCCAAGTATCTGGTGGCGCATCTTCTGGTGGACGCGGCTTACCGTTTAGGCTTTTGGCTGCGTAGATGGGCGTTCTGCAGCTGGCGTAGCCGGCTGCATTTCACGTGATTACCCTGGACGCGCCAATTGCCGCATTGGTCGCAGACGCTCGTGTAATCAATGTTCCAGGGAAAGCGCCGTACTGGTGCTGCAGGGCTGTTAGACATTGCGTGATACGCCCCGGGTTGCCGGTTTGGCGAGTAGTTGGGCGACGACGGCGGCATCCGTTTCGCTCAATTCGCCCAGGGTGTTGGCCATCTGGCTGAGGCTTTCAAGTCGAGTGCGTGATTCAGGAGTCTTGTGCACCAGGTAGCCAATGACGGCCGCGCCGATGATCGCGGTGGCCACCAGGTTACGTGCCGGTGTGGTAGCCTTCGCGCCGCTGCTGCTTAGGTTCTGTGCTTGCATGGTATTGCCCTCTGTTGCGGTTAGGTGTCGGGGAGCTGCAACTCCTCGACACTGTTTCTTTTAAGGTCAGTCCTTACGGGCCAGGTGGATCACCAGGCCGTCAAAATCCGGCTCATGCTCAACGCATGACTGCCACTCCAACACCCTCAAAATCTGTTGCCTGCTGCAGTCGTCCACCAGGATTTCGCGCTGGCCACCGGCTGCCCGAACTTCCAGGATCTCCAACAAACCATCTTCCCCATAGGCACCGGCCTGAATGATCGGCGCGCTCTCACCGGTGAAGTCCAGGCGGTCCTGCACTCCCTGCAATTTGCTAGTTTTGCCGTTGCCAGCATTGCCCATAAACACTTGGATCTGCATCGGTCTTGCTCTCCTTTACGCCTTGAATGTCCAGCACTTCACTGTGGTCGGCCGGGGTTGGGAACACGGGTTGCGGCCGTTGAACGCTGCACGTACGGCGCTGTGTACGGCCTTGTTGCTATCCAGGAACTTGCGGGAACGGGACTCTTTGAGCAGGTCGCGCAATGTGGCCACGTCGGCCAGCTTCTGTTTGTGTTCGGCGGCACGCTCACAGAATTCGTTGAGGTTGATGGCGATCACGCTGGCGTCGCTGCTGTGGTCCACCACCGGGTCTTCGCTTAAGGATTCGAGGTAGTCGTAAACCTCCCAAAACTCGGCCACGGCTGCGTGGTCGGAGCTGATCGACGCCTGGCGCTCGATGGCCATCCGCACGATCTGGCGTTGGGTGGCAGCGACCTGGGGGGCACTCAATTTCAGTACCAGGCGAATGCCGTCCAGTAGCGAGAGCATTTGTGCGTGGTTTTTGCTGATGCGCTCCACGCGGATGTAGCCCCGCAGGTCATAGCCGCAGCTGGTGCAGTTGCCCTGGTCACTGGCATAGGCCGTGCTGCAGGCGAAGCAATGGGTGTGCAAACGACGCAGCTTCGATTCGTGTTCGGGCATCCGCTGGGCGAATAGCTCAAGCACCGCGGCCTCCTTGCCCACGGCCCGCAACAAGAAGTGGCTGAGGGTGTCGCCGTCCAGGGCGTTGAGTTGATCCGCTGCAGCACGGCTTTCAGGTGTGACGGTCGGGCGCACGAAGTGCAGCTTCACAATGCGCGTCATGATTGCTTCATGTGCAACCACGGCCGCGTTCTGGCTGATAGCAATCGTTCCCCGGAATGGCGGCTCGTACGTCTCGTTGCCGGCAGTCTTGACGCCTTTCGTTGCCAGGGTCCCGCCGCCATAAAAGTCTTTCAGCTCATCCCATTCAAAGGTCTTAGCGTGCGCTCGATCGTCGCCGTGGCGATCGGCTTCCAGGAATACAACTGGCATGCCGGAGACCTGGCCCATCAGTCGAGAGCGGCCGGCCTTGGTAGATTTCATCGGGTCAAATCCTTCATAGCCTTCGCGGCCGAGCAGTTTCCAAAGGAGGTTCAGCAGGGTGGTTTTACCGGCGCCGGCTTCACCGGTGGCCTCTAGGAAAGGGAAAGACTGGTAGCGGGCGCGGATCTGTTCGCAGTACAGCGAACCAAAGAAGAACACCAAGGCTACAAAGCCCTGGGCGCCGAAGCAGGTCCACAACAACTGCACCCACTTTTCGTTGAAGTCCTTGGCTTCACGCTGCAGCTTGATCGGGACACCTTTCTGCAGAGTTTTCAGGCGTAGCTTGCCGAATTCGAAATAGTCTTCACTGTTGACCTTGTAGGTGGTGCCGTCCTTGATCGCGATATCGCCGTAGACGTAGCAGGCGTATTCCTTGCTGTAGCCCACGTAGTCGATAGTCGAAACCGTTTTGATGCCGAACAGCTGATCTTTCATAAGCTTGTCGAGCTGCTGGCCGCTGCCGGTGAACATGGCACCCGCCGCCATACCCAGCAGGCGCTTTTTGAATTCGCTTGCGGCCGACAGCTGGCCGCTGGTGAAGGTGTTCTTTACGCTTTCGGAGTCATGGGGGAAGTCCACACGCATGTAGTACCAGGACTCGTCTGTTACCTCGTTACGCTGGAAATACAGCGCCTGGGGGTAGCAGTTGGCGATCTCCACGACGCTGCCGGACTGCTGTAGCGCTTTTTCGCGCTGTTGCGCCTGGTTCAGCAACTGATCGTCGTGGTTCTCGCTGTCCTCGATGTCGGACATGGCTCGGTTGAATTTCTCCATGTCCAACTTGAACCAGTACAGGCGGTTCCCGAAGCCCAGGTGAAATTCCCCGCGCTTGTTCCAGTCGTACATGAGCAAAGCCTTTTCCGCCGCACTTTCGGCCAGCAGCAGTGCGCCCTGGTGGCGGGCCTGCTTGAGGTCGGTCGCGATTTGGTCGGCGCGTTTGGTTTCGTCCTGGATGAAGCTCCAGCGCTGATGAAGGTCATTCCAATCTGACTTGCGACCGTCGCGTTGCGGGATCTGCGCTGACTCGCAGACGAAGCCCAGGGCACGTGCTTCGCGGACCCAACGTCTGGTGTAGGCGTTTGCGCTTGGCTCGTTATCTAAAGCCCAAACCAGCTTGGGCAGCTTCCCGCCTTCCCGGGTTTTAATCAGTGCTTTGAGCGAGTCCCCAGGGAATGCGTTGGAGGACATTGCAGACACGGCCGCGATGTCGTGGTGCACCAGGGCAATGGCGTCGAAGATCCCTTCGACAATCCAGATCTCCTTGGCTTCAAGCAGATCGATGCAGGGCGGGCACCACCAGACGCCGCGATAGCTGTCTTTGGACTTGAAGCGGGCCTTCATCTTGCCGAAGCGGTGCGGCTGATCGATCAGGCGTTCCCACCAGCCGCCTTTCTCCAGGGCGAACCGCACAGTGGCGCTGCCGGCGTTGTGTTCAACGGAATAGAACGTTTCCTGGGTGAACCACCCTTGGATAAGCTCAAAGCGAAAGCCCCGGGCGAACTCCAGGTAAGCGCGTGCTGTGGCGTTGGGATGTTGGTCTGTCGCCGGCGCACGTTTGCTCCAGTCTTCAAACAGATCGTCGTACAGCTCTTTCACGTGCAGGGTGTGGCCACACTTTTCAGGGCGGCCACAGATCACCATCCATGGCGTGTCAAAACGGGAGTACAGCTCTTTCTTTTTGCACTTCGGGCACGTGCCGCCGCGCATGTAGTCGGTGCCCGTGCGGTGCTTGAGCCCGAAGTCGGACTGGAGGCGTTGCAACATGTCTTGGCGAAGATCTTCTTTCATGGGGTTACTTCACTGCTTTGAGGCTATGGGACAGGGCTGCCATAAGGCGTTTTTGTGCAGCCATGACCGGTATGTGGGCGAGGATTGCGCCATGGCGAAGACCGTCCGCGACAAAGCGGAATTGGTCGTCGTACCAATGTTCATTGAGGCTCAAGCGATACTGTTCACGCAGCGCGGCCAGCAACGCCTCGGCCTCGGCCGGGGGCAGTTGAGTGGTGACAATTACGGCGTTTACCATCGTTAAACCTCGATTTCGGGCGCAGCTCACCCAAACCCACGGGATGTGGGGCCGGTGATTGGTTAAGGGGTGTTAGGTTGCGGAGGTAATGCGGGTGGCGCGGCCAGCGGATATCAGGTGTTCATAGATCAGATGGACCGGGACCGACCAAGCGCAGCCGCGCACAGGGTCAGTTATAACCACGGCATGAGATTCGCTTGCCATGAGGTCAATCCGCTGCCGAACATTGATTTCGGCAAGGTCGCCCAAAGCCTCACAAGTGATTCGAAGCGCAAATGCCTTGTCGGCCTGGAAACTATCCACCAGGTGGTTGACGGTCCGTTCAATGAATTGACCCTGATCGCCTAAGTGTTCGGCCTGGTGGCGTTCGAGGAATGCGAGTGCAGCGGCCCGGATGGTGCTGCGATAGTCCATGTCTAAGCAGGCATTGTTCATTTGGCTATCCCCGATTTGGCGCGGTAGAGATCGATCGCTGCATAGACCTCGGCAGTCCGAGCGGCCATGTGCAACGTGTGGGCGTTCTGAATCAGCTCGGCTTCGGCGTCGGTAATCACACCGTCTTCCAGCGCCTGGGCAATGGCTTGGTCAACCGTTCCTTGTTTGGCCGAACTCTGCATAGCCCGTGCATACATTTCCACGTTGTCCAGGTGCTCGGGGTGGATCACCGGTACGAACATTCCGCCGTACATAGCCGCCACGTAGTTTGGAAAGTGCTGGGTGCCCGTGACTTGCTCCAGTTGGAAGATCTGCGTATCCGTTAAAGGGCGGCAGTTGTTGTTCTCATAGGCGTGGTTATCAAACTTCTTGAGTGGCAGGCCGATCCGGGCGGCGGCGCATTCGCGGCCACCTTCGAAGGTGCAAATAATTGCACTGACAACTTCGCGACGTGTTTTTAGAACCTGGCTTTCCATCTTCTGCTGTTCCCTCAGTTCGTTGGCCATTACTGTGCGATCACGCCGTCCTTAATGCCGAGTAAAACGGCGGCACGGTGTGCCTCCCCACGGCGACATTGGCTTTGGCCGCTCAGCACCGCATAAACGGTACTGGGGTTCAGATCGTGTTCCGTCGCAAAGTCTTTTGCTGACTGGCCACGTTTTTCTAATGCTTCCCGCGCCTGTATGCGGGCTTGCTCGGTGATACGTGTGTTCGGCATAGTGCAGATCCGTGCAGTTTCATGTGGTGTGAGATGCACAATGATGCACTTAGGTGCACTTGTAAAGAGTAGGGATGAAAATAAGTGCATCTTTCTGAAGAGATAGGTTCTCGGCTGCAAGAAGAACGGAAGCGGTGCGGCATGACACAAAACCAGCTTGCGGAAGCGTTGGGTATTTCTAAGCGGACGCAGGCGAATTACGAGTCCGGATCGAGTGACGCTACGGCGTCGTACCTGAGCAACGTTGCTGTTCAGTTCAAGTTCGACGTGCCGTATATCCTCACCGGCGAGCGCACTACCTTGGCGCTTGATTCGCTGGATGAAGTGGAGGACAGGATTGTTCAGCAATACCGCAGCATTCCGGCGGATGATCAGCGAGCCATTCGACGCTTCGTAAAGGCGATGGCTGACGACGCTGTCAAAGGATCGAATTGAACAAGGTGTTTCTGCCATCACACCGGCTCGCCCCCATATCACTGCATCAGCAATGGATTTTATGGAGTGGTAAGCATGTTGGATCGCACAAACGCCGATGCCGGTTACGTTGAAATAGCTGCATCTGCGCGGTATGAGCTTTCGCACATTGAGCGCCGCCTGATTGGCTTCTATCGCCAGTTGAGCCAGCGTGACCAGGAGCAATTGCGTAGGCTGACCGAAGCGCTGATAAGCAACCCGGATCAGTCCGACGACGATTGATTCCTGAGCCGCCGGCATGTCGTTGTCGGCGGTTTGCATCATGCAACCGCCTGCGATCCAAGTTTTTCAAACAGCTCCCGCTGTTGCGCCCTGGGCATGTCTCTAAGCCGATCAATCAGCAGCCTGTCGAACGTTTGTGCGGACGGGCTTAGCGTGTGGGAAAACGTAAGATTTGCTACCCAACTGTGCCCACATTTTGCGTCGAGGCACTGGCAGTAAAGTTTTGCGAAGTCGGCAGATAGCACCTCACGCGATGCAATTCGACCTTTGTGTCCACACTTACAAGTCACTCTCATGGTTCCCTCCCCAGGGTGCAGCTAATTGCCACTATGTTCGCATGTGATGCAGGATATTTCTCTATTTTTGAAACATCAGGTAGCGGTTTCACGTGAGTTATCGAGCTTTCTCCAGTCGATACACCTGTCACGTCGGAGGGTGTCGTTCAACTGATTGAATAGCTGACAGATCGGTCTGATCTCGTTGCTGGTGTAAACGCGATCGATCTTCTCGATATCCCCAAACCCCCCGCTGTTTTCCGGGATAATTCCGGCCAGCGCAGGGTTCATCCGCCATGCCGCGATCACGTCGTTGCGCGTGATGTTCTTCACCTTCTCCAGCTCGTCCTTGGCCTGGAAGTCACCCACGGGGATGATCTGGATCGCGTTTTCCTTGCCATTGGGGATGTTGACGAACATCGAACGGAAGTTGCCCACGCCCTTGCTGGCGCTGATCTGTGCGCGCAGGTTGTCTTCGTCTTCCTCGGTCAGGTCCGGATCGTTGGTGTAGAAGATGTAGCCCGCGTGCGCGCCGTTGCTGTAGTAGCGCCGACGGAACAGGGTCGCGGCTTCGTTGAGCAACAGCGCCTGCAGGCCGCCCAAGTAGTCGGGTACGCCGTAGATGTTCTGTTCCACGTCGTAGTCCAGGACGTGTTCGATTTCGTCCTGGTCGAAGTCCATGTATTTGCTGTCGGGCAGCAGCATTCGGAACCCGCCGTTGACCTTCACGCGCATGTTGATCGCCGGTAGGTGCTGCATCTCCAGCACTTCACCAAAGGCGTTGGTATCGCGATAGAAATAAGCTTCGCCAAACACCATGTAGTCGAGACTGGCCCGGCCCATGGTCTGCGTGCTGCAGCCCTCGGACGGGATGAACTCACGCAGCAGCAGGTTGCGCTTGAACTTGGGAATGGCGCCGTGGTGCGCGTTGGCGCGTAGTAGCTTGGCCAGGCCCGCCCGTGACACTGGCGGTTTGTAGATCTCCCCGTCGTCGCTGAGAAACACCCCCAGATACTCGCCGATGTTGCCGGACAGCACCTGTTCGGGCTCCCCGAAGGTAAACGCCCGCATGGGTTGCGGCTGTCGCGCTGGTTGGCTGGTTTGGGGCTTTTTGTGTCGTGGCTTGGGCATGGGTTCCGCTCGTGACATAGCGGCTACGGCGCCGCTTGTTGGTGTTGAGGGGTTCATTGAACAGGGCGTGCATGATCGACCAGGCGATATCGGCGTGACCGGTGGCGTCGGTGCGCGAAGCGCTGTAAGTGACTTGGCCGCTAGTGGTGGTGCCGCGCTTGATGGTCAGGAACGCCTGGGCGATGTCGGTCCAGCCGGCGTCCCACTCGATGCGGCTGCCCTGGATCGTGTCTTGGGCCTTGAGGACCAGTAGGTTCTTGGTCTCCAGGCTGTAGTGGATCGGCGTGGCTTTGGGGTAGAAGTCGCGCACCAGGTCGAACACGCCATAGCCCACACCGGTGATGTCGATGCCGATGTGTTGCGTGTTGAAGCGCTCGGTAAGCTTTTTGACCTGGGCGGCCTGGTAGTTGAACGAATGCCCCCGCCAGCTGTGCTTTTCCAGGATGCGGAATTTCGCCCCGGGTTCCAGCGGCGGGGCGACCACCACGCACGTGGCGTCGTCGCGGGTGCGGCTTGGGTCGTAGCCCAGCCAGACAGGACTGTTGCCGAACGGTCGATCCAAATCCGGGTTGTAGTCCTCCCACAACAACAGGTCGGAATAACAGCGCTCCAGATCCTTAAGGCCGAAGGCGCTTTGGCTGCTGTCGATAAATTTGCACATGAACAACTGCTGGAACTTGTCGTCTTCGTACTCCAGCTGCAGCTGCTCTAAGTTGAACAGCGTGCAGCCGCCGGCAAGTGCGTCTAGGACAGTGATGATCTTGCGCCAGTGCCCATCCGGGCAAAGGGCGCCGGCCGCAATTTGCTCGTCACTGGGCCATGGCTTCTTGGCGTCCTTGTGCTTGCCGTTGCGGAATTTCTCGCCGGTCCAGAACGGGTAAGCCTGGTGCGACACGGCGCTGGGCGTCGAAAAGTAGGTTTTGCGCCATTTGAAGTGGGTGCCCATGGCACTGGCAGTGTTGTTCAGCTTCTCGAAGTCACGGATCCAGAAGTATTCATCGACGTACACATGGCCATGGTAGCCCTGTGCCGTGGCCCCGTTGGTGCTGAGGAAGCGCAGCTCCGCCCATGGCTTGCCGTCTTTACTGAGCACTATCGGGTTGCCGGTCAGTTCCAGGCCGAACCACTCCTGGGCAAAGGCGATGATGTAGCTGCGGAAAATCTCGGACTGGGCACGGCTGGCGGATAGAAAGACCTGGTTGTCGCCTGTAAGCACCGCGTCCATGAAGGCTTCGCCGGCGAAGTAGTAGGTCAATCCCACCTGGCGACTTTTCAGTACGTTGCGGATCCGCATCGTTAGCGGATTCTGTTTGGCCGCAAACAACTCTTTCTGATAGTCGTACATCTTGCTGATGAACTTATCCAGAAAGTCGACTTCGGTCAGTTCACTGACGTCGTTCTTTACCTTTTTTTCCTTTTTCTTGCCGCCTCCCTCACTACGACCAGAGCGTTCGCCACGCACGCCCTGGCGGCGTTCCTGTGGTTCGCTGGCAGCCCCCCCGGCCGATGCCGGCGCCGGCTTGGCCGCTTGTTTCAGCAACCGTTCGCGAACGACGGTCAGTCGGTCCAGCTCGTTCAGATCGTCTTTCGACAGGCTGCCAACCTTGTCCAGGAGCAAGGTGATACGACGGCCGACGGCGGTCAGCGGTTCTTCGTCCGACAGCATGTCTTCCCACCCGCCCTGGCGGATCCAGTAGTAGACGATCCGGATGTTGGGCAGGTTGAGTTGCGCCTGAATTTCCTTGGCCTTACAGCGGCGCAGGAACAGGCGTTTGGCGGCTTCTTTAACTTCGGTCGAGTAGTACATGGGCCGCAGTCTATGCGGCGAAAACGCTGGAAACGCGGTGTTAAATTCCGTGATCCTCCTATATCGCGAATATAGGAGAAACGCGCATTTGAACCGTTTGTTTGGGGCTTGGCGGCTCCCTATCGTGGCGGCTCATTCAGTGATTGAGCGCAGTCAAATCCATGCCCCGTTCCCTTGTTTCGTTCTGGAAACGTGTCGCCACCAGCGGAGCCACCGTTGATGGGCGTGTGATCCTTCCCCAGGAACTGCGCGATATCGCTGAAACCTACAAACCGTCGTTCTACACGGCGGTGATCTGGTGCGATCACGAACGCTGGCCAGGCTCCCACGGCACCGTCTATGCGGTTCGCCTGGTGGAAGAGGCCGAAGACCTGGAGCCGGGCGAAGTGGCGTTGGAAGCGCAATTGAAGCCCAACGACCGCCTGCTGTATCTGAATGATCAGGGCCAGAAACTGTTCACCAGCATCGAGATCACCCCGGACTTTCGTGGCAAGGGCAAAGCCTACCTCACTGGCATGGGCGTCACCGATCAGCCGGCCAGTGTGGGCACCCAGGAACTCTACTTCTCCCACAAGAACACCCGCGCTTCGTATTACGCCGCCTCGGTCGAACTCGGCCGCCTGCAGGACGACAGCCAGGCCAGCGCCGAAACCGGACTGATCAATGCCCTGACCGGCTTTTTCAAGCGTTTCGCCGCCGATGTGCTGCCCGCCGAAACCACCCAACCCCAAACAGAGAGCAAACCCCCAATGGATGAAGCTACAGCAACGGCTTTGACGGCCCTGGTGGCGCAGCTGCTGGTTGTCGCTGCCGGCCTTCAAGCCGTCATTGAGCCGGCCGCCGCAGATGCACCTGAGCCCGACCAGGACTTGATCGATGATGTCAGCACGGCCGTGGATGACATCGTGGCCACGGCTGAAGAGGAGCGCGAATTCCGCCGCAAGAGTAAGGGCAACCAGTCCGTACTGGCGAAGCTGGACGCGCTGCAGAAGCAATTCGCCGCACTGCAGAACACCTCGGCCGGCCGCACGTTGCCACGCAACCCTGGCCCTGTAATCGCCACCAAGAAAAAGGTGCTCTGACATGGCCCAGCCATTAAGCGCCCGTGGCGCCAAGCAGTATGCCGAGCTGCAGGAAGCGATCGCCGAAACGTACGGTGTCGAAAATGCGACCCGCATGTTCAGTGTGGACCCAACGATCGCCCAGGAACTGAACGACACGATCACCGCGAAGGCCGATTTCCTGGAGCGTATCAACGTCACCCCGGTCAGCGAGATCAAGGGTGAAAAGGTCTTCATCGGCGTGAATGGCCCGGTTACGGGCCGCACCAACACCAAGACCACCGACCGCGAAGCCAAAGACGCGTCGGCGCTGGATAACAGCACCTACGAACTGGCCGACACCCAGTCGGACGTGGGTTTGCCATACGCCAAGATCGACGCCTGGGCGAAGTTCCCCGACTTCGAAGAGCGCTATTCCGCCGCCGTGCAAAAGCGCATCGCCCAGGACCGCATCGTTATCGGCTTCCACGGCACCCGTGTCGCGACTCAAACCGACCTGGCGGCGAATCCCAAGCTGCAGGACGTGAATAAGGGCTGGCTGCAGCAACTGCGCGAGCAGGCCCCGCAACAGGTGCTGAAAGAGGGCGCCACCGCTGGCAAGGTCACCTTGGGTGCCGGCGGCGACTACGCCAACCTGGACGCCCTGGTGCACGACACCAAGCAGATGGTGGACGAGATCCTGCGCGAAGACGGCGACCTGGTCGCGATCATCGGCACCGACTTGCTCGCCTCTGACAAGGCCAAGCTGTACACCAAACAGGGCGACACCCCGACCGAAAAAGAGCGCATCGAAAACGCCCAAGTCATTGCGACCTATGGCGGTCTGCCGGCGTTCAGCGTGCCGAACTTCCCGGTCAACGCGGTGTTGGTCACCAGTTGGGACAACCTGTCGATCTACTACCAGGACACCAGCTGGCGTAAGCAGACGATCGAGAACCCGAAGCGCTCCCGCGTCGAGGACTACAACAGCCGCAACGAAGGTTATGTGATCGAGCAGTTGGAAAAGATCGCACTGACCGAAAACGTGGAGCTGTTGGCGTGAGCCTGGCCCTGGCGCACAAGCGCCGCACCATCGCCTTGGGAGGCGCCGCCGTTGTAGCGGCTGCCGCCTCCGCAGCTCTGCCTTACTCGCCGGCGGAAGCCCTGAGCAGCCCGGCCAATGCGCGCAAATACCTGCTGCTGCAGGAAGCGGCCTTGGACCAGGACCTGGCGCGCTTGAGCGACCTTAAGAACCTGGCCAGCAAACAGTCGCTTAAGCGCGAAGAACTGCTGCCCAAGTACCAGGAGTACGTCCAGCGCTATTGCGAATCGGGGCTGAACTTTCCGAACCGTGTCGCGGTGCAGGTGATGGTCTGGCTGTTCGACACGGCCCAGTTCGACGACGCCCTGGACCTGGCCGACTTTCTGATGGAGCAGGGCCAGCAGATGCCGGAGCGCTTCAAGCGTCGTGACCTGCAGACGTTCGTGGCCGACGCCGTGTGTGAGTGGGCCTACGCCGAGTACAACGCCAAGCGCAGCCCAGAGCCGTATCTGTCCAACCTGCTGCCGCTGGTTGATGGTGTGTGGAACCTGACGGAGCAGATCCCCAGCAAGTACCACAAGTTGATTGGCATGCGCGCGATGGAGGCCGAGCAGTGGGAAACCGCGCTCAAACACCTGGAGCGCTCCACCGAGCTGTACGCACAGGCCGGTAACAACACTCGTATCAAAAGGATCCGCAAGGCCCTGGAAAAACAAGCGGCCGCTACCCCGGCTTCCGAATAACCGACTACCCCCCCCAGCGTGGACCTGTGGAAGTGAGCCGCCCATTTATGGACCGTCCCACTGAAAACAGGCTCCCCGCCCTATTTGAGCGGTCAGCATGAGCTTTTCAGGTAAACCCACCACCCTTGTGGAACTGGCGATCGAGAATGACGGCTTCTGGCCGACCCTCGACGTGGCCGAGTTCCAGAAGGGTTATCGCCTCCCGGCGGAGTACCTGGTGGAGCTGCTGACCGAAGAACTGACCACGGCCATGACCGAGGTCAATCGCGACTTGGCCACGTGCAAAGCGCGTTGGCAGAACCAAGGCGTCACCAGCTTTGAATCTGCTGACCCTATGGTGCTGCCCGAGCGCACATTTCAAGCAGCGACGTACAAACGCGCCGTGTATTGCCGGGCCAAGGCCACCTTGCTGACTCAGTTCGTGACCATCATCCGCCGCGACAGCGCCGAGAACCTGGGCAAGGAATTGCCCGACCGCCCGGAAACCTTCCTGGCATTCAGCCAACAAGCTGTGCGCTCGCTGCAGGGCCGTGGCCGCATCACGGCGGCGCTGCTATGAACAAGCTGCGCGCCCTGACCACCTACCTGATCGGCCTGAACCTGGTGCTGCCCGAGCAGATCGACAGCTGGGCCGAGCAGGTCAACCTGGATTTGATCTGGAAGGACACGACCCAAGGCCTGCACATGGGCGATATGCGTTACCGCGCCGTGGTGGTGATTGAGCGATTCGCCGGCAACCCGGCGTTGTTGATGGCGCTCCTGGGCGGCTGGCTGGAAACCCAGGATCCCAGCCGGGACGACGATCTGCCGACGCCGACGTTCGCCGTCGACCAGGTGACCCCCGACGAAGCAGATCTGGAGCTGACCCTGGAGTTCGTGGAGGCGCAACACCTGTCCGAAGACCCCAACGGCTTGATTGAGGCGTTCGGCAAGAAGTGGGGCCTGATCGCCTTTGACCTGTGGACGGCTGAACACGGCGAGGTCCGCGGCGGTGGCGCGTAGCACGTTTGAATTGGACGTTCGGGGCCAGCTCGGCGTCCGCGAGCAACTGGCCCTGCTGAGCCTGCCCCCGCAGTTGCGCCGGCGTTTGCTCAACAACGTTACCAAGCGCGTGCGAACCATGAGCCGTAAGCGGATCCGCGAGCAGCGCAACCTGGACGGTTCGGCCTTCGAAGCGCGCAAGGGCGATGGCAAGGGCAAAAAGAAGATGGAAGCCGGCCTGGGCAAGTTGCTCCAGGTCACCAATGTGAGCCCGGACGCCGCAACCCTGGGCTGGCGTAACGCCCTGACGGGCTGGGTTGCTGCGCAGCAACACCATGGCGCGACCGAGCGCCGTACCGCCGCGCAGATGCGCCGCTGGAACAGGGTGCCCGAGGGCCTGGCCGCGACCGACAAGCAGGCCAAGCGCCTGCGCCGGCTGGGTTTCAAGGTGCGCCAGAAGGGCAAGAAAAGCCTATCCCGGCCATCCGTGGCATGGATTCAGGAACACGTGAACTACGCCAAGGCGGGCCTGCTGATACGCATCCTGTCCGACGAAAAAGCCGAAGGCACCGGTGCGCAAAGCTGGGAAATCACCCTGCCAAAGCGCCAGTTCCTCGGCGTCAGCACCGACCGCGATACCAGCCTGCTGGTTAACCAGGTGCTGGAACAAATCCTCAACTCCCGCAAATAACGAGGCACTGCATGGCACTTGGCAAAGTCAGCGTTAACAATCTCAACCTCGGCCAGGGTGCCGTGACCGAGATCGAACGCTATTTCCTGTTTATCGGCCCCGGTGCAAAGAGCGTCGGCAGCCTGATCGCGCTGAACACCGATAGCGACCTGGACGTGGTACTGGGCCAGCCCGTCAGCGACCTGAAAACCCAGGTCGCGGCAGCCAAGGCCAATGGCGGCGACCGCTGGGCCTGCCTGGCTGCGCCGATCGCTGCCGATGGCGACTGGCGGGTTGCCCTGGAAAAGGCCCAGCAGCAGGGCTTTTCTGTGGAAGCCTTGGTGGTCACCGCACCGGTGACCGCTGCAGCGGAACTGTCGGCCATGCATGACGCTGCGATCGCCGTCAGCAACACCTACGGTCGCCGTATGTTCGTGATGGCCAGCACCGCCGGCATCTCCGCAGAGCAGACTTGGGCCGACTACCTGGTCGAGCAAAAGAAAATCACCCACGACCTGGCAGCGCCGCGTGTACTGGTCGTGCCCCAGTTGCACGGTAATGACCTGGGCGTGCTGGGCGGGCGCTTGGCCAACGCGGCCGTGAGCATTGCTGACAGTCCCATGCGTGTGGCCAGTGGCGCGGTGTTGGCCCTGGGCAAAGTGCCCAGCGACAAGGACGGTGTGCCCCTGCCATCCGCGATCCGTGCGGAACTCGACAAGGCGCGCTTTTCGGTCTCGCAAACCTACCCCGACTACCCAGGCGTGTTCTGGGGCGACGGCAACATGCTCGATGCGCCGGCGAGCGACTTCCAGGTGGTCGAGTACCTGCGGCTGGCCGACAAGGCCGCTCGCCAGGTGCGTCCGCTGCTGATTCTGCGTGTTGCCGATCGGCGCCTGAACAACACGGCCAACAGCATGGCCGCTGCCGTCAGCGCGTTTATGAAGCCGCTGCGTGCGATGGCCAAGTCCGCAACCTTTGCCGGCCAGGTGTTCCCTGGCGAGATCGAGTCCCCTAAAGACGGTGACATCGTCCTGGTCTGGCACACCAAAACCAAGGTGGAGGTGTACATCAAGATCAAGCCCCTCAATTGCCCCAAGGACCTGACGGCGAACATCGCCCTGGACCTTTCCAACGACGATTCGGAGTAATCCCGTATGTCTTGTATTGGCGGTAAGAACTTCGATATCAACCTGGGCGACCTGCAGGTGCATGTCGAAAGCTGCACCCTGGATATCACCGACAACACTGCCGTGGCGCAAACCCGTGGCGTACCCAACGGGCACGTCGACGGCGACGTGGCGGCCAGTGGTGAATTCGAGTTCGACACCAGCAACTTCAACTTGCTGATAGAGGCCGCCCGCACTGCCGGCAGCTTCCGCCAGTTGGAGCCGTTCGACTCGGTGTTCTTTGCCAAGGCCGGCGAAGAAGAGCTGCGCATTGAGGCCTTCGGCTGCAAGTTGAAGGTATCCAGCCTGCTGAGTGTCGACCCCAAGGGCGGCGAAAAGTCCAAGCATAAGGTGCCTTTCGAGGTCACCAGCCCGGACTTTATCCGCGTCAACGGCGTGCCGTACCTGGCTGCTGCAGAGATCGAGGGCCTGCGCTGATGGTGTGCCCGTTCGATCGTGCCCAGGCCCTGGAACAACGTCAGCGTGACGCGGCGATCGCGGCCGCGCTTGCCGTCGCACGCCCGGGCGGGCCGAGCCTGACCCACTGCAAAGACTGCGATAAGCCCATCCCGGAGAAGCGCCAGGCACTGGGCGGTATGACCCGCTGCGTGCCGTGCCAATCCCTTATTGAGCAAGGACAGCGCCGATGACCGCACGCGCAAAGCCCAAGAGCACCCTGGAAAGCCGCTACGCGGTGCTTGAACACCGCGTCAGCGACCTGGAAGACCGCCATGAAACCGTACCGACCCGCGTCACTCGGTTAGAAGGCGAATTCGAACACATGGCTGTTCAGCTCTCGGACCTGAACGATGGCCAGCGCGAGCTGACCGCCACCGTGTCCGATATCGGGACCAAGGTCACCCGTATGTTGGCAGTACTGACTGTGCTGGGCGTGGTCGCGCAGATGGTCGGGCCGGCGTTGCTGCGGGTGCTGTTCCCATGAGCCTGCGCGGCAAGATCGCCGCCGGTGCCATTGCGCTTTCCAGCTCCACGTTAGTGGTGTTCCTGGGCACCTGGGAAGGCAACGGCCAAAACACCGTCTATGCCGACAAATTGGCCCAGGGCCTGCCGACCGTGTGCAAAGGCATCACCCGCCACACCAGCCCGTATCCGGTGGTGGTTGGTGACTACTGGTCGGACGCTCGTTGCAATGAGGTGGAGCAGTTGGTGATCCGTAAGGGGCAACTGCAGCTCGCTGATTGCATCACCAATCAGCAGGTCGACCAGAACACCTTCGACGCCTTGAGCAGCCATGGCCACAACTTCGGCACTGCCAGCACCTGCGCCAGTCGCGCCGTCGGCCTGATCAATGCCGGCCGTATCAAGGACGGTTGCAAAGCGCTGGCCTGGGCCGCTGACGGCAAAACCCCCGTCTGGGCGTTTGTGACCACCGCCCAGGGCAAAATGGTGTTTATCCCAGGGCTACACGCCCGCCGATTGGCCGAAGTGGCGCTGTGCGAGGCGGGTTTGTGATGCGGGAAGTCCTGTATCCCCTGGTGCTGTGCCTGATCGCATTTGTGGTCTTCGACCTCTTGCAAGGCCAGCGCGATACCGCCCGCCGTGAACGCGACAACGCCCTGTTTGAAGCGGCAGGCCTGCGCGAAGCGGCGCGCATCAGCGGCGAGATGCTGGCCGACCGTGACGCGATCGATCTTAAACGAACCCTGGAGCTTGCCCATGAACGCGCTTCAAACCTTGAGCTGCGCCGTGCTGTTGACGATCGCCGTCAGCGGCTGCGCGTCAACGCCACCTGCAGCACTGCAGGCACCGAAAAAGCCAGCGCCGGCGGCGTGGCTGATGCAGCCACCGCCGAACTCGCAACAGACGCTCGACCGGATTATTTCACCCTCAGAGATCAGCTTGCCCTCAGTAAGCAAATGATCCTGGGCCTGCAGGACTACGTGCACCAGGTCTGTCTGCGCTGACCTGCAACACCCTAAAACCCACCACCACAACGGATATGAACATGACCCAAGCCCGCGATATCACCCTGGAAATCGGCCCTAAGGAATTCACCTTCAGCCTGACACCCCAGGACGTGACCAAGTACTTCAACGCCATGACTGCCAACAACAAGGTGGCGCCGTCTTTCAACCTGCTGAGCAGCACCGTTCTGCCGGCTGAAAAAGCCAGTCTGCGCGAGCTGCTGGCAAACCCAGTGATGACCATGCAAGTCGCCGGCGCGCTCCTCGAGGAGTACGCGCCCGACGTCGAGATCATCGTAAAAAAGCCCTTGAGCGCGCTGACCGCCTGACCGAGGACGGTTTGGGCCAGTTGCTGGCCCTGACCAACCGTTGGCTACCTGGTGCCGAGCCCAGCATCGAGAACATGGGCACGGCCAAGTGGCTGGAAGACGAACACTGGAAACGCATGGAATTTGCCGTGGCAAGCGGCATTGCCCGTGCGTTGAACGGATAGGAACCACATGGCCGATCGTAGCGCCCGCCTGGACTTCATCCTGGCCCTGACCGACAAGGTCACAGCGCCCCTGGGCAAGGTGAAGATGGGCTTTTCCGAGCTGACCGAGCAAAGCGAAAAGAACATCAAGACCATGGGGATGGGCCTGGCCGGTGTGACGGGCGCGTTCGTCGGCATCAATCAGTCGCTGCAGCCGGCGCTGGAGATGAACCGCGCCCTGGGCGAGGTCAAATCCCTGGGCGTGGCCGAAGACGCGTTGACCGCGCTGAATCAAAAGGCCCTGGAATTCTCGGTGAATTATGGAGAGAACGCCCGGGATTTTGTCGCGTCGGCCTACGCCATTGAGGGCGCCATTAAGGGTCTGACCGGCAGCCAGTTGGCCACCTTCACCAACACCAGCAACCTGTTGGCCAAGGCCACCAAATCCGACGCCGAGACCATGGGTGCCTACGTGGGCACCATGTACAACTTGTTCAAGGGCCAGGCTGACGCCATGGGCAAGGGCGAATGGGTTGAAAAACTCGGCGGGCAAACCGCCCTGGCGGTGCAGCTGTTCCGCACCGACGGCGCCCAGCTCAAGGACGCTTTCAAGGAAGTGGGTTCTATCGCGACCGCTGCCGGCGCCGATATCGCTGAACAGTTCGCGGTGATCGGCTCGCTGAGCAGCACCATGGAAGGCGGCGACGCCGGCGGGCGCTACAAGGCGTTCTTCGAAAACCTGGGCGCTGCGTCCGAAAAAATGGGGCTGAAGTTCACCGACTCCAACGGTAAAGCGCTGCCCATGCTGCAGATCATGGACAAGCTGCAGGGCAAGCTGGGTGACCTGACCAGCGCGTCGGCCAGCGCCAAGCTGATGGACGCGTTTGGCGGGGAGGGCGCCCAGGTCATCGGCTCCCTGGCCAAGGACACCGACCGCCTGCGCAATGGCTTGGACAAGCTGGGCAAGGTGCGCGGCCTGGAGGACGCGCAGACCATGGCCATGGCCATGGTCGACCCGTGGCAACAGTTCGCGGCAGCGGTCGAGGCGCTGCGAATTGCCTTTGGTCAGGCGCTGATCCCGATCCTGACCCCGTTGATGGCCAAGCTGTCCGGCATCGCCGGCACCATGACGCGCTGGACCCAGATGTTCCCCAACATCACCCGGGTGATCGGCATCGTGACGCTATCGATCTTGGCGTTGATTGCGGCTATGTCCCTGCTGACCTTTGCCGTCGGCGCCGGCCGCATGGTCTGGTTGGCCATGGTCACCGTGTGGAAAGTGGTGCAACTGATGAGCCTGCGCACCGCTGCCGGGTTCGTGCTGCAGAAGCTGATCATGCTGACCTACATCACTGTGGTGTATGGCCTGACAGCCGCCCTGGGCGTGGTTCGCGGCGTAATGCTCATGTGGCAGGGCGCGATCTGGCTGGTCAATGCGGCGCTGCTGGCCAACCCGGTCGCCTGGATCGTGATCGGTGTGCTGGCCCTGGTCGCGGCGGTGATTGCTGCGGTCGTGTACTGGGACGAGTGGACCGCCGCGCTGATGAACAGCGAGGCGTTCAAGTGGGTCAGTGATCAGCTCACCTCGCTGTCGGACTGGTTCGCCTCGATGGGTGGTTGGTCCGGGATGGCCAAGGCCGCATGGGACGGCATCGTCGCGATCTTTCATACGGCGATCAACAACCTGATCGAGATGCTGAACAAGATCCCCGGCGTCGACATTGAAACCCGCTTTGGCGCCATGCCCGAGGTGCCCGGTACTGACTTCGGCGTTAACACCGTAGACGCCACTGCAGCAGCGCAGAAAGCCCAGCAGACGATCAACGCAGCCATTCCAAGCCTGTCGCCGGCGCGGCCCAACGCGGTGCCCCAGGGCGGGCTGCTGACCAGCATCCAGAACAACCAGACGCAGAACAAAGGTATGCAGGTGCAAAAGGTCGAGATCCACACCAGCAAGCCTATGACCCCGCTGGAAATGGAAAACATGGTTGCCATGTCGGTGGGCGGATGAGCGAGTACATCGACCTGTTGATCGCCGGCAACGACGTGGTGCTGGACCCGTCGCGTCAACCGCTGCTGATCGATGACCGGGCCAGTATCGCCCAGGACATCGCCCACATGATCCGCGACAGCGGCTTGCTGGTCACTCTGGTGGCCGAGCGCGATCGGCTCAAGCAACGCGACTGCATCCAGCAACTGGAACTGTTGGTGGAGGCGGACGAGCGCCTGGTACCGGGCACCGCACAGATCACCCAGCTGCAGCCCGGCCAGTACCTGGTCACGGCGACCACCCTGAAATTCGGCAATATCGAGGTGACTTTGTGAGTGACGTAGATTTCAAGCAGGCGTTGGCCGACGCCGGCATTCCCACCACCGAGGCGGGGCTGCTGCAGGCGTGGGAAAACGAAGTAGCCGCCCAGGGCAGCAAGCTAAGCAACACCAGCGCCTATTCGCCGTTCTGGCGCGTGGTGCGTGCCCTGGTGACCAAGCCGGTGCTGTGGATCCTGGATTTTTTCGTGGCCACGGTGCTGCCGAACTTTTTCGTCAAGACCGCTGCCGGCGCCTGGCTCGATATGCTGGCTTGGGCGGTCAACGTTGAGCGCAAGGGCGCGACCAAGGCCAAGGGCTTTTTGTTGTTCACCCGCGAAGCCGCCGGCGGCGCCCTGGAAGTGCCGGCAGGGACGCTGGTGCAGTCCGCGTCGATCAACGGCCATATCTACCAGGTGGTGACCACGGCGGTGGGTCTGTTCGCGGATGGGCTGATGCAGCTGCAGATCCCGGTCGAGGCTGTCGATACCGGCGCCGGCTTCAACCTGGCCCCGGGTTACTACGCGATCCTGCCGGTGCCGGTCCCTGGCATTGCCCAGGTGGTGAACAGCGATGGCTGGTTGACCACACCTGGTGCAGATCCTGAACCCAACGACGAGCTGCGGTTGCGCACCCGCAACCAATTTTCGGCGGTCAACCAATGGCACACAGACGCGGTGTATCGCGCCCTTATTTCTGCGTTCCCTGGTGTGCGCCCGGATGGCGTGTATTTCCAGCACGGCGCGCCGCGTGGCCCGGGCAGTGCCAATGCCTTTGTGCTGTTCGACGCGGACGTGCCGGCGGCGACGTATCTGGCACAAATCAACGCGCATATCCGCGACCAGGGCAACCATGGCCATGGCGATGATCTGTTGGTGATGGTCATGCCGGAAACGCAGCATGTGGTGAAGCTGGAGATCTGGCCACGCTCGACCTTGACCACCGAACAGCGTGCAACCCTCAAGGGCAACGCCGCGCTGTTTGTACGAGCGGCCTTTCGTGAAAGCACCGCCACGGACTTCCAGCCGACGCTGACCTATCCCCAGTCGCGTTTCTCCTTTAGCCGCCTCGGTGAAGAGCTTCACCAGCAGTTCGCCGGCATTGAGTCACTGCGCTTTGTCACGGCCGACATCATCAGCGAGCTGAACATTCCCCGGATCCAGAGCCTGGAGGTGGTGCTGCATGATTAAGATCGATCTGCCGTTCTGGCTCGACGGCACCGAGCTTGCCAAGCTCAAAGCGGCCGCCCAGTCCTGGTGGGAACGCGTCGAGGGCTGGTTGCGTTGGCCGCTGCTGCAGATGGACGCGGACACCTGCCATATCACCGTGCTGGACCTACTGGCCTGGCAGCGAGACATCACCCGCTTTAAGGGCGAGCCCGAGAGCTTGTATCGCCTGCGGGTCAAGTACGCCTTTATCAATGCCGTGGACGCCGGCAGCACCGCCGGCATGAAACGCATCCTGGAGCGCCTAGGCGTCGGTTACGTCGAGATTGAGGAACGCCAAGCCGGCCGTGACTGGGATGTGGTGCTGCTGCGTTTCTCCGACTCGCAGCTTTCGCAAAACCCCCAGCTGCTGCGCGTGCTGATCCAGCAATACGGCCGTACTTGCCGGCGCTATGACTTTTCCACCATCACACCGGTTCCGGTGCAGATCGGCATTGTTCACTTCCACGACGATCAGCAAACGCTGGTCGCCAGCCTTTAGGAGCCCTCATGGGAGCCAGTATTACCCTTGCAGGTGAAAGCCTGATCGCCCAGCGACAAGCGGCCGGCACTGGGCTGAAAGTCAGCCGGTTCATTTTTGCCAACGTACCCGGTTTGAACCCCAACACCCCGGTGGACCGCGCGGCGCCAAAACCAGTGGCGGCGCAGATCGTCTACGTGCACGAGATCCCGGCCGCACATGCGGGGTACGTCAACCCCAACCAGGTGGTGTACAGCGCGCAGATCGGCTCCGACGTTGGCGACTGGGACTTCAACTGGATCGGACTAGAGACCGTCGACGGCGTGTTGTTCGCCGTTGCCTATGTGCCCACTCAGCAAAAACGCCGCAACATCCCGCCGCAGCAGGTCGGCAATAACCTGACCCGCAACATGTTGCTAGTGTTCGACGGCGCCCAGGGGCTGACCGGCATCACCATCGACGCCAAGACCTGGCAGCATGACTTCACTGTGCGCATGGCCGGCATCGATGAGCGCGAGCGCTTGAGCAATCGCGAGGTGTTTGGCCGTGCGTGTTTCTTTGGCAGCGCGCTGCAGGTGGAAAAGGTAGGCAGCACGTACCTGGTGAAACCGGGCACCGCCTATGTAGAAGGCATTCGCCTGGAGCGAGCGACCGCACTGCCGATCGTGCCGCCGGCATTGCCGACCACGGCTTGGTTGGATATTGCGCTGCAGCGACAGTTAAGCGACGTGGTGGCCAGTTGGCAGGTGGTGTTCGGTGCCGCCCGCCCGGACTACACCGACAGTGCCGGCGTGAAGCACTACTGCATTCCTCTGGCGGATCTGCCCAATGCCAACACCCTTACCGATCGCCGCCCCTCCGAGCCCATCGCGGGGTCACTGGTGCAGCACTTCGCCGCCCGGACAGGGGACTACGCAAACCTGCGTGCCCGTGCCACCACCAAGGACGACGTGGGCCTGAGCAATGTGCCCAATGCGATAACGGATGACCCAGCGAGCGACAGCAGCAGCGTGTTGGCCAGCACCAAGATGGTGGCGGCAGTAAAGCGGCAGTTGAATGAAGATAAGGCCAACAAACTCGACGTATTCACCAAGACTGAAAGCAACAAGCGATATGTGCAGTTCGGCCAATGGAACGGCACCACGCTCTTTTCGAAAGGTACGCTGCCCACGCTTTCCGCAGCTGGGGCCTTTGATCAAGCCGATTCACCGCTAGGCGTTATCAATTCGGGGGCTACTGAGTCTCCGGCGGTTATTGCATTCCACCGTGGTGGCTCATACGGAACCTTCTTTGGCCTGGACACCGACAACCAATTTGCCTTCGGCGGTTGGTCTACGGGCAACAAGCGTTATCGCTTCTGGACTGAAGCGAACTTCAACCCGGACACCAAAGCGAACAATGTCCAGGCGACGGAGACGGTCCAGGGCACAGCCAAGGTCGCAACGGCAACCCAGGTAAATACGGGCACCGACGACACAACTTTTGTCACGCCCAAAAAACTGCGCGTGGGCTTGTCTTTTTCCCTGGGCATCACGGGCTTTATCGCCTTTCCAACTTGGCTGGGTGGGTTGGTTCTGCAGTGGGGATACGGAACCGAAACGCACAGTGACACCGGTTTTCGATTCTTCCCGATGGCGTTCCCAACAGCGGCCGCGGCAATGGTCGCGATGGCCAATTTCGCACACGGTAGCAGTACCTGGGTGCTGGTGCCGGACCGCTCCAAGTATCTGATGGGCCTGGGCCCTGATTACGTAAATGGCAGTGCAACCAACAGTCTTTTCTGGATCGCCATCGGCTATTAGGAGCTTGAAGCCATGCTGTATTTCTCTGCTACCGACGGTTTCCTATCGTCAAAAATTCACGGCAAGAACATCCCGGCCGACGCGGTGAAGATCACCGATCAGGTCTATGCGGATCTTTTGAACGCTCAAAGCAGTGGCCAACTGATTCAGCTAAATGCTGATGGCGTGCCGGTCGCTGTGGCCGCACCTGGTCCAACCGATGATCAGTTGGCAATCACTGAGCGTGCATGGCGCGATCAGGTGTTATCGGTCGCTATCGGTCTGCGCGATCGCCACCGCGACCAACTGGAGATCGACGCGCCGACGACACTGAGCGACGAGCAATTCAAAGAGTTGCTGCAGTACATGCAAGCACTGCGCGACTGGCCGCAATCGTCAGGCTTTCCGCATGCTGGGCGCCCCTCGGTGCCGACCTGGATGGCTGACGAATGAGCTGGGCACCGGTGACCATGCGCTGGCCCGAGCAGTCCACCCAATGGATGGGGCAAATGGCTGCGGCCCAAGACCTGGCCGGTGGCGAGCTGACCAGCACCACGAAGCGTCTGGCGGGACTGAACGGCATGACTAGCACCAACCCGGGGCCGGTGGGTGACGCCGCCAAAGGCGCGATCCTGGCCGGCCGCGCCGCGCTGGCAGGGCAGATGGGCGAAGCCCCGGCGTGCTTGACCGTGACGCCGTTTCAAAGCGGTATAGGCCAGGGCCGTGGCCACCAGCGGTTTCTGTCTGCGCCCAACTTGCTGCAGCAGCTGGCCGCCAAACTGGTAGACGCCAGCGACAACGGCCGACCGGCTGGCCCTCAATACGCGCTGTCGTTGATGTTCCTGGGCACACGGCTGGACCAGTTTGCCGAGACCCTGGCGCGCTTCAATGCACTGTTGCCGATCCCTGACCTGGTGCGCGCTGAACGCCGTGCGCGGAACCTGTCGCGCCTGGAGACTGACAAGTGGGAGATCCCCAGCGCTGGGCCGTTGCCGCGTTGGTCGGCGCTGCCCCTGGAGCGTTGCACGGTGGTCAAGGCCGCCAAGCAATCGATGGCCGGACAGATCGCCGTCCTGGAGAGCTACGCAGCCGACAGCTCGCCCATGGAGGATTTGGCCGCGCTGGCCGGTCGCAAAGCTGCCCAGCAGCAGGGCCGCGACAAACAGCTGAATGATCTGAAAGCCCTGCTGGCCGGCGGCAACGCCGACCACAGCATGCGTGCGCGGATCCTCGGCCCTGGTGACACCAGCGAATTACGCCGCGCCTTGCTTGAAGGCGATGCACCTGGTCATGAGTGGGTGTTGTGCGCCGGCGTGCTGTTGGTGGGATCGCGGGACGGTTTAAGCTTTGTTCGGGAGCTGGTGGGCCTATGACGCTACTTCTCGATGGTCAGCAGATCCTGGGCAAACGCCTGAAAATCACCGCGAACCTGCGTATTGAAAGCGACGATCTGTCGGGGCAGACCAGCAACAGCCAGACCGCGCACAAGGGCTTCAAACCCAAAACCCTGACGGTCTCCCTGATGATCCCCTTCGTTGATCAGGTGCAATTGCGTAGCCTGATGCGTTTAGCCGAGGCCACCGCCGGCGGTGGGCAGCTCCACATGTACCGCATCGTCAACGACACCGCCGCCGCGTTCGGGATACGCGAGGTGCAATTCTCCGACGGTGTGAGCGCCAGGGAGGACGACATCCTTAACCAGTGGCTTGTGCAATTCACCCTGTCTGAAAAACTCTCCAACCCTGAGCGCGTGGAGAGTCGCCGCGCCGGCAACGGCGTTACGTCGCAATCCGGACCGGGCTCGGCCGTGGGCGGCGCCGCTGCTGGCGACGGCAGCGGTACACCCGGGGAGCTAAGCGGCTTCGAGCGTACCTTGAAAAAGGTGGATGACTGGCTGGCCCCGACGCCATGAAACTGCACAAGGTACTGACCATCGGTGGCACACCTTATCCGCTGATCAAGGACGAAGTCCGGCTTGAGATCAAAAGCCCCGGCCGGGCGACCTTCACCATCCAGGCAGACGGGCCGGTCAAAGGTCTTGTGACGCTCGATGTCGGCTACAACGACAGCCCGCTTCAGCGCCACTTCATCGGCTTTGTTGAGCGCTCCACGGCGATCAACAGCGTGCAGCAGATCCTGGTCTGTCGCGAACTGGCGGCGATTCTGTCGCAGCCTATGCCGTTGAACCTGCGCCATGTCGACCTGCAGGGCGTCCTGACCGAGGTCAGCGACAAGACCGGCCTGCGCTTTCGCGTGCCGGACAAGGCCTATGCCAAGGTGAAGGCGCCGTTCTTCTACAGCCTGGCTGCCGGTTACCTCGCCATGGACAGCCTGGCCAGCGTGTTCAGCATCCCTGACTTTATATGGCAGCAGCAGGGTGACGGCGAAGTATTTGTGGGCAGTTGGGCCGACAGCTTCTTTGGCATCCGCTCGTCGCTGCAGCTACCCGTCGAACTGTTCGACGGTTACCAGGGAAATCAAAGCGCAATGATCGCTGCCCTTCCAGGACTACGACCAGGTGCAACCATCAACCAGGGCGAAAGGGTCACCAGCGTGACCCTTGCCGGCAACCAAATGGCGATCAAATGGATGACGCAATCCGTCGTAGCGTAGAGCGACAATTCCCTGAACTGACCGGCGGCTACCATCTGCCACGCTTTGGCCGCGTGGTCGCCGTACCCGATGCGCCGGCCACACCTGGTCTGTGCGACGACTTCCGGCCGCGCTTTGGCGTCGACGTGGAAGTGTTGCTGCCCGACGGCGAGCCAGATCCCGCGCTGCCGATCCTGACCGGCCTACCACTGCCGGCACCGATGGGCGGGCAAGAGGCGGGCATGTTCGGCTTCCCGGATGAGGGCACCACCGTGGTGGTCAGCTTTGCCTACGGCCTGCCGCACAAACCGTTTATCACGCAGATCCTGCCCCACGGTCTGAGCCTGCCCCGGGTGCCAAAGGGGGACCAGGTATGGCAGCACAGCGAAGCCTGCCAGCAGCGCGTCGACGCCGACGGTAACTGGCTGCGCCAGACTGACGGCAAGATCCAGGACAAAGCGATCGAGCGAGAAGTGGAGGCGATGCAGAACACTGAGAGCTTCCAGAGCCACACCAGGACGGTGGATGACCATTCAAGCGAATCAGTGGGTGGGATCAAGACGATCGAGGCGCTGGGCGCGCTTAAGCTGCTGTCGGGCGGATCTGCGAGTTTGGCGGCGGTGGATGATCTGCACCAGGCTACCGGGCGAGATTTGAACCTGGTGGTGGGGCAGAAGCATAACGCCACGGTAGGTGGTGATATGGAAGAACGGATTCAGGGGGCGCGCGCGAGCATAACGCGGCTAAGTCAAAGTTTTGAAGCACCTAAAACTTGGATAGGCTCATCAGAACTAAATTTTCTGGCCGTCGTATGTGAACTTTTAGGCTTGGTCGAACAGATAAGCTATCAACTGGCGGGCCACCAGCATAACGGAGGTGCGGTCCCCAGCAATGCGCAGTTTTTCAGCACCACTGGGTTAGCTTTCGAGAAACTACGTTATGAGCTAGAGGAAATTACATTGCGTTGACATAGGTAGGGCGTGGGCGCACCAAGCACCCACGCAGTAATAAGTTTCAAATACCGTACTTTCGCTCTCTCCTTTCAAATGCGGTATGCCCGCCTTCGAGTATTGAGCAGACCTTGGCTCTTACGCCCTGTCCGCTTTTTACATCTCCGTCTTCTAACGCGCCTGAACTATACGTAATTAGTTCGCCGTCGTTGTCGGCAACTATGACTTGCTCAGCGTCAGAGTTTACGACTAAGTTTGCGTTGTGCGTGACAATGATTACCTGTCGGTACTTTTTTATAATGTTGAAAAGTGGTACGAGTTGGGTGACTATAAACTCATTGTCCAAATCGTCTTCGGGTTGATCAAAGATGAACGGACTTCCAAAAGGGTCGGTCGCTAGTTTTAAACAGACGTAGAATGTGCCGCGTTGGCCCACCGATAGTTTGCTAACAGGCTTCGCCTTGTACGTGAATTCTGCATTGACGTAAAGGAACGATTTGATACTGTCTGGAGAAAAGAGATAGTTGATTAACTCGTACCGTCCTCCCTGATTGAAATACTCGTCCTTCCAAAAGAACTCCTCAATTGAAATGAGTTCTTCCTCAATTTTGATTATTTTTTGTCCGGTTAATAGTCTGAAAAAATCTTCCTTTGTTTGTATGCAGAAAGTTGATTCTAATTTCTCGGAAGTTGATTTTTCAGCAGATCCTCTGAACTTTCCTCTGTTTATGCAGCGCTCCAATCCACTGTAGAACTTTTCGGCGTCGAATACGGTAGTGCCAATAATATTGATGTCTCTCAGTATATGTTGCACTAGCTCGTTCTGCTCCCCGTTCCATTCGGGGTTGTGTTGCTGAAGTCGGCCGAACGCAATGTCTATCTCCAGTCTCATGTTTTCAACGTACGAACTGTATTGTCCTCCTAGTTCTCCACGCCGAGCTACATACTTGTGGTATTCTTTTGTTTTCGTATCTATCTCGCCGAGCTTATCTTTGGCCTGATCTATCGCGTATTGATATTCCGTTATTTTATGCAGTAGAGAAGATATATCTTGGTTTATACCTTGTTTTGCGAACTCTGCACGTATTTGGTCGTTGTCCCTAGTAAGTTCTAATATGTGTGCATCGGCAGATGTGTTGTTTATATTCATCACTTTTGTAATTTCATCTGCTACGAGGAGTGGCACCTTCGTTAGCGAGTCCCGGTAGCCATTGTACTCAATCAGTCTCTCATTGAGTTTTCCTATGGTACGCGTTAGTTCTGATATTATTTCGTTTGATCGCCCGGTAAACGCCTTTTTCTCATTTATAGTACTCGAGTTTGCCTGGTAGCGCTCTATAAGTGCATGGTTCTGTGGGTTTGTCAGTGTGCTTATTAGTTGTGTGTGTTTTTCTATTATTGAGTTCTGATAGTTTGGTTTGTTAATTGAGGCTCCGTTAGTATCTTTGGCATTCCAATACTCAACAAAAGCTCTGTAGTCTCCCAGGATTTGCGCAAGCTCTTGTGATACCACTGGATCAAATGGGATTGATCGTATTCCCAGCATCCTCTTGATCTCGTTGCTAAGGGAGATCGGGTCTTTGCTATAACTATGTATATTTCCTTGTGATACGTGGAGGTAGGCATAGGCATCCTCGGTCAAATTATCAAACTCAATGTCGGCTCCATCGACGCCACCTTGATTGAGAGTAATGGAAAGATTCTCTACGTTGACTCCTCTAACTCTATCTGAACCTTGGCAGTTGCCTAATCTAGAAAAAACCGCGTCTAGTAATAAACTTTTTCCTGTTCCTCGGCCTCCAATAATTGCGACCATGTTCGGGTTTAACAGTATTTCTTGGTGCGAAAATTTTATGTCTCCCTCGTCAAAAATTCGCCCCTGTACTGATATTTTACGAAAGTAAGGCTTTATGAATGACCTTTCTATAAAATCATCAGTCTGTTGAACCCTATCTGAAGGCTCGAAAATGGACTGCCTCAATCCCTGGAAGTTTGGTTTGGCTTTTACCCAAGTGTATTTTTCTCCTATCTGTGCGATCGCATGAGCATCCGAGCAATTAAAGACAGGTTTTGCAATGGCATTCTCGAAGCGATCAGGTTGAAGGAAAAAATTGCGGTCTCTAGGTCTGCCGAAAATAATATTGCTGAACTTGTCAATTTCTAAGGCTACAGCTACTGAACGCCCTTCTTTTCTATCTGGTTGAAAACCGCCATAACCATTTGGGCACATCGCGATCATAAAGTCTTTTCCGGCAATTAAGCTATCTTCAAGGTGCTTTAATAAAGACTTTGGCTCGATAACTATTTCGCCTGCATCTACGCCGCATGTTTTGAATGACTCTTCAGAGCACCAAATATTCTTTCCATCATTGGTAGTGTTGGTTACGATGAATTTTGATAAAAGGTCGTTAATCGTTTTTGTTGAGATTGTTTCTGCGAAAATAATGTGTACGTTAATCCATTCTCCTTCTTTGTTTGGTTGATTTATTCTGAGTTCAATATTTCCGAGAACCACCGTTTTAGAATCTGCCTCTTTGAGGGCGGCTCTGATAAGTTCAAGTTCATTTTCTTTGAAGTAGAAATAATTGGTTATTCCTATAAGCGAGAGATTGGCGGCTTTTATCGCCTGCGCATATTCTCGGAGCGTGGTTTTGCCATAGTTGTTATTTAGGTTGGTAAACGGGGAGTGCAAATGAAGATCCCATTTGTTCCACACTGAGCCTATCATGAAATTCCCTTTACATAAGTTTGAGATGTATATGCCAAAGCCAGACTATAGCTGTGTGGTGGCGTTTTGCCTACGCTCTCGACGGAACTGTCAAACTATCGGTGTAATGTGGTTTTGACGTCAAAATACTCTCCGTCAGAAAAAACTATGCGGAAAAGCACTTATCCCCCTCCCGCCGACGGGCTTTGTGTCCCTTTTTTGTGCAAACGGGGATTGGGTTGCAAACGCGGCTCCCGCCCAAGCCCGCTGCGGGGTCTGGGGGATGTTTCGCAATTGCACAGAGTGCAATGCTTTGCAAAAAAGTGCAGTGGCCTTGCACATGTGTCACTGGGCGGCAGGGGACTGGTCACCCAGACGAGGTGTCCATTTTACGGGGACTACGGTTGTGAAAACTGGCTGCAGGTGGTGTTTTCGTTTTCGGCACCGTTCATATCTGAGGTCAACCAACTGCTGTCGAACCCTACGCAAAACCGGCTGTGAGTCCCAGCCTATCGGGGTTTCCACTACTCTGAGGCATTGCACAGCATCACCATCAATTTCAGGACTGTCAGTCCCAATCAATAGCGTATGGAAAAAACGCCAAAGTGGTGGGCGGATGGCTTTTTTTCAGGCGAGGAGTGGGAAAAGGGTAATTTTAGTAATTGGCAGGTCAGAACGGGCTGGAGCCCTTGTAGAGCGTGGCTTTCAGCCATTACCTTGGAGGGTAATATTAGGTAACGAGAGAGGTAATATTTTGTTCAAGTCCCCATTTTATTGGGTTTGGCGGCTCACTGGCATTACTAGCACTAAAAGTAATTTTCTAACCTATTACTTACCTTATTATTACCTCTATAAAACCATACTAAATAACTGATTTTATTAGGTTTTATCCGGTTTTTCACAGGTCATTACCAAAATTACCTTTTTCCCATGCCTCAACATAAATCGTTCAAAACGCCTGTCGTTACCGTTTTCTGCAACCTTGTGCATTTAAGCCATGGGACTGCCATGGGACAGATCCTGCGCGCACCACCCTGCTGCAGCCCTTGTAAACCGGGGGGCTTGGTTTCGAAAACTGCAAACGGGTAGTTTCGAATCTCTCCTTCACCGCCACATTCAGTAAATAAAACCCCTGGTTTCGAGAGAAACCAGGGGTTTTGTGATTTCTGGGGTTTGAAAAACTTACCCTCATAAATTCACGCGCTCGGCATATCCATTCGCCGCCGTATGACATCCAGCAGGTCACACCCGTCGCGCAGCGGGATTGAGCACAGCATGGCAACGTCGCTGAGTACCACCGCGTCGCTGCTTATCTCAATTCGTTGTCGGGTTGCTTGAACAGGCAGTAATCAACAGACAGCACAGCGATAAAAACAGACTTCGCATCCTTACGTCCCTGTAATCGTCGTTTTCGAGACGGCGAGACTACCACCCCGCGCGTCAGGCTTGTACGCACACCCAAGCCTTCAACGCCGAAGCTAACGCCACCGCAGCCAAGCCAGCGCCCACCTTTTGACTGCATCGTGTCAGATATGCAGCCACGCCAGGCTGCCCAGCACCACGGCTGCGCCGCCGGCGGTATACGACAGGCGCTTGAGCCATTCCTTGCGCGTCAACAGGGTAATTGCCGCCAACGAAATCGCGATCTGAATCGCGGTCATTGCCTGGGCCCAGCGGTGATGCTGGTGCAGCGCCTGTTCCGACTTTTCATCCCATTGCTTTGAGGTGGCTTCGAGCGTTTCAGCTTGTTTGCGTACGTCTTCCTTCTGGCGTTTGTAGCGTTCGATCTCGTCCTTGTAATGCGCCGCGTCCACACCGGGAATGTGAGTGGCCAGTTCCGCAAGGTTCTGCCGGCTGGATTTGGCCTGGTAGTAGTTCCACTGGTTCGCGGCTTCGGTCTTGATGATGGCGGCGTTGTTTTTGTCCATTGCCGCTTCACTTTCGGTGGAGCCGGCCTGGTAGCTGAGCATGGCGCCGAGCGTTGCCATGAGGGCGGTCATCACGGCGATGCGGCTGGCGAAGTTGTCACCTCGCCCGTGGGCATGTTCGGTGGTGTGCTCGAGGTGTTTTTCGTGGGGGCTGGGGACTTCGAAGGCTTCGGACATGGTGGCGTCTGTGAAGGGACTGAGGGAGTCTGATTCTTCACCAGTGAAGCTGTCTCAATCCTGTACGTAACGCTGCAAACCTTCCACCAGGGCGTCGAACATCACGCGGCAGCGCGGGCTGTTGCGCAGGTCTTCGTGCATCGTCACCCAGGTGTCCAGCATGAGTGCAAAGCCTTCCGGCAGGACTCGGCGCAGGCGTGGGTCGCGCTTGGCCAGTTGGACCTGGCAGCCGCCGATGCCGGCGCCGGCGCGGATCAGTGCCAGTTGCGCCAGGTCGCTGTCGCTGCTGCAGGCGAAGGCGCTGCGTTCGAAGCCCTGGATGGCTAGGCTGCGGATAAACGCATTTTCCTGATCGAAGCCGATCAAGGAGTGGCTGGTCAGGTCTTGCATGTGCAGGGGCGTGCCGTGTCGCTGCAGGTAATCATCGCGGGCATGCAGGCCCACTTCGATCAGGCCAATGCGTCGCGCCAGCAGTTGTTCCTGGCTGGGACGGACCATGCGCACGGCGATATCGGCTTCCAGTTGCAGCAGGTCGCTCAGGCGGTTGGTCAGGACCAGTTCAACCTTGAGGTGCGGGTGTGCCTGGCGCAATTGCGTGAGGATCGGCGGCAGCACTTCTACGCCGACCACTTCACTGGCGGATACGCGCACCACGCCGCGCACTTCATCACCTTGGGAAGACGCCGCACGTTCAAGCGCCGCCGCCGTGCGCTCCATGGTTTCGGCATGGGCACGCAGGGTGCGGGCCACGGCCGTGGGCAACAAGCCGTTCGGCGAGCGGGTAAACAGCACCACGCCCAACGCCGTTTCCAGCGCGGCAATGTGCCGACCGACCGTGGGTTGGGTAATGCCGAGCTGCCGTGCGGCCCCCGACAGCGATCCTTCCCGGAGCACGCCCAGGAACGACCGGTAAAGCTCCCAGCCAATCGTCGATGCCATGCATAAATGTATAGCGATTGCATGGTGTTCGGCAATTTATCTATAGCGAGACTGCACACAAAATGGCCTCATCAACCACTGTGGGACACGGTCATGAAAAAGGTTCTGGTATTGGGTGCCACCGGCGGGATAGGCGGTGAAGTAGCGCGACAGTTGAGTGCTGCAGGCTGGGAAGTGTGTGCGTTGACCCGTGATGTCGACAAAGCCCGCAGCCAGAACGCAGCGTTTACGTGGATTAAAGGTGATGCGCTCAATCGCGACGACGTACTGGCGGCTGCCCGTGGCTGCGCGGTCATCGTGCATGGGGTCAACCCACCGGGTTATCGCAATTGGGCTGAGCAAGTGCTCCCGATGATCGACAACACCATCGCCGCAGCCATCGTCGAAGGCGCCACTGTCGTCTTGCCCGGCACGGTCTATAACTACGGGCCGGATGCATTCCCGGTGTTGCACGAGGACTCACCCCAGCACCCACAGACCCGCAAAGGCGCAATCCGCGTGCAATTGGAGCAGCGCTTGCTGGACGCTTCCCGTCAGGGGGCTCGGGCCCTGATCGTGCGCGCCGGGGATTTTTTCGGCGCGCGGGTGGCTAACAACTGGTTTGCCCAGGGGCTGGTCAAGCCCGGAAAGCCGGTCAAGGTCGTCAGCTACCCGGGTGCCCCGGGGGTGATGCATCAATGGGCGTATCTGCCAGACGTCGCGCGCACGATGGTCGAGTTGATCGAGCATCGAGCAACCCTGGACGCCTTCGCCTGCTTTCACATGGCCGGGCACGTGGACACGGATGGCACACAGATGGTCCAAGCGATCCAGCGTGTAATGCTGCGTAGGACAGGGCATCAACCGCGCGTCAATCGTTTGCCGTGGTGGCTGCTGAAAGTGGCGGCACCCTTTGTCGTCACCCTGCGTGAGATGCAAGAGATGCGCTACCTGTGGCAAACCCCCTTGCGCATGGACAACCAGCGCCTGCTGGCGGCCTTGGGCCATGAGCCACACACGCCGCTGGAAGCAGCGGTGGAAGCTACATTGGCCGACCTTGGCTGCCTGCCTGTGCACGCCTGATCAAGCACACATACACCGCGATATTGACCAGCAGCACCAGCGCCCCGAGCGCCAATTGAATCCCGGGGGTCAGCCCCGCCGGGTAGATCAGCGTGAGGATGTAATGCTCGACAAAACCGCCGCCGTAACCGTCTTGCCCGGCGAGGTGGCGAAGCAGGTTTTCCCACTGGGTCAACGGGCAGGGCAGGTGCAGTACTTCCACCGCCACGCCCCAGGCGGCCGCCGGCAAATGCAGCCACATTACCCGGCGCCACTTGAGCGCAAGCAAGCCGCCAAACAGCACGAACAGGATAAAGGTGAGGTGAAACAGCACCAGGCTGTCGGCAGCGATACGCAGGAGCATTGCGGGTACTTCGAAAGGACGGGAAGACAGTCTAAAGGGTTGCTTGCCGGCAAGCGTGGCCGTTATTGTGCTGAATCCTTTTAGTCCTCTCCCAAGGTTCTGTTGCGATGAATGCACCGCGTACCGCAGTCGGTCCAATCAAGGCCGTGATTTTTGATATGGACGGGTTGTTGCTGGATACCGAAGGCATCTACACCGAAGTTACGCAGATCATCGCCGAACGCTACGGTCGCACCTACGATTGGAGCATCAAGCAGCACATTATCGGCCGCGGTGCCCAGGACCTGGCTGACTACGTCGTGAAGGCGCTGGATTTGCCGATCACGCCGGCGCAGTTCCTGGAAATTCGCGAGCCGCTGATGAGCGAGCGCTTCCCCAAGGCATTGGGCATGCCCGGCGCTGAAGCACTGGTGCGGCACTTGAAGGCGCACAATATCCCGATTGCGGTGGGCACCAGTTCGTCGCGTAATTCGTTCGGCCACAAGACCACGCTGCACCGCGAATGGTTTGGCTTGTTCGATACCATCGTCACCGCTGACGACCCGGAAGTCGGCGCCGCCAAACCCGCGCCGGATATCTTTCTCACCGCCGCCCGCCGCCTGGGCGTTGCACCCGAGGACTGCCTGGTGTTCGAAGACTCACCGTTTGGCGTCACCGCCGCGAAAGCCGCCCACATGACCGCCATCGCGGTGCCGGATGAAGCCATGGCAGACAGCAAGTACCACCACGCCGACCAGATCATCCGCAAGCTTGCGGACTTTGACCTGGCGGCCTATGGCTTGCCGCCCCGTCCCTGAACCAAACACGGTCAACCCTGTGGGAGCGGGCTTGCCCGCGAAAGCGGTGTATCAGTCGATGTATCCAGTGACCGATACTCAGCCTTCGCGGGCAAGCCCGTTCCCACAGGGTTTTGCAGTGTCTAAAAAGTACTAGGCGCTGAAGCCACCATCAATGGTCAGGCTTGCACCGGTGATGTACCCCGCTTCAGGCCCGGCCAGGTAAGCCACAAAGCTGGCAATCTCTTCCACATGCCCGTAACGCCCCACCGCCATCAACCCGATCAGGGTGTCGGCAAAGTCGCTGTTCGCCGGGTTCATATCGGTATCCACCGGCCCAGGCTGCACGTTGTTGATGGTGATGCCGCGTGGCCCCAGGTCTCGTGCCAGTCCCTTGGTCAACCCCACCAGCGCCGCCTTGCTCATTGCATACGGGCCACCCCCACCAAACGGCATGCGCTCGGCATTGGTGCTGCCGATATTGATCACGCGTCCGCCATCACCCATGTGCTTGGCGGCTTCCTGGGTCGCGATGAACACGCTGCGTACATTGATTGCCAGGGTCTGGTCAAAGTCTTCCAGCTTGAAGTCTTCCAGCGGCGCAATGGCCAGCACGCCAGCGTTGTTGACCAGGATATCCAGGCGCCCAAAGGCTTCGACGGTGGCGTTGACCGCGTTGCGGATCGCGTCCGCATTGGCGCTGTCGGCATGAATCGCCAGGGCTTTGCCGCCTTCGCTGATCACGCTGTTCTGCAAGGCTTCAGCCTTGGCGGCCGAGCTGACGTAGGTAAAGGCGACGGCTGCGCCCTGTGCCGCGAGGCGCTTGACGATGGCGGCGCCGATGCCGCGAGAACCGCCTTGAATCAAGGCGACTTTGCCGCTGAGGGTGTGGGTGGTCATGTCGATCTCCTGGCTGTTCAAGGCGGAATGCCTTGGTGTTGGGGCCGAGTATCGACCTCGCCAACCGCTACCGGTAGACCGCGATTGCTATAGTCTGTGTAAACCAAAAGTTTAGAGTGGGTCGATATGGAAAGCTTTGGCAGTATCGAATGCTTCGTGCGCAGCGCCGAAGTTGGCAGCTTTGCCGAGGCCGCGCGGCACATGAGCCTGACACCGGCAGCCGTGGGCAAAAGCGTCGCCAAGCTTGAAGCACGCCTGGGTGTGCGCCTGTTCCAGCGCAGCACCCGACGGCTGACCCTGACCGAAGCCGGCAAACTGTTTCTCGAAGAGGTGAGCGGCAGCCTGACCACCATCCAGAATGCCGTGGCTAACCTGGCCAGCGCCGAGGGGCGGCCAGTGGGCACGCTCAAGGTCAGCATGGGCACAGTCTTTGGCAATCGGTATGTGGTGCCATTGCTGGGGGCGTTCATGCGCCGTTTTCCGGATATCAGCCCGGACTGGCATTTCGATAACCGCCAGGTCGACCTGATCGGCCAGGGCTTCGATGCGGCCATCGGTGGAGGCTTCGAACTGCCCCAGGGCGTGGTGGCGCGCAAGTTGACGCCGGCGCATCGGGTGTTGGTCGCGTCTGCGGACTACCTGGCGCAGCGCCCACCGGTGCGGGGGCCCGACGATTTGTCGCGCTGTCGCGGCATCCTTATCCGTTCACCGCAGACCGGTCGCATCCGTTCCTGGCAATTGACCAGCCTCGAGCGTGAACAGCGCCCGCTGGTGCTCAAGCCGAGCATGACCATGAGTGACTCCGAAGCCGCCTGCTGTGCCAGCGCCCAAGGCCTGGGCATTGCATTGGTGAGCATGCCCATGGCTGTGCCGTTCCTCGACAGTGGCGCGGTGGTGCGGGTACTGCCCGACTGGTACGTCGACGACGGCAACATCTCCCTCTACTACGCCGAACACAAGCTGCTGCCCGGCAAGACCCGGGCGTTTGTGGATTTCATCATCGAGCAGTTTGCCGAACAACACCTGGCTGCCAGGTTCAACGCCACCCTGTAGGCGCCTGGGTGTCACCGACCGAACTTGCCCGGCCAGCCCATCACCTTCTTCGGCCTTGGCGTGGCATAAGTCCTGACCTTCGACGTCGACAACCCCAGCCGCACCAACGACTCGGCAATGGTCACGGCTGCGGTTACACCATCCACCACCGGTACGCCGGTGCGCTGGCGAATCTGCTCGTCCAGCCCGGCCATGCCGCCACAGCCCAGGCAGATCACCTCGGCCTTGTCTTCGCTGATGGCCAGTTCTGCCTGGCGCACGATGGCTTCCATCGCCGCCAGCGGGTTTTCTTCCAACTCCAGCACCGCCATCCCACTGGCACGCACCGAGGCGCAGCGCTGGTACAGGCCGGCCAGTTTCAGGCGGTCTTCGATCAGCGGCACCGTGCGGTCGAGTGTGGTCACCACCGAATAGGCGTGGCCCAGGAACATCGCCGTACTGGCGGCGGCTTCCGTGATGTCCACCACAGGCACGTCGAGCAGTTCCTGCAAGCCTTCGCGGCCGTGCTCGCCGTAGCCGGCCTGGATCACCGCATCGAACGGCTGGTCGTAAGCCATCACCCGGTCCATCACCGCGATGGCGGCCAGGTAGCTTTCAAAATTGCCCTCCACCGACTCCGCGCCGAAGTAAGGCGTCAGCCCGACAATCTCGGTGCCCGGCGCGGCCACGGCCCGTGCCTGCTGGGCGATGGTTTCAGTGATGGATTCGGTGGTGTTGACGTTGACCACGAGGATACGCATGGGAGGTCCTTGATTAATGACTGACGTTATCGACTGCAATGCTTTCGCCGCTGACATCGGCGTAGAACGGCTGGCGCTTGGCGATCAGCAAGTACAGCAGCCCTGCAATACCAGCGCCAAACAGCCAGGAAAACGGTGAGACGCTGGCGAACCCAGGCAGCAGTGCCAGGAGAATGGCGATGACCGCCGCAGGAATAAACGCCGCCACCGCACGCAAATTGACGCCGCGGCTGTAGTAATAAATGCCATTCGGGTCTTCGCTGTACAGGTGCGGTACGTCGACCTGGCTTTTACGGATCAGCCAGTAATCGACCATGATCACCCCATACAACGGCCCGAGCAGCGCACCCAGGCCGGACAGGAAATACACGATCACCAGCGGGCTGTTGTAGAGGTTCCACGGCAGGATCAGCACCGCCACGGTGGCACTGATCAGCCCGGCGCGGCGGAAGTTCAAGTACCTGGGCGCCAGGTTGCTCAGCACAAAGGCCGGCGCGACAAAGTTGGCCATGATATTCACCGCCACAGTGACAATCAGGAAGGCCAGGCAGCCCAGTACCAGGAAGAAGGTGTTCGGGATCGCGGCGATGATCTCGGTGGGACTCTCGATCACGCGGCCATTGAGCTGGAATTGCCCACCGCACAGCAGCACGGTGATTGCGGCAAACACCAGGATGTTCACCGGCAGGCCCCAGAAGTTGCCGACCTGGATGGTCTTGCGGCAGGGCGAGGAGCGGGCGAAGTCGCAGAAATTGAGGATCAGCGTGCCGTAGATCGCCAGCCACAGCGCGCCACCGGCAAAGATATTGCGCCACATCTCGCCGCCACTCAGCGGTTCGCGGATCGACCAGGCAATGTTGCCGCTCGCCTGGAAATACATCCAGCCGGCCAACGAGGCCACCGTCAGCAGGATCACCGGCCCGGCGAAACCCTCATAACGGCGCACCATCTCCATGCCGTAGGCCAGGATCACCAGTTGCACCAGCCAGATCGCCACAAAACACACCCAGCCAAGGGAAGACAGGCCAAGGATCGAATTGTGGTCGTATTCGGCAAAGCCTGGATGAATCGCCGTCAAAAGCACGCGGAACACCACCGACGCCAGGTAGGTCTGGATACCAAACCAGGCGATCGCAATCACCGCGCGGATCAACGCCGGAATCTGCGCGCCATGGATGCCGAAGCTGATACGGCTGATCACCGGAAAGGGCACGCCGGTCTTCTGCCCCATGTAGCCCGACAGGTTCATGAAGAAGTACACCAGCGCCGCCCCGATGCCCAGGGACAACAGAATCTGCCAGCCGCCCAGGCCCAATGCATACAGGCCAATGGCGAACGAGTAGTTGGCAATGTTGTGCACGTCATTGGTCCACAGGGCAAAGATACTGTAGCGCCCCCAGCGCCGGCCTTCGACCTTGGTGGGCGCCAGGTCCTTGTTATGCAGGCGCGGGCTGAGCACCAGCGGGCCGGGACTTGCCGCTTCGGGGTTCAGGGACGAGGAGGGCAGATCCAGTGCGAGGTTGTTCGAGAGGCTTGGACGCATTCCGGCAGGCTCCAGCACATCGGCAGCCAGGCCGCAGATGGCAAAGTGTATGTAGGTTTTGTATTTATTGTATACAAAGCGTTTTTCACCTTAAGCCACATGCGTGCCAGTTTTCGATCTATGAAAACCGCAGGTAATTTCCTTTTTGCAGGTTCTTTAAATAACTATCTGAATTACAAGCGATATAAATTGACCGTTTGAACAGCTATTTATTTTGCGATGGGAAGAGTGCGATGCACTGGGGGAAACGGCGGGCGGATAGAGGTGTTACGTTATGGTGCGGATAACAAAAAATTGCACACATAAATGGCACCGATGGTTACATCTGTGTGTACACCTTCGGCGGCCAACACAAAACAAATGTGAGAGCGGGCTTGGCCGCGAAGACGGGGTGTCAGTCACCGACTACATCGACTGATACACCGCATTCGCGGGCAAGCCCGCTCCCACCTTGATTATTTGATCGCCAAGCCTTTAGGCCTTGCTGATGATATTCCCGGCATGCAGCCCGCATTCCTTCTGCGTGGCTTCCTCCCACCACCAGCGACCTTCGCGCTCGTGCTGGTTCGGCAATACCGGCCGGGTGCAGGGCTCGCAACCGATGCTGATGAAGCCGCGCTCATGCAGGCTGTTGTACGGCAGCTCCAACATGCGGATGTAACCCCAGATTTCTTCACTGGTCATCTGCGCCAGCGGGTTGAATTTATACAGGGTGCGTTCCGGGGTGGAGAAGGCCGTGTCGACCTCCAACGCCGCTACCTGGCTGCGGGTGCCGGGGCTCTGGTCGCGGCGCTGGCCAGTGGCCCAGGCCGTCACGCCGGCGAGTTTGCGGCGCAGTGGTTCGATCTTGCGCACACCGCAGCATTCGCCATGACCGTCCTTGTAGAAGCTGAACAGGCCCTTCTCTTTGACGAAGGGTTCCAGTTTGCTCTGGTCCGGCGAGATCAGCTCGATGTCGATCTTGTAGAAGTCGCGCACTTGCTCGATAAACCGGTAGGTCTCCGG
>Ga0308159_1001124_pt1 | contig 43354 bp, 50 predicted proteins | sample PhyCR1_FD_201040 | JGI IMG/M metagenome (GOLD analysis project Ga0308159, IMG submission 201040) | Phyllosphere microbial communities from UC Gill Tract Community Farm, Albany, California, United States - DLSLC.R1 | ecosystem: Host-associated > Plants > Phyllosphere > Unclassified | place: USA... | reverse complement strand
GTCCCGACGAACTCACACAACTGGCCATAACTGTCCCGGCCATTGATCCCGATACGATGTTTCACCGTCACCGGAATCGACACCGCATCACGCATTGCCTTCACGCAATCCGCCACCAACGCCGGGTGCGCCATCAGGATCGCGCCGATCATATTGTTCTGCACCCGGTCGCTGGGGCAGCCGACGTTCAGGTTCACCTCGTCGTAACCGGCCGCCTGGGCCATGCGCGCGCACGCGGCCAGGTCAGCGGGCACGCTGCCGCCCAACTGCAGCGCAAGCGGGTGCTCGGCTTCGTTGTGGCGCAGGAAACGGTCGTGGTCACCGTGCAGGATGGCGCCGGTGGTGACCATCTCGGTGTAGAGCAGGGCGTGCTTGGAGAGCAGGCGCAGGAAGAACCGGCAGTGGCGGTCGGTCCAGTCCATCATGGGGGCAACGCTAAAGCGCCGAGACAGCGCGGGGCTTGATTCTGCTGGGCTAAAGCTTTGTTTTTCTAGCATTTTACTCAACGTGTTCTAGGCGTATTTTGGGGTGTTTTCAGGCGTTTTTTAAGGCTCGGTGGTACGATGTACCACTCAAAAACTGACGCGTACCACTTTCGATATGGCGACTATCAGGGCAAGAAAACTGGCAGATGGGACTGTGAGCTACACGGCTCAGATCCGCATCAAGCGCGACGGAGTGCAAGTCTACCAAGAGAGCCAGACCTTCGCCCGAAAACAGGCTGCGCAGGCTTGGGCGCGCAAACGCGGGTCGGAGTTGGATGAGCCAGGTGCGATCGAGCGCGCAAATCGCAAGGGGGCCACGCTCACAGAGATGATCGATCGCTACCTGGTCGAAGTTGAGAAAGCCAAGCCGCTGGGTAAGACCAAGCGCGCCACGCTCAATGCGATTGGCGAGACTTACCTTGGCAAGTTGGCCGATACGGATATCAATACCCAGTGCTTGGTTGATTACGCACTTTGGAGAATGAGCGGGGAGGGCGGCGGTGTTCAGCCCCAAACCGCTGGCAACGACCTGGCCCACCTCGGTGCGGTTCTAGCTATCGCCAAAGACGCATGGGGTTACGAGGTCGATCCTCTTGCGATGGGCGGTGCACGGAGAGTGCTGCGCAAGCTGGGCTATAACCTAAAAAGCCGGGAACGTGATCGCCGGCCGACGTTGGACGAACTCGGAAAGGTGTTGACGCACTACCAAGCCATGCTGGCGAGGCGACCGACTGTCATCAATATGCTGAAGGTCGCGGGTTTTGCCCTGTTCTCCACGCGCCGGCTTGATGAGATAACCCGTATTCGCTGGGTGGACGTCGACGAGCCCGGCCAGCGGGTGCTGGTGCGCGACATGAAAAACCCCGGGCAGAAGATAGGTAACGATGTTTGGTGTTACCTGCCGGACGAGGCCTGGCACATTCTCCAGTCAATGCCTAAGGCTGGCGACGACATCTTCCCCTACAGCCCTGAGTCAATCTCCACATCATGGACGAAAGCGTGTAAGTTTCTGGAAATTGCAGATCTGCACTTCCACGATCTACGCCACGAAGGTATCAGTCGCCTTTTTGAAATGGACTGGGATATCCCTCGAGTGGCGAGTGTTTCCGGCCACAGGGATTGGAACTCGATGCGGCGATACACCCACCTGCGCGGTAAGGGTGACCGATATGTGGGGTGGGAATGGCACGAAAAGATATTGAGGGCGCCCGTCCAACTGGGCGCCGCATCAATGAAGTGGCTCAAACGACGTGTTTTAACCCGTTGAGCTGGCGGTGCTCTTTTACTGCGGCCGCGCGTTGTAGGTCCAGGTATGAGGCCAGGTCGGTGAGGTGGATACCCTTGGCCGACTTCTGGCTCGGCTCCAGGCGTGTGATCGGAAGCCTGATCTGACCACTCATCACCTTGCGCTGGAACATCTCCGGCGTCAGGTGGGTGAAGTAATCCCGGCACACCACTTCCAGCGAAATAATCGCCTGGCCGTCGTATTGGGCCATGAGAATGAAGGCTGTGTTCATGGTGATCCCCTCACATCCGAAACGATTGATGAATAAAGGCTGGCAGCGCTTTGTGTTCTGCAGGCTTTGGTCCGTCGCCCTGGATCTCGCAAACAAACCGATGGCGTTTCCGATTGGGAGCAGTCAGCGCCTCAGTCAGGCCTGGCACTACGTCTACGCATTGCTCGTAGGCGTGAGGACCGTTCCAGCTATCAGCCCTTACCACCTGGCAATCCGTACGGGTCGCATCCGCGCACAGGTAAAGCAAAAGGAATACTTTCATGGTGCATTCCTCGCGCTGCAGTTCGGGCAGTCGTCGAAGCGCTGACGCTCACTGAGAAAACGCCCGCAGCCTTCGCAGTTGAGCCGGTCGCTGCAGATGCGGTTGCGAGGGCGCATTAGCCTGGGCAGCTTGAGGCCGACTGAGCGCAGTGCCTGCCTGTGGTCGAGCAGCACGGCAGGGACCACCGGCCGGGAACGCTCGACGATGTATCCGCATGGCCAAAGCTCAAACCCTTGGGCCAGGTACTCAGCGGCATCTGCAGCCCCCGGATGGATGGCGTTATCCAGGTTGGCGGTTGGGCCTTTGCCGCCGCGCCACACCAGGTCATTGCCGTCCCACTCGCGTGCGAAGGCGACATATACGCGGCCGTCTTCGTTGCCGTAGGCCTCGGCCTCTGACTTGGTGAGGTACTGGCAGTCAACGCCGACCTCTGCCCGAGTGCGGACGTACTCCACTGGCAAGGGCAGGTCGGTTTCGCGGCATTCGTACTGCTTGATCGCTGGCTCGCGTTTGAACTGCTCTGCCTCGTTCAAGTTCGAGGTGTAGCCGCCACCTTCTCGCCAGAACATGGCCCGGCTACCGACGTTACTGCGGCTGTCCTGCAAGAAGAAGAGGTCAGACATGACCAGCCTCCGGCTGAGCAGTGCTCAGCGAAATCGTCACTTGATACTGATGCACGGACCCCAATGCAGCTTTACCGGCACTGAGGCTATAGCCGTTGCCCTGGGCTTTGATTGCTGTGTAGCTGACCTTGCCGCCGACAGTCAGCGGTGTTGTGGTAGCCTCTGCGGTGCCGCCTTTGGGTTGATTCACTTGCATGGTGCTTCTCCTTTGGGTGGTCGGTGCCGAGCGGTTGCAGCCCCTCGGCACCACCTTATTATTGGCTTTCGCCCGTTGGGTTTTGCTTGCGCACCAGGTGCAGCAGCAGGTTTTCAAATTCAACAACTTCATCCGTTGCCGACTGCCATTCCAGCACTGCCTGGATCTGATCCCGGCAGCACTCCAACACCAGAATTTCTTTGTCGCTTACCGCACGAACCTCCAGGATCGCGACCAGGCCAGCAGGGTCGTAGGCTTCGGCGTGAACAATTTTCCCGGATTCGTTGAACCAGTCCTTCAGCTCTTTCAGGTGCCGAAGACGGTTGGTTTCGCTCTGTTGGCCGTCACCGGTGATGACTTGTACGTGCATGGTGCTTCTCCTTTGGGTGGTTGGTGCCGAGGGGTTGCAGCCCCTACACGCCCTGGAATACCCAGCAGCGAATGGTTTTAGGTTTATCGAATGCGTCGACCTGGCGCGCCGAGTTGACGGGCTTGTTCGACTCCAAAAATTTGGGTGACTTGCTGGTCTTCAACAGCCGTTTCAGGTCGCTCAATGGCGGTACCTGCTGCCGTTTATTGGCTGCCATTTCCACAAACTCGTTGAGGTTCACGGCGATCAGTCCATCGCGACGCGCGTGGTTCAGCGCAGCTTTTTCGTCCATGCCATTGAGGAATTCGTACAGGTCCCAAAACTCACGCACGGTCGGGTGGTCGGCGTTGATAGCCTGCTGCCGCTCCAGGGCCATGCGGCTGATTTCGGCGTGGACGAGGGCCTTGCGGCGATCGCCGAGCGGTACGACGCCGGCTAGTGCGTCCACCAGGCTGCGCAGCTGGGCGTGGTTCTTGGCGATACGCACGGTGCGCACACCAGGCAGGGCCAGCAGTTCCTGTTCGTAGCCGGAGGTGTTTTCTTCCAACAGCCGCATGGTTTCGGCTTCGCGTTGCAGCGCCTTGACCAGGAAGCCGCTGATGCTGTCCATCGGCATGCGCTCCAGCTGCTCGGCGTACTGCTTGGTCTCCGGCGTGTGGTGCTCGCGTGTCAGGTGGACGTGGCAGATTCGCTGCAGGATCGGCTCTGACGCGTTCACCGGATTGTTTTGCGCAATCAGCAAGGCGGCGCGGAACGGCGGTTCGTGGGTATCGTTGCCGTTGTTTTTCACGCCGGTGGAGCGAACGCTGCGGCCGTTGTAGGCAGTTTTCAGTTCGTCCCAGTCGAAGTGTTTAACCGGCTGGCCTTCCTTCTGTTCACGCTCCGACTCGATCAGCACCACCGGCAGGTTGCTGACCTGCGAGAAGTTGCGTGCACGGCTTGCTGCGGTTGCCTTGGATGGGTCGAAGCCCTCGTAATCAGTGCGCCCGACTGACTTCCACAACAGCTCCACCAGGGTGGTTTTGCCCGAGCCGGCTTCGCCCACCAGTTCCAGGAACATCAGCGACTTGTGGATCTGGCGGATCTGCTCGGCGTGCAACGCGCCCAGCCACCATGCCAAAACCACCAGACCCTGAACCCCAAAGCATCGCCAGTAAATGTCGAACCAACCTTCGTTGTAGGCGTTGAGGTCAGTGTTGATATGCAGCACCGGCGACTGGCTCTGCGACTTGATGCTCAGCTTGCCGAGGTCAAAAAAGTCTTCCTTGTTGCGCACCTGCACCTTGCCGCCGTGAAAGGCCAGGTCGTTGAAGACGTAGGCGCCATGGTCGCGGCTGTAGCCGATCCATTCGATGGTGTTGACGGTTTTCAGGCAGTCCAGTTGCGGTGCCAGGATCCGTTTCAGTTGCTGGGCGCTGCCCTCAAACATCGCCCCATTGGAGACGTTGAGCAGGCGATTCGCGAACTCAGGCGCCGACGTGAGCTGTTTGGCCGTGAACGTGCTCTTGATGGCTGGCCCTTGTGGGCGCTCAATTCGGAAGTAATACCAAGCCTCGTCGGTGAGGTCGTTGCGCATGTAATACAGCGCCTGGAAATTGCAGTTGGCGATGCTGGTCACTGATCCAGATTGGCGCAGTGCCTTGTAGCGTCGCTGTTCTTCCGTGAGCAACTGGTCTTCGTGGCGTTCCGAGCTTTCCAGATCGGTCATCGCACGGTCGTATTTTTCAAGGTCCAGCCGAAACCAGTACAAGCGTTTGCGGAACGTGAAGTGAAATTCTTTGCGCTCGTTGCGCACGTAGATCAGAAACGCCTTTTCTTCAGCCGAATCAGCCAGCAGCAAATCGCCCTGGTGGCGCGCTTCGCCAAGGTCTTGCTCAATGCGCTCCACGCGTTTGTCGTCGCCTTCGATCGACTTCCACCGCAGGTGCAGATCGTTCCAGTCGACCTTTTTCCCGTTGGGCTGCGGGATAACGGCTGCTTTGCAGGTGAAGCCCAGCTCGCTCGCTTCCTTCGCCCAGCGGCGCATGTTGGCCTTGGCAACTGGCTCGTTATCCAGTGCCCACACCAGTCGCGGGAGACGTTTTCCAGCGTCCTGACGCAACTTGACCAGGGCCTTGAGTGAGTCGATAGGGCAGGGAGCGCTGGACATCATCGACACGGCCGGCACTTCGTTGTGCAGCAGAGCGATGGAGTCGAAGATTCCCTCGACAATGAATAGTTCGTCGACTTCCAGCAGGTCCACACTCGGTGGGCACCACCAGACGCCCTTGTAACCGGTCAAGCCTTCGCCGGTGGGGCGGAAGCGGGCTTTCATCTTGCCGAATCGGTCGGGCCGATCTATCAGTCGCTCCCAGTAGCCACCTTTCTCCAAGGCGAAACGCACCGTGGCGCTACCGATGTTTAGCCGTCCATCCCAGTAGTTATCCTGAGTGAACAAGCCGGCGATCAGCTCAAATTTGAAACCCCGCGCAAACTCAAGGTATGCGCGAGCTGTGGCCTGAGGGTTGTCCGCTGTCGACGGCGCTGTCTTGCTCCAGTCGTTGAACAGATCGTCGTAGACGTCTTTTACGTAGACGCGGTGGTCGCACTTTTCCGGCCGTCCGCAGATCAACGTCCAAGGCGAGTCGTAGAAGGTGTAAAGGGTTTTCTGACGGCAGGCAGGACACACACCCTTGCGCATGTAATTGGTGTTGGCCATGTGCTTGAGCTGGTAGTCCCGCTCAATCCGTTGGATGACGTCGGCTCGCAGCCTTTGTTCCATTTCCATCGTGGCTTACTTCGCTTCGTCGAGACTGTGTTTAAGGGCGCCAATCAGGCTTTTTCGTGCAGCCAACGCAGGGAAGGCCACCAACAACGAGCCGTGCCGCAAACCTTCGGGGATCATGCGAAAGCGGTCGTCATACCAGTGCTCGTTGAACAGCAACGCGTACTGCGCGCGCAGGTCCTGGAGCAGTGCCTCGGCCTGGTCGCGGGGCAGTTTTGCGGTGATGGCGATGTCGATTTCCATGGTCCACCTCGGATTGCGGGCAAAGCTCACCCAATCCCATTGGGGATGGGGCAGGGCGGGGTTTAAAAGGGAGCGTTACTGAGGGTGTGGCTTGTGTACGGCGTTGCGCTGGTCGAGCATTTTTTGCGGTAGAAAGCGAGCCGCAACGGGGAAGCGTTGATCCGCCAGAACGTCCACCAGGTGTACACGAGTGCTGTCAGTCCCTGCGGCCCAGTCGACGCCGATCCAACGGCGCTTTTTGATCGTTTGCAGTTCACTCCAGGCGTTGTGAACAAGCTTTGGCGCCATGAATACAGGCACTTCCAACGCAAGGGTAAGGTGGCTAATGCAGCGATCGAACAACAAATCGGAGTCCACAAGGTGTTCAGCCTCGTGGCGTTGCAGGTAGGCGAAAGCAGCGGATTGCATGCTGCTGCGGTAGTCATGAGTGTGTTGATCAAGGTTCATCACGCGCGCTCCATTTCCAGTTGGTCCAGCAGATCGGGTTGATCGTTGGCCGTTTTCATTGCCTGGCGACGAATGACCACGTCTGCAACTGGCAGCTTTACAGCTGGGTTGGGCATGCCGCTTGGGCTCAGTTCGTGGGTCATTTGAAACTCAGCACGCACCGCCCAGCCGCAGGCTTCGTTCGTGCATTGCATGTAAGTGATGCGCAGGAAAATGTGTTGGCCTTCGCTGGTGCGAATGCGCATGCGGCCGTGGCAGTGAGGGCAGACCAGTTTGTAAGTACTCACTAGACAGCTCCCTGGCTGTAGAGCTGGATGGTCGCGAACACTTCGGCGTAACGGGCCGACATGTAGGTGAGCAGGGCGGCGATGATCGCGTCGGCTTCACGCTTTTCGATAACACCGTCATCCAGGGCCGTAGACATGATTTGGTCGACCTTGCCTCGCTGGGCCGAGGCCTTGAGAGAACGGCTGTACAACTCCACGTTGTCCAGGCTCTCCGGGAGGCTCAGCGGAACGAACATCCCGCCGTACATTGAGGCGATGTAGTCGGCCAGGAATGTGGTCCCGGCGACTTGCTCCAAACGGTGAATGTGTTCGTCGGTCAGCGGGCGGCTGCCGGCGTTCTCGTAGGCCTGGTTGTCGAACTTCTTCAGCGGCATGCCGAGGTCTGCCGAGGCATACGACCGACCGCCTGGGTAGGCGCCGATGACGGCCATTACGACGCTCTTTCTGCTGTCTAGAACTGGGCGTTTCATCTTCTGGTTTCCTCTTGGAGCCAGAGGCCCTAGTTTGTGATCACGCCGTCTTTGATACCGAGCAGCACGGCGGCGCGATGAGCTTCACCGCGCAAGCACTTTTTCTGTCCGTTCAAGACTGCGTAGACCGTCGAAGGGTTGAATTCATGTTCTTCAGCCCAGTCTTTTGCCGATATCCCGAGTCGTGCGAGACGGTCACGGGCCTCTTGGCATGCTTGCTCGATGGGGGATGCGTTCGGCATAGTCTCGTTTCGTGTGGTTTCGTGTGATGACGTGTGAAGTATTTCCCATGTTTGTGGGATCGTCAAGTATTGATGGAGACAAATGTGGGAATTGGTGACCGCCTCAAAGAGGAAAGGGAACGTTTGGGGTTCAGCCAGACTGAATTTTCAGCCGTTGCTGGGGCTTCCAAAAATAGTCAGTACAACTACGAAAAGGGCGATCGGAGCCCGGACGCAAACTACCTAGCTGCGGTAGCGGACAAAGGCGTCGATATCCTTTATGTGGTGACTGGGGAGCGCAAACCACAGGCCGCCGATAGCATCCCCGCCGAGGTGCTTGAGTTCATTGGGATGTATGAGCAAGTGACTGATGCTGACCGGGAGGTTTTGATGCGCATGGCTTCAGCGTTCGCCAGTGTCGCGGCTGCTAGCGGGAAAAAGGTCGGCAACTGAATAGGCGTTGAATTGGATTTGTCACGCCGACCAAGATGGTCGGCTTTTTCATGGAAGTTAAGGGAGTAGAACAATGGCGTTGAAGCCTTGTAAATCGTGTAAGCACACAGTCGACGCCACCGCAAAGGTCTGCCCAAGCTGCGGCGTAAAAAATCCCGGAGTGACAGTCGCACAACAGGTGTTTGGGCTTCTGATCCTGCTGGTCATCATCGCTGGCGCTGTCACGATGTGTTCAGGTGGCAATAAGGAAAAAGCCGTTGACAAGACACCGCCTGCGGAAAAACCTGCTCAAAGCTCCATTTTGCCCTCCACTTACACCATCACCAAAGACGAATTTCGCGAGGGACGGCCTCGCAAGGTCGAGGTCATGTTGCCCCGTCGCCTCAATGACACTGAGCTTGCTGACGTAGCAAAAGCCGTTCGCGCTGATACTAAATTCAAGGCTGACAAAACCTTCATCGGGTTCCGCGTCGAAGGGCAATCTGACGGTGCTTACTGGGCCAACGCCAGTTTCGATCCTGACTATAGATCCTCGCTGATCGGCTTGAGCGCCAATGACTACCAAGCGTTGAAGGCTCTGGATTTGAAGGCGTACCCGAACAGAATCGGTAGTTGGATGCAGGACGGTGCGCTGGGGCATGTGATGGTGCTGTACAAGCAGAACGACAAATATCTGCTCGATTCTGTCTTTGCCAGCGGTGGGAAAAATACCGAGCACTATGTAGGCAAGAAACTGCCGGATGGTGGGCTGCGTCTTGACGATCCCGAAAGCGACTTCAACGAGCATTACGTTGTCGATGCTAAGGGCAACTTACAAGGCTGGGGTGAGAACGGCGTGTACATGACATTGCCCCCGTTCAAGCCGGCGCAGTGATGTAACAAAACACATAATTTTTTTGCTGATGCTCCGATGACACAGCAAAACGTGATGGAAATTAGCTGTTCCCCGGGAAACTTTAACGGCGCCATGTAGGCGTCGAGTCCCCGTTGCGTGTGAAAGGAGTATTCGCATGATGGAGAACAGCGGTGTATCAGAAAGCCAGGTGCAAGTCGTAGATGCGAACTGCCTTAGCGATCAGGAAGCGATGTTGCTGACTATGTTCAGGTCAATCAGCCCTCAGCGTCAGAAAGATGTGCTGCGGTTGTTGGAGGTCTTCACCCAGGCACCTGAGTAAGTCGAGAGCAGACCCCGGACTGGCTCCGGGGTTTAAACCGGCTAGCCAGGTTGAAGCTTTATCCACTCTCAATCCATAGCCCGCTAATAGTCAGCGCGCTTTGGCAAACCTTCCCTCGTTGCGAGGGTTCATAGGAAATCGCAATGAATTTCAATTTGCCGTTGGTGGGCTGCTCTTGCCTTGTACTGCTTGCACTTTCCACAACTGCCCATGCTGGACGCTGTGGCGATGTTCGCGCCGCTCTTCAACAGGAACGCAATCTGTCCCAGGTAACACAAACCGTAGACGAACTACGCACTGAATATCGCCAAGGCTTGAATATTACTCTGTCCGTACTTTGTCCATTTGATAAGCCGAACGTAATGATTTCATGGGATGGCCCGAGTCCAGATCAAAATTTTTATGACTTGGTAGGTCACGCTGGAAGTCTTGTTTCACCTCGGACTGCTGCCGATATCGTCCACGCTTCAAAACGGTGCCGTCAGCAAGTGCTCAAGGGCGATGTTGAGATTTCGAGTATTGAGCAAAAGGATCTTGTCATCGAGTGCCAAGCGTTCAAACGTGATGGTGGTGCTACAATAATTTTTGTGTTTGCCCAGTAATTTCCACTAGATTTAGTCACGCCCTGCGCGTGTTTCTTTCTTCAACTTACGCCGCTTGCAACCGTTTCCACTCTCGATCTGCCGCCCGCTTGGCCGTCTTCTCACTGGCATACAACCATCGCAACCGCCTCGGCTTCGCCTGATCCCCCGCCGTAATCGTCTTTTCCTTCCCGGTTTTCTGGTCGCGGTAGTGCGCGATTATGCCCGTGTAATCACCCTTGTTCTCTTCCGCCAGGTCCTCGACGTTGTCCTCCGGCAACTTCCTCTCCAGCTCTAGGCTGACCGTGTAGCCACCGTCCGCGCTTAAACTGTGCTGCACATTCCCGCCGTACCAAATGATCTCGTCAATTTCCGCCTTCACGCCCTGGAGCGTGTACGTCAGCTCGGGGATGAGGTCGGGACGTCCCATTGCCAGGCTGTAACTGAGCGTGGCGCTGCCGCGTTGCAGGCGCCGGAATTCAGCGCGGGCAGCGCGCAGGGCTGATAGCCGGTCGCTGTACGTGTGGCGCAGATCCTTGAGGTTGTCACCACCACCGGCAATCGCCTCCTGTTTCTTGGCGCTGTTCACGTCGTAGTAATAGGCGCGCACGCCTTCGTAACTGTCGCGGTCGGCCTGCAGGTAGCGGTGCTGGTCGCCGTCCTCGCGGGTGAGGACGATGTGGGGCAGGTCCATGCCGGTGGCGGTCTTGCCGCCACCCGCCGGCAGGCACAGTAGGCAGCCGGCCTTGACGCTGACCACCGCATCGAATTCTTCGCCCAGGCGACTGATCAGGTTGGCGTCGGACTCGTTGGCCTGGTCGAGCTGCAGGATGGGCAAACCGTCGAGAGCGCCGGAAATAGTGGCGGTGAGTCCGTTACCGATGGCGATATCGCCCAGGACGTCGCCGAGGGTGGTGTTGCTCCAGCTGCGCTCGCGCTTGGTTTTCAGTCCCTTGCGCATATCTGCCGATCGAGCGCGGATGCTGAGTACGTCCGGCGCGCCGCTGTGTTCGGTTTCGTCGACGGTGTACGTACCTTTGTCCACCAGGCCCGTGTCGCTCCAGCCGAGCCACAACCGGACCAATGCACCCTTTGGCGGAATCGTCAGCATGCCATCATGGTCGCTGAGGGTGATGCTGAGTTGATCAGCCTCGACTCCGCGGCTATCGGTCAGCTCCAGGCTCATCAGCCTTGGGCTGATGATTTGGGCGATGTCCAAGCCGTCTACGGCGAGCCGGAAGGCCGGCACCGGATAGGCAGCGTCCCGTACATAGCGCTCTGCGGTGTTGCGCAGGTAACCGGTGACCTTGGCAATGATGAGCTCAATCACAGCAAGCCCCGCAGGATGTTGACGCCGATGCTGGTACCGGCTCCGAGCAGGTCGATACGGTCATCGTCAGTACGCTTGAGGCTCAGGGTGAACTCAATGCGCCGTGCCGTACCGTCGGGGAAAAAAATGGTCCTGGTTTCGCTGAGGCTTTCGATCACCCACAGGCCGTAGATCCGCCCTGTGCCCTCGACCATGGGCCAGGCCTTGCCGGTGTTGGCCATCAGGCGTAGCGAGTCGAGGCCGAGGGCTGTGCCGGCCAGTTCGGGGAAAAGGATGCCGGGGAGTGTGATGGCGTCTTCGCCACGGCCAACGAATTGCCGCGCAGGGGCGGCGCCGATGCGGTTGTTGCTGGCGTGGCGCCAATCGGTTTGGCGTTGTAGCTCCTGGTAGGCGGCGGTGTGGAGGCTGAACACGAACATGCCGAGGGCCATCATCATGGTGGTTATTCCAGATCGGAGAGTTTGCTGCGCTGACGCGCTTTCTTTTCGTTTTCGATGCGGGACAGAATCGCGCGCAGGCTCTTTTCCAGGCTTTGCATGTCGGTGCCAGGCCCTGCCGTGATGCTGATTTCGTAGGTGTCGTGGCTGTCGTAGACGACGGCTGCTGACGATCCGCTAATCGGGGGCGCGTTATCCACGGTAAACGCCGGCATCGCGGTAGCGCTGAGCGCCAGAGTGCCGGCGGCGGTCATCTGCTTGCTCATGCTGGTCAGGGCGTCCAGCGGGCCTTTCTGCCCTCCCTCAAGGCCTTGAGTAAGCCCGGCCATGGTGAACCCGCCCAGCTCAGCAAACACCCGCGACGGGCTGTGGATGCCGAGTTTTTCCTTGAACCAACCAATGCTGGCGTCTCCGATCGAGCCGATGGCGTCTTTGACGGCGCCGATTCCGGCCGTCAGCCCATTGATCAGACCGTTGACGATCATGCCGCCGAACTCGGTAAAGCGGCCAGGTAGTTCGATACCCAGGTAACTCATCACGCCGGCGAACGCCTGATACACCAAGCCGAGTGGGCTGAAGTTGACCAGGGTGGTGATGATGCCGCCGATCCCACCATCGAAACCCGCTTTGATTTCCGTCCAGGCGTTGGCGAAGTAGTTCTTCACCGCATCCCAGTTTTTGTAGATCAGGTAAGCCCCGCCAGCGAGCGCGGCGACAACGGCGGCGATGATCAGAACGATTGGGTTCGCTGCTAGACCCCACAGAGCCACGCCTACAGTGCGCAGTGCGGTCAGCAGGGCGCCGCCCATTGTCGTGGCGACCATTCGAACGCCCTGGGCGAACATCGGGAACGCGTTGCGGGCCAGTCCGGTCAGCGTGGGCATTAACCTGCCGAGCATTTTGGTGATGCCGCCACCCTGAAGGCCGAACATGGTCATGCCGTAACGCAGGACTGCGAACGGCCCCAGCATGCTTGCCATGGTCAGCGCCAATCCGCCGAAAACGAATGCCATTGCAGCAATTGCGGCCACGACCTTGACCAGGCCACCAGCCAATTTTGGATTCTCTCGAGCCCAGGCACCGACGCTGTTTGCGATTCCGCCCAGAGTGTTGATGAGGTCTTTCAGGTCTGGAGCTACTGCTGCACCAAACTCTGCCATAGCGTTGGTGAAACTGCCCTCAGCAGCTTCCATGACGTTTGTAAGCGTACCGAGCTGTTCATTAACACGGGTACGTAGGTCGGCCTGGGTTTGCAGCTTTTGTTGCACCTCGCGATATCCGGCGAGGCCTTTGTTCATCATTGTATTCAGGGTGGTAAGTGTTTCAGCATCGTCCCCGAAGAGCTTACCGATAACCGCTGTGCGGTCGGTGTCATTCAGAACCTTGAGCTTTTCGACCTGCGCATACAGGTTTTCGAGCCCCGCGAAGTTGCCGTCTTTATTCGTGAATTTGAGCGAAACACCTTTGTTTGCTCCCGCAGCAATCTTATTGGCCTTATCGACCTTGTCCTGGTCCAGGCCCGCCTGGAAGATTTTGCGGAAGGAGTTACCTGCCGCACTTCCATCCATACCTGCCTGGTCCATCATGATCAACAGCGGGGCAAGTTCCTTGGCTGCATCAAGCCCCGATTTTTTGATGGTATCCATCACCGGCGCGATTTTGCTGAAGCCCTGGAGCATCTTGTCCGAGTCCAAACCGGCGTAGAAACCACGCTGGATGGTATCCATCAGACTCATCATGTCTTTTTCGCTGGTACGCGTGGCGTCCTGCATCTTGGCGGCAAACTCCGCCGCCTCCGTGGCGCCCATGTTCAACTGTACGCCCAGGTATGCTGCGGCTTCACCGGTACCACCGAGGATGCTCTGAGCGCTGATGCCCTGGCGCCGGAGCATCGTCATCATGTTCTGGAAGTCAGCCGTGGTGCCTGGCAAGCGGTCGCCCAGCTTGGTGGCCAGATCCGTGATCTTCTGGAAGTCCTCGGAGACCTTGCCGGTGTTGTCCATCATCGACACTTTGAGCTGTGTGGCGGAATCCTCATTGGGCGCAAAGGCCTTCACTGCTGCAGCTACGGGGCGGCTGGCTGCGTAGCCAACACCCAAGCCGGCGGCGCCGTTCACGGCAAGGTTGCCGGCGGCGCGCTGGGACTTCTCCATTTGGCTACGAGCCAACGCTGCGCGCTTGTGCTGGGCGCTCAGCTCGGCCATGCGCTTGCCTTGCGTGCTGATGCTGGCGTTGGTGGCGTTGATTTGCTCGCGCAGTTGGCGCTCATGGGTGCCGAGATTTTTAGTGCTGATGCCGGCGTCGTAGAGCTTCGATCGCAGCCCTTGCAACTGAACGCTCTGTTGCTGGTGCTGCTGCTTGAGTCGGGTGGCCTCGCGCACTGCTGCCTGGAAGCTGCGGGTCATTGCCCTGGTCGGCGCGTCGGTGGCGGCGAGTTCCTGGCTGAGGGATTTGACTCGATCACGTGCAGCAGTGAGCGATGCACCGGTTTGTTCGGCTGTTGCTCGCTGAGCCCGCCAGGCGCTGACGTCTTTCTGTTGGGAGGTGAGTTCTTTCAGGCGGTCTCGAGCAGCCTTGAGGGCACGCGCTGTCTCGATGCCCCCTTCGCTGATGTGCTTCAGCGGGCGGGTTGCCTTGTCGATGGTACTGAGCAGCACTTGAAGTCTCAGATCATTTGCCATCGGTGGAGCTCCGCACCCTGGCGCGCTCGCGCCAGTCCATCAGTTCCTTCAGGCCCAACTGATCCATATCAGCCGGTGCCCAGTGAAAAACCACGGCCAGGTCGGCCATGGCGTCCTCTACGCAACGAGGGATGCGTCCGTCTTCATCGATTTCTGTAACAAAAAACCGCACACCTTGGTGCCGAGCGCGAACAGATCGGCAGGGTCCATCGACGTGACTTCAATGGCAGTGAGGGTTGGACTGCTGATGCGCGGCACCACCTTGACCAGGCTGTTGACGTCCATCTGCAACAGCTCGGACAGGCTCACGCCACGCAATTCGCCCGAGTTGGGCTTGCGCAGGGTGATGCTGTCGATGCTGGTGGTGCCACGGCGGATCGGCGTGTCGAGGATGACGGTGTTGTCGTCGGCCAGTGGTTTCACGTCGGGTTGTTCGGTGGTTTCAGTCTTCATGGGTAAAGCTCCTGGTGATGAAGGGGGTTAGCGATCGATGCCGGCGATCAGAGGCCGATGGCGCTGCGCTGTTTCTCCAGCATGTCGACGCCGCCGACCTTCTCGATGAAATTCAGCAGGTCGATTTCGATGATGTCTTCGTTGTCGACGGTCAGCTTGTAGTAGCTGCAGGTGGTGGTGATGGAGTGCTCGGTGTCTTCACCAGGTGTGGCGTCACCCATTTCAATGGTTTCGTGACGGCCGCGAACGGTCACCTCTACGGCGCTGATTTCACCGGTGTCGTCCTGCTGGAAGGCACCCGCGAAGCGCAGAGCAACACCCGCTGCGTTGACGGCGCCGAATTGCTTGAGCACGATCAGATCCAGGCCACCCAGCTTCCATTCCAGCTGGATACCGTCGTCGGACATGCCCAAGTCAGCCTTAACCGGGCCATTCATGCCGGCGGCGCGCCAGGCTTCCATCTTGCGGCCCAGAGAGGGCAGGGTGACGGTTTTGACTTTGCCTTGGTAGCTGCCGCCGTCGTTGAACAGGTTCATGTTTTTCAGTTTGTGAGGCATGGCCATGGCGGGAATCTCCGGGGTTATGGCACAGGGTTAACTCCCCTTGCGGGGAGGCCCGGTTTAAGCGTTGACGGCGGCGGCGAACTGCATCAGGTAGCGGTCGGTGATGCGCTGACGCAAGGTGAGGTCTTCCAGGGGCGGCACGGGGGTGTAGTCGTAATCTAGGGTCAGCTTGCCGGCCTTGAGGGTGTCCTTGTCGTTGACGTCTTCTGGGTACCAGCAGCTGCCGCCGATCAGGTAGCCCTGGTTGACCAGTTCGCGGAACTTGGCGTTGATCCCGTTGATGATGTCTTTGACCAGGGAGGCGTGCATGGGCTTGTCCATGGCCCACATGTGCGCCTCGGCCATGGTGTCGGCGATGATCTGCGCGGTGCGGGTGTAGTTTTCGAACGCGAACAGCGGATCGTCGCTGCACGTACGGCTGCCCCAGAAGCGGAAGCCACCCTCATTGATTAGAGTGGTGACCTCGTTGCTGTTGAGGTAGTTGGCGTCAGTGGCTGGGTTTTGCAGGTCCCAGAACACATCGGCGCTGATGCCGGTCACGCCGTTGACCGCGACGTTGGAGATGGTCTTGTGCCAGCCGATGTCTTTGTCGATCAGCGCCCGCAGGCCCAGCGCACGGGCTACTGCCGATGCGGTGACGGTCGCGCTGGTGACCGTGTCCCAGTTCTGGTACTCCGGCCAGATCACCATGACTTCACGGGCGCCGAAGTTTTCGCGGTAGGCGACCACCTCTTCCTTGGTTTTGCAGTCCCACGCACTTACGTAGGCGAAGGCGCGCAGGTCTTTGGCGATCGATACCAGTGCGGTGGCCACCGGCTGACTGTCGAGGCCTGGCACACCGAGAATGCGCGGCGTCATGCCTACTCGGGCCTTGGCGGCGAGCAGGGCTTTCATGCCGGTGTACTTGCCGTCGGCGGTGGTGGTACCGATTAGGGCGCTGGTGGTGGTGGCTTCGTCTGCGCCTTCCTTGACCCGCACCACGATGGTGTAGGGCTTGGTCTGGTCCGCGATGGCCTGAAGGCTCTTCGCCAGGGTGCCTTTGACGCCGGCTTTGGCGATGGCGGTTTGCACATTGGTCAGCAGGACAGGGGTGTCCAGCGGGAAAGCGAGCGGGTCTGCATCTTCAGCCGTACATACCAGGCCGATGACTGCGGTTGCGATGGTGCGAATGGGGCGGGTGCCGTCGTTGAGTTCGAGAACCCGCACGCCGTGGAGATAGTCTGAACCGGCCATGGGTGGTTGCCTGCGCTGTGATGGAATGACAGTGCACAGGCTGCCGCGCGCGCGGCAGATGGGCTAGCAGGTGAGTTTGTAGGTGACAACGCTACAAGCGAAGTCACCTTCATCGCTGTTATTCAACCTGTTGTGCGATCCAGGAGGGCGGCACGGGTCGATAGAGGCTATCCGGGAAATCTGACGTTTGCGGCCAATCGCGTAGCGCCTGCATATACACCAGCAGTTCGGCGAACTGATCGCCCGACAGTGTGGTACTACCACCAATTTCTTGTTGGTCACGGTGCCGCTCGCGTAACCACATCACGGAGGCCAGCTCGGCATCGCGCCAAGCGCGCTCTTTGCTCATGATTTGCTCATCAGTAGGGCCCGGTGGTTCAACCGCTACCGGCAGACCATCAGGCCCAGCCTTAATTGATTTACCTAAGCCCTGCTCAGATAAAAGCTCATGATATTTAGACTCCGTAATTTCAATCGCATCATCTGGGATGTTGCCACCATGAAGTTTTGAAGAATAAAACCCACCAGTTGGGGAATAATAAATCATAGGTACTCCTAATAACCAAATGCGAACCAGTAGAGCGTCGAGTTAGCCCCGCCATTGGCGTAATCATTGCCCAGCCCAATTAAGTACTTAGTTTTATCAGGGCAATAAACCCAAGTGCTTGAGTTATGCACAAAGTTTGCTGTTGCAACCATAGCTGCAACTCGCTCTGGGAAGGCCATAGGGAACAGCCTGAAATCAGTAGATCCAGAAGTTTCAGCCATTACCCCCCACTGGAATACAAAGCCGCCCAGCCAGCTAGGGAACGCAACGTAACCCGTAACTCCCAAAGACATTGAGAACCCGGCCCGTAGCTTTTTTGGAGTTACAATCGTGGAGTCATCAACACCCGCATTAACTTGGGGTTGAGTTGCGACTTTCGCAGTACCTTGATTTATTTCGGTTGCCTGCGCCGCCAACGTAGCGAGCGCAGCAATATCAATGTTTCCCTGATTGATCGGTGCGTTCCAGGCCTTGATGCACCACATTACGGCCAAGCTACGAGGGCGGGTCTCTGAGCCAACACGGGGCACGCCGTTCACACCATCACTTACGAAAGCGCCCGTTAAGTTACGGGGTCTTGTGCCCGGCGTGACTGAGCCCATCGGCGGGCCGTACGCTGGATCACCAGCGCCGCCATCATCGTTACCCCAAGATGTACTGGCCTTACTCCGCATCGACTCCATGCGGAAGCCTTGCAGACTATCGAGCTGCATAGAGCCAATTGCGCGCCCGGCATCCACCCCGCGCCCATGGTCCCAGCCCCGCAGGAACTCACCGCGCGACTCGGGCAAACGGAAGTTACCGGCGCCCTCGTCACCCTTATTGAATGCACCGCCCAAGAACGTGGCCAGGTCTGGATAGGCCGCTGCGCTTTTGACACTTCCGTCCAACTCCAGAAAGCCTGGCGCGACTTTGTCTAACGGGAAACCGATCATCGAGCCCACCGGCAACGCCGAGGCCTGGGCGATCATCGCCGCGATTTCATCCTTGGTGTAAGTGTCGGTAATCCCGTGACCCGCCAGTGTGGTAGGGGTGGTACCGGCAATCACCCGGCCGTACTTGTCGACCGTTACCTTGGTGTATGCGCCCGCGCTGACACCCGTGCGTCCGGCGACCATTTCGAAGGCCAGCGCAGTAGTGCCCAGGACAATGGGAGCGTCCGTTACCAGCTGCCACACGCTATCGCCATTGACCGTGCCCTTTTCAACACTGACAAACAGCCCAGGCGTCACCTCGACGCTGGTGTCAGCATCCTGCGCACGTTTCCAGGCGCCTGCTGCGGGGACAACGTAGATACCGTTTTCCTTTGCTTGAGTCTGATCCTTCACCAAGACGCGGGCACCGGCCGGCAACAGCTCGCCGTCGATGGTCTGGATACCGCTCAGCGTGATAGTTGCCGTAGTTGCCGCCAGCACTGAGTGCTTGTAGTCCAGCTTTGACAGCGCCTCAACAATGACGGTGTCGACGTATTCGCGAGTCGCCAAGACAACGCTGGGGTCGATCTTCAGCTCGATGTTCGCCGTGCTGCTGACGATCAGGTTGATGCGAATCACCTGCGTCCGGCCGGAACCCTGGGTGAGCAGCGGCTTGAATGTGGGCGCGCAGTTGGCAACCGCGACCATGTCTCCGTCCGCGTCATACAGCGCAAGCTCCCGCACCCACCAGCCGCCGACGCTCTCGGGGATGATCTGCTCGGCGATGATCACGCTAGCGTTGGCCGGATCCACCTTCACCTGGTTCAACGGTGCACGTCGGCGCTCGTTGATCAGTTTGGTTTGTGTGCGACTGGGGATAGGGTCGGTGCCGTTGGCATCACCCACGGCCATCTGGGCGAACGTCCAGGATGTGCCGAGGGCTGCGGCGTTCGCCTGCTTGGCCTCACCGACGGCGGTGAGAATCGCGAAGAACTGGCTGTTTTGGTCGGTCATGAGTAGATGTCCATCGTGTCGATATGGTGTTCGCGGCCACCGATGCGGTACACGCCGCTGACGTCGATATCGCGCTGGGTCGGTGGGTAAACGCTGAGTTCGTCGCCTTCGTAAACGCAGGCCCCGATGAACACGGTGCCGGCGCTTTCCAGGCTAATGGCCAGGCCAGTGAGTGGGCGGGTGAGCGGTTTGGCGTCATCAATCAGCCAGGTCAGTTCCTGATACATTTCTTCGGTGATGCCGGTGTCCAGCACTCCGACCTTCAACGCAAAGGTGCCAGGCACGCCTTCCGGTACGGTCTGCCACCATTCCACCACTTCAATCAGGTAGCCCAGGGGTTCGACCACGCGGCGTAGGGCACCGATGGTGCCTTTGTGCGCGTGGATGTAGCGGGATGATCGGATGGCGGCGCGCTTGGTAGCTTCGGTCCAGTTGCTGTCCCAGCGGTCGACGGAGAAGGCCCAGGCCAGGTAGGGCAGTGCCACCACCGGGCAGGTGTTCGGGTTACAGAGCGTTCTCAGCGGGATCGGTACGCGCTGAATGTGCGCGAGCGCCTGAGCAGCCTGGCGCTCAAGCGGCGTGGAGTTGTTGGGCAGTAGCTGCTGGGCGCCCATTATTCAACGCCCCGCGTGATGGCCACACCGGTGCAGTAGGGCGCCTGTTCTTTGGTGGCGACGATATCGACCCAGTCTTCCAGCTCAACTTTGCGAACCCCTTCGACGAACAACGCGGCGTGCAGCGCTGATTCGGACACCTCCATTGCGAGGCGTCGACGTTGGTGGACGTATGCCAGCAGGCGCTGTTCGGCTGCCGCAAGGATTGGCTCTGACTCGGGGCCGCTGGTCAGCAGGTAGAGCTTGGCTTTAACCGCGTAACGGATGATCTCCGCGCCCTGGACGGTGAGGCGGTCAGCAACGGGCCGGCGGTCATCGTCGCTCAGGTGTTTTTTGACGACGTTGACCAGGTCGGCAGACGCGCTGCCGTCGCCTAGCAGCGCCTGCACGGTAACAACCGCCACGGCGGGTGATGGGCTTTCGGCCGTGGCATCGGCAACACGGCCGTCAGCGCCTCGGGCGTGGAATATGTAGCTCTGGCGCGGGCCGGCGGTACTCAAGCCCTCCCAGGCCATTTGCGCCCGTTCGCGCAAGCTGTCGTCGCTTTCCATAATCCGCGGGAGGGGCGGGATAGCCATGGGCTTGGCTTCCTGAACCACCAGGCGCGATACGTTGAAATTGCCAGCCAGTTGATCCAGGTCGGGACCTTTGGCAAAGGCCAGCAGGTTCGCCATGGACGCCTCATTCACCCGCTGACGCCAGATGGTTTCGCGGTAAGCGTTCTCCTGCAGCAGCTTTGCCAGGGGGTCCGATTCCATGTCGAGGCGCGCTGCAATCTGCTCCTGTTCCTCGATCGGCCACAGGCTGATCGTGTAGGCCTTGCGCTCGGCCAGGATCAATTCGAAGTCGATCTGCTCGACGATCTGCGGCGCCGGGAGCTGGCTGAGGTCAATCGCGGCAAAGGAATTCATACGCTTCCCCCCAGTTGCAGTGGCAGGCTCAGGCTAAAGGGTTCATTGGTGTCGACGACGGAGCCCTCCAGATCAAGCACGGACTGCCCTTGCAGGTTCGCACCGAGGAACTGCACGCGACTGAGGCTGATACGGGTCTCCCAACGCATCAACGCCATGACTGAGCCCGCGTAAACGCGTAGGCGCGTGACGTCATTGAAGGGATGGTCGACCAGCTCGGGCAGCAGGCTGCCATATTCGCGGCGCATCACACGGGTGCCGATGCGAGTGGTAAGGATGTCCGTGATGCTCTGGCCGATGTGGTCCAGATCGCTGATGGTTGCGCCGGTTTCTCGGTTCATTCTGGTTTCCCCGTCTTCGCGTTGCCCACCAGCACGCCGCCGTGCAGGTGCTTGACCAGGCTGATGGTGGCCGCGACTACGTCTTCGGAGACGGTCACCAGGCCGACCACGTTCTGGTTGCCGGTTTGGTTGTAATCGCCCTGGTGATTGATGGGGCCGATGATGTTGATGCCGCCCTTGCTGACCAGGCTGGTGGTGCCGCTGTCGGGCAGGGTTGCGTTCAGGTGATGGGCGACGCTGTCGTACTCAATCACCGCGCCGTCGGCGTAGGTGCGACGGTGGAGGCCAGCGCGGTTACCGTTGGCGGGGATGTGGTCGCTGAATAGGCCGGTGACGACGATGCCGTTGGCGAGCTGGCCGGATGGGCTGAAAAGGATTACTTGTTCGTCGACGGTGGGTGGGTCCCATTCGCGGTCCGAGCCAGCGCGGAGGGCGAGCCACGGCAGCCAGGCGGTGGTCAGTGACCCGGTTTTTACCTGCACGCGCGGGGGCTCCATCTGCACGGCGGCGATGACGCCGAAGCGGATGAGGTTTTCGAGCATGCGGGAGAGGGCGGCGAAGTCGTTCATGGCGCCGATGGTGTAGAGTTTCATGCGCGCCCGTAAGCGAAGCGGCTTGTAGATAGCGGAACTACAAAATATCAAATGGAAAAGAGTGGGGGGTATATGAAGGAATATATTTCAGAGTATAGGTTTGAAAAGGCAGAAGAACTTTTAGGAGCGCTCGCGCCATGGTCGAATACTTTTGGCAAAGACAAGTTTATATTTAGGGGGCACTCAAACTCAGCTTATCTTCTGTCGCCAACTTCAATACGGGTTGAATCAAAAGAAAGGATATGGGATTGCTCCAGAGCTTATGCAGCAATCATGGGGTCGACGCCGGATAATGATTTTTCGTTAGCTTTCGTAGAGTATCAACTAATTAGAGATTTTTATAAATCTGCGGACGCGCGAGGTTTGCATGTTCCTGCGTCAGATCGATTGCGCAGGATGTTACATCAAGACGTTGATTTTCATTCTATGAATGATTGGGTAGACGGGGAGAAGTGGCTACCCGAAGACATGCTGGAGGTAGCTGCGTTAGCCCAGCACTATGGTATTGCTACTCGATTACTAGATTGGACATATGACCCCTTTGTGGCAGCTTTTTTTGCCTCAAGACCGCCTGCCAATGTCGATAATGATCTGTGTATCTGGGGACTTAATATAAGCCTGATTGGAACACTGGATTCAGTAATAAGCGATTTTCCGCTGCGGCTAGTCACTCCTCATTATAGTGGCAATCCAAACTTAGCTGCTCAAAGCGGCCTATTCACTCATTGGGCGCACAGTGTTCCTGGTATCAATACAATAATAAAAAATCCAGGAGAGTCGCTCGCGCCTGTTGATAGGCGCCCGCTAGATGCTCAGCTAAAGGATTACATAGCAAAACTTCACTCAGGTGAAGCTAGTGGAACCTTTGTGAAAATGATTTTGCCTGGGTCTGAGTCGGCCCAACTAGCCAGATTTTTAAGGAGGTTTGGGTATGGTCCAGCTAAACTCTTTCCAGGGTATGAGGGGGTTGCACTTGAGATGAAAGAAACGCCTTTTTTGCGAGTGCCTAAGTAGTTAAATGCGCCAGCAGGCTATCTCGTATCAAATTTAGATCAACATCAGTAAATCCAAGCACTTCACGCTGATCGTAATGAACGTCCGGGGCACCACGTTCAGCACGATCCTTCAAACCATACTGGTGAACTCTAGCAATCCGGGCGATACGCCCGGTGAAACCAACGGTAATGGCGTTACTGTCACCACGAACCTTGAGGTATGACGCAGTTCGGAGCTTTTTGAACATCGCCAGCTTCCGCCGAACGCGACCTTGCTTGCCACGAAGGTTTCGTTGTTTGCGGGGCGCAAACTTGGTCCCGTCCGGGTTTTCCTGCGCCATCACACGCTTCTGCTGACTGCGCCGCAGCTTCTGCCCAATGCTCCGAGCCAGTTTGCCGCGCTCGGCCGGTTCCAGCCGATCCAGCAGCACCGCCGCCCAGGTCTCCAGGGCTTCCAGGTTACTCGCCACCAGGCACCCTCCATTCACTGGTATTACCCTGGGCCCCAGGCTTCCAGTTCGGATCGAGGTAGCCCGCGACGTACTGCGGTTCGTTCGGATGCTTCACAGTGGTGTTGCCTTGGTCATCCTCCCCTACGACAACCCGCTCTGTCAGCTGCAGGGTAATGCTGAGGTCCACCTTGTTCTTGTCCAGGATGTCGGCTTCGAACTGGATGCCGTCTTTTGCCTTTTCGAGGTTTTCCAGCAGCTCGGATTGGTTGACGCTCAGCCAACCCAGGATCGGCAGAATCACGCTGTCGGGGTGACCGGCGAACTCGGTGAGGATGATCTGCAGGTCAAAGCTGTATTCAAACGACAGGGTGTTGGCGGCGGTGCAACGGACTTTGCCGTTGTCTATGAATATCAGCAGACGGTCGGGGTTGTGCTTGAACTCGGCGACGGTGGCCAGGAGGTGGGCGCGTAGGCTTTCCGGCTTATTCATGGGTTGGCCTGCTGGTGTTTGTAGACCATGTCGACCTGCGCCGCGCAGTCAGCCCAGGCAGCTTCGGCGCGGTCTTCGTCGGTCAATAGGTCACCGTTGTTGAGGGGGCTTGTCGCCGGCAGGTGGCACGGCACCACGGCCGGACAGCCAGTCACGATAAGCGGCGGCGCCGGTGAGGGCGGGGCGCTCGCGCAGCCGGCGAGCAGCATCAGGCAAAAGCTGAGTAGCCCAGTCGCGTAGTTCGTCGTTTTCACGTTTCAGCTCCTCTATTGTTCGCTCGCGTTTGGCCAGGCTCTGGCGCAGCTGGTCCTGCTGGCCGCGCAGGGTGCTCTGTGCGTCGCGTTCCTGTTTCAGGGTATCGGCGAGGGTATTGGCGGTTTTCAGGTTGCGGTCGGCGTCGTCGCGGGCGGTCTTGGTCGCATCCTGTGCCCGTTCGGTTTTGCCTTCAGCGACGTCGATGCGTGTTTCTTGGACCCAGATCAGCAGCGCCAGGGCGCCGAGCAGGGCGAGGCCATATAGGGCCTGGCGCAGGGTGCTCACGCGCGGTACCAGCCGAGCTTGTTCATGTCCGCGGTACCGAGCTGTTTGATCGGGCCGCGCACGATTACGGCCCGTGCGCCGTTCATGATCTGGATGGCTTCAGCCAACAACTCCATATCGCTTTGTTCGGTCGACTCCGGTACCACCAGCAGGTCACCGTCAGTTACCCGCAGCTTTTGCAGCGCTTTGAAATCGATCATGCCGCCACTCCTTTGCCACACTCGCATGCCGCGTGCCGCTCGTAGGCGCGCTGGAGCTTGGTGTCGTAAAGGTTCCGCAGATAATCCGGCCCGTTGTAGAGCCTGGCGAACTCGGCCCATTTGCGGCCCTTCAGCGCCTTGTGCAGCACCGGGTCGGTTTCGATGAACCGGGTGAAGGCGTCGAGCTGCTGCGATTCGCCGGCAGCCATAGCCGCGACGAAGGCCTGCACGCTGGCGTAGCCGAGGCGCTTCCAATGAAAGCCCATAATCTGGAACGCTCCCCAGGAAGCCGACTCCAGTGCGGCTGTGTCGTCGATCAGGCGAGCCATGGCCAGGCGCTGGTGTTCGGAGGTACCGCCGATGTATCCGCCGGGCTTCGGGTTGATCAGGGCAGGGTTGGCGGTGGCGAGCTGGTCTGCGTGACGCTTGAGTTCGGCCGCGTCATCGCCGGCATGTCGTGCCGTGGCGAGTTGGCGGTACATGATGTGCCGTTCGAACAGGATCACCGGCTTGCCGTTGTCGAGAAAGCCCTTGCCCTTCGATTCCACTTCATTGACCGCATAGATGCTCGCCAACGGAACGTCGAGGCGTTCGGCAGCGGCCACCAGGTCATTGTTGCGCAGCAGCTGCGTGCAGTCGCCACCGGCCAGGCTGGTTTGGGTCTTTTCGCCGGCGGCGCCATCGACGACCAGGCCGACTTTCAGCTGGTAAGCGCGAACAGCCGATTCAGTGTCGTCGCCGAACACACCATCAGGGTAAAGGTTGGCACCGTGCTTGTTGAGGTTCTTTTGCAGCATCAGCACTGCTTGCGAGCGGTCGCCGTGGCGAAGGGTGGTGGTCATGCGCTGGGCCTCAACAGGGCGGCGACGTTGCCGCGTGAACGGAAAATCAGGATGCAAAGCAGCACGATGGCAGCGGCCTGCCCGAGGCTTGTGGGCTGGCGTTCCAGCAGGATCTCCAGACCGCAGATGCACAGCGTGGCGCCAAACAGGCTTGCCAACAGCGAAATGCTGCGCCGGTACCGCGCATCGCCTCGGGTGTAGCAGGCCAAGCGCAGGGCACTCAGCAGGTAAGCGATCGCCGCGATCAACTGCACGGCCAATTCGATGTTTGGCATATCAGGTGCCCCCTCTGATGCGACGCCAGATGTCCAAGATGTCCGCTTTTTCCACCCACACCATGAGCTTGATGCTGATCGGGATGACCACTAGGGCACAGACAAATGCACTGCCGCCGCTGGTGATAAACGGAATTGCCTGTAAAGCCATAGGCGCGAACAGATAGCCCACGCCGGCCGATAGGAACAGTGAGCCCAGCCGCTGCCAGACTTTAAGGTCGCGCTTGGTACTGGTGACCAGCCAGGCGCCGAGGATGGCGCCGAATAGCGCCCCGTCGTCGATAACGGGCGTTACGGTGGACAGGCCCAAACCAATGAGCAGGCCAGTCACAACGCTGGAAGTCGGATCAGCCATGGTGTGGTTTTCCTTGGATGCAGGGGGTCAGTTCCATAGCTGCACCATCTGCCGCTGGGGCGCGCTGGTTTGGGCTTCGGGCATGTTGACGACAAGGCCTTGCGGCAGGATCGGGCCGTGGTCGGCCAGGCCGGGGTTGGCTTCAAGCACTGCCTCGGTGACGCCGGCAGTGCGCCCGTAGAACCGCCAGCAGAGGGCGTCGACGGTGTCGTTTTGATTGGTGCGGATGGCGACTGTCATCAGATCAGCTCCACGGTGGTGCGGCTGATCCCGAGGAAGTCGCGGATGGCCCAGCGCAGGTCGCGGCGGTAGTCGTCGATGGTTGGGGTGGTTTCTTCTGCTTTGTCGCTGCCGGTATTGGTCGCACTGTAGTCGCGGTACCGCTCGCAGACTTCGGCGCCGGTACCGGCCTCGATCGCACGACGGTACAGGTGGGCTTGGACCGACACGTCGTTGATCTTGTCGTCGGGCACATCGGCTAAAGTTGCGTGGCCGGCAGCTTGTTGTGTGGTCTTCCAGGACTTCAGTTCACGGTTGAGGTTGATGGCAGCGGCGATTACGGCAGTTTCCAGGCGGGCAGGAGTGACGCTGTTGTCGATGCGTAGAGTGGCGCGCAGCTGCTCAAGATCGATTGAGGGCCAGAACGGGTCGGTGTTGATATGGCCGCCGGTAACTGGTCCGCTGGCTACAAATGCGCTCATGGAACGGCACTCAAAAATAGATCGCCGGTGGTCGGGGCTTCACGTTCAGGAGGAGCGGCCTGGCCGATCCGCCCCGAGCCGGCGGGGTGCGTGGGGACGCTCGGTTAGCTGCCAGTGGCAGCGTGTTTTTTCAGGAGGCGCTCGGCGCTGTCCAAATCCTTCTTGCCGCCGCAGCCGTCGTGCAGCTCGATCGCCCGCTTGAGCAGGTCGATACCGGCCTGAATCTGTCCAGGCTGGCCTGGCTCCTCGGCGGTGATGCCATCCAATGTCGCGCGGCCGGTTGCTAGGTACAGCTTGGCGCGGGCCTGGTCGGGCATGTCTTCGGCATCGGTCAGTTCGACGGTGCGGTGCAAGATGCTCAGGTCGAAACTGCCATTGGCCTTTTGCGCTTTCAGCGCGGCCGTGGCGATTTCTTCCGCCACCAGGCAGCCGGTGGTGCGTTCGAATCGGTCTGGCATGATCAGCTTGTGCTTGAGCACGTAGTCGGCGATGTCCAGGGCACCGCTGTAGTCCTCGACGTCAACGCGCCAGACCATGACGGTGGTCATGACATCGTCCTGAGCACCATTGCCTGCTGCAAGTACTCCCTCAACATAGGGGATGTACTCGGGCAACAACTGTGCCTTGAGTGCAGCTTTGCCCTCGTTGGACTGGATGGCTTTCAGGCGCAACCGGTCTTGCAGCAACTGATTCAACTGGTGCTCGTACGCTGTTGCACCGGCCATGGATTGCTGTGGTGCCGTTTTCGCTGCCTCCATTGCCGCGCGTGCGCGGCGCTGGTGGGCTTGGGCGATGCTAAGTGCCATGGGATTAACCCTCGCTGCTTGCGTCTTCAACCGGCGTGATGTTTTCCAGCAGGCAGCCCAGGCCGTATTCCTCGACCACATAAGCCTCGTTCGACGATTCGAAGTTGCTCACGCGGTTCCACTCCGGCTCTTCCTTGAGGTAGCGGCGGCGCCCGCCGATCTGCCAGTACACCGACAGGTTGGCGAAGGTGGTGATGAGGATCGTGCCTTCGGGGATGTACGGCACCTCGTACAGCGGCAAACCACCGACGCGGCGTTGCGAGATGATCAGGTCGCTCGCCAGGGTGTTGGTCGCGTCCTGGTCTTTGTTGACCAGGGCCAGGAACTTGTCGTGGACCAGCTCGCGGCCGGTCAGCACCACCAAGCCAGGGTTGCGGCGGTACCAAGGGTCGAGCAACTGGATTGCGTCGTAGACCAGGGCGTCGATGTTCTTGAAGTCGCCGGCTTTGCCAATGGTGATCTTGCCGGAGACGGCACCTTCCTTCAGCACACGGTCGGGTGCGTGGGTGCGGTACTGCTGGAGCCAGCCGATGTTGACGTCTTCCAGCAGCGGGTGCGCAGTGCGGTCGGTCTGCTCGGCAGCCGAAGTGCCGTAGAAGCCGATCTGGATACGGTCGAGCGCCTGACGTTGGGCGATGGCGCTGGACAGGCGGGTTTGGAAGTCCGGGAACTTGGCCCAGGCGTCGAGCTGTTTGTAACTGACGAAGGTATCGAAGTCGGTCTGCTCAGCCTTGTACTTATCGCTCGACAGAGTGCCGATGCTGCGCGGCTCACGTTTTTTGACGTTGGTGTTGGTACGGCTGGCAACGGTGCCGCCCACGCCCAGTCCGACCTTTTCGCCTTCCTGTTCATCAACGCCGATGACGTTGACCTTAGTCAGGAACTCGCTCGACTCCTGAATCTTGGTTTCCAGGCGCTGCTGGATTGTTGGATCGACGCTGAATGTGGCTGTGGCCGATTCGACTCCGTTGAGCAGGGCGACCTGGCCGAGGTAGCCGGTGAAGAGTTTTCGAGTGTCGTTACGCATGGGTGTCTCCGATAGTGGGCTGGGCGGTGTAGGCCGCAGGTCAGAACTCAGCCAGGGCTTGTTTGCCGCCGCCGGTTACCGGTGGGCGCTGGGTTTGGGAATGGTCTTGGGTTTTGCCGAGGGTGGTTTTCAGCTCGACCAGGTCTTTGCTGAGCTGCTCAAGCTTGGTGTTCAGTTCGCAGGAGAATTTCTTCTCGGCAGCCAGTTGATCGGGCAGATCCTTGACGTGATCGGCAATCGCTTCAACGGCCTGGCCGATCTGGGCGAATTCGGCATCGTCCTTCGCCTGTTTGCCGCCGAGCAGTGCCTGCACCTTGCTGAAGAGTTGGGCGCCGAGGCTGGGTTTTTCTTCGATTTCTTCAAACTGGAGCTCGGTTTCCACTGCCTCGGTGAACATCGACGTCGCGGAGTAATGACGGTCTTTGAATGGGCTGGATTCTGGCTTCTGCGCGGAGAAGGACAGTACATCGGTGCCCAGGCTGGCCGGGGAGTCGGTCACCGCCAGGCCGACGATATAGGCCTCGCCGGTGTCCGAGAAGCTGTCGTCGATTTCGATCGAGGTGTAAATCTTTTGCTTGGCCTTGTTCATGGCGATCAGATCGGACGTCGGCTCGACCTGGGCGAACAGGGCCAGCTTCTTCTGGCCGTTGATTTCCACTTCTTCGGTCTTGACCGCGAGCACGTCACCGTAGGCCTTGAAAGGGCTGTCGGGCAGCAGGCTACGGAAGTGCTCCAGCCAGATGCGAGCACCATAGGTGGCTGGATTGAAGTTCTTCGCCGCCTGTTCCAGCCAGCTGCGTTTGATGGTGCGCTTGTCAGAGGTAGCGCCCTCGACGGCGACGCGGAACCAATTACTGCGGAATTTCTTCATGCCGGGAATCCTCAATGCGTTGGGCGCTAAGTGCGTTGCAATGAGGGGCATGTTCGTGACGCGCGCGAGTCGCGGCAACGGGACGGGATTGTATAGAGCAGGGCTACAAGGGCCGGCGCTACTGACTCGCAGGCGCGGGCGGCAGCATCGCGGCCATGACTACGACTGAACTGCTCCCAATCGATCCCCGACGCCAATCCAAGTTCCTGTATTGGATGGGTTGGCGTATCTGCGAGATTGCCGAGGCTACGGGCGAAAAGGAAAAAACGCTACACAGCTGGAAGGCCCGCGACGAATGGGACCGGGCGGATAACGTCGAACGCATCGGCGGAGCGTTGGAAGCGCGCTTGGTGCAGTTGATCCTCAAGGAAGGCAAGAGCGGCGGCGACTTCAAAGAGATTGACCTGCTGCACCGCCAGCTGGAGCGACAGGCGCGCATTCAGCGTTTTCAGGGCGGCGGTACCGAAACAGAACTCAACCCTAACCTTGCCAAGCGCAACGAAGGTCCGAAGAAAAAGACCCCGAAAAACGACATCAGCGAAGAGCAGATCGAGCTGCTGCGCGAAGCGTTTATCGATGGGTGCTTCGACTACCAGAAAGACTGGCACCGGGCCGGCAATCAGCGCACCCGCGTCATCCTCAAGAGCCGGCAGATCGGCGCTACCTACTACTTTGCCCGCGAGGCGTTTATTGATGCGCTGGAGACCGGGCGCAACCAGATCTTCCTGTCGGCTTCGAAGAACCAGGCCTACCTGTTCCGGGGCTACATTCAGGCGTTTGCCCGCGAGGTTATCGGCGTCGATTTGACCGGTGATCCCATCGTGCTGCCGAACGGCGCAGAACTGTTCTTCCTCGGTACCAACGCGCGCACCGCCCAGGGCTACCACGGCAATTTCTACTTCGACGAATTCTTCTGGACGTTCAAGTTTGAGGAGTTGAACAAGGTTGCGTCGGGTATGGCGATGCACAAGAAGTGGCGCAAAACCTACTTCTCGACGCCCTCGACCATGGCCCACGAGGCCTACACCTTCTGGACGGGCGAGCGCTTCAACAAGGGCAAGCCTGCGGCGCAACACACCAAAGTTGATGTTTCCCATGGCGCGCTCCAGCAGGGCCGTTTCTGTGAGGACCGGTTGTGGCGCCAGATCGTCACCATCCTCGACGCGGAGGAGGGCGGCTGCGACCTGTTCGACATTGAGGAACTGCGCCGGGAGTACAGCCCCGAGGCGTTCGCCAACCTGCTGATGTGTGAGTTCGTCGACGACGGAGCGAGCATCTTCCCCCTGACGGTGTTGCAGCCGTGCATGGTTGATAGCTGGGTTGAGTGGGCTGAGGACTACAAGCCGTTTGCCATGCGGCCGTTCGGTGATCGCCAGGTGTGGGTGGGTTATGACCCAGCGGAAACCGGCGACTGCTCGGGCTTGGTGGTGGTCGCGCCGCCGATGGTGCCGGGGGGCAAGTTCCGGGTGCTGGAGCGTCACCAGTTCCGAGGTATGGACTTCGCGGCCCAGGCCAGCGTGATCAAAGCCGTCTGCGATCGCTACTGGGTGACTTACATCGGGATCGACGTCACCGGCCTGGGTAGCGGCGTGGCGCAGCTGGTGCGCCAATTCTTCCCCAACGTGACCACCTTCAGCTACTCGCCCGAGGTCAAGACCCGCCTGGTGCTGAAGGCTTACGACGTGATCCACCGTGGCCGGCTGGAGTTCGACGCCGGCTGGACCGACATGGCGCAGTCACTGATGGCGATCCGCAAGACCATCACCGCAGGCGGTCGCCAATTCACCTACACCGCCGGCCGTAACGACAACACCGGCCACGCTGACCTGGCGTGGGCGCTCTTTCATGCATTGCACAACGAACCGCTGGAGGGGCAGACCACTGCCAACACCGGGCGGATGGAGATTTTTTGATGTCGAACCGCCGCAGAAATACCAAGCAGTTGGCCCAGGCCGCCACGGTTGCAACGCAGGAGTTTATTCCGCGCAGTGACAGCAAGATGGAGGCGTTCAGTTTTGGCGATCCATCACCGGTGCTGAGCGGCCGGGAGGTGTTTGACTATCTGGAGTGCTGGTTTAACGGGCGGTGGTATGAGCCGCCGTTGTCGCTGGATGGTTTGGCGCGGTCGGTGGGGTCCAGTGTGCACCTTCACTCCGGGCTGATGTTCAAGCGCAATTTGCTGAGCAAAACCTTCATTCCACACCGGCTGCTGTCGCGCGCGGCCTTCGAACAGTTCGCCCTCGATTTCTTGTGCCTGGGCAATGGCTATCTTGAAGGGCGGCGCTCAATGCTCGGCCCGGTGCGTGAGCTGGTGCCGCCATTGGCGAAATACATGCGCTCGGGCAAGGACGGGCGGCAGTTCATGGTCCAGGGGTGGAAGGAGGAGCATGAATTTGAACCGGGTACGGTCTTTCATCTGCGAGAGGCGGATCTACACCAGGAGGTGTACGGGCTGCCTGAGTGGATCAGCGCGTTGCAGTCGGCGTTGCTGAATGAGTCGGCCACGTTGTTTCGCCGCAAGTATTACGAGAACGGCAGTCATGCGGGCTTCATTCTTTACATGACTGACGCCGCGCAGAACGAGGCGGACGTCGATTCACTGCGTAAGGCGCTCAAGGATTCCAAGGGGCCGGGTAACTTCCGCAACCTGTTCGTTTATTCGCCGAACGGTAAAAAGGACGGGTTGCAGATCATCCCGGTCAGTGAAGTGACGGCCAAGGACGAATTCAACTCTATCAAAAATCAGACCCGCGACGACGTGCTGGCAAGCTTGCGCATTCCGCCGCAACTGATGGGCATCGTGCCGCAAAACGCGGGTGGGTTTGGGTCGATCAGGGAAGCGGCGCAGATCTACGCGGCCAATGAGCTGGAGCCGATTCAGGCGCGCATGACGCAAGTGAATGAATGGCTCGGGGAGGAGGTCATACTATTCAAACCCTATCAAATCCCTACATCAACGTGAAGGCGCTAATATAAAAATTTGGTTGGGTCTATGGTTGTAAATGACCATGAAGCAAGTCCGAATATATTTTAAGGTGCGGCGGATGCGATATCCGCCGTTAGCATAACTGCGATTAATGTATATATTGCTTATTTGAATTTATCTATGGCGTCCAAAAGTTTAGGCATGTCTGTATAGGGATTCAAATGATGTGGTCTGTTTCTGCCTGGTTGAGCAGCGCTCAAAGCATTTTTATTGATTTTTTCAGCATGAGATTTTGCAGTTTTTACTTTGGAGGCTACAATTTTAAAGATTTCAGGGCTGGCCTTGTCATACGCCTTTCCTGTAGCATTTAGAATTTCTCGTTTTAATGAACTGTTGTTGACTAAGTCGTCTTGGCAAGAGTAGGAGGCGCCACTTGGAGTGAAGTGCAACAATATCCATTGTTCAAAGCAAATATTAGAGAGTGCGATATTTATATTGTTCTTTTTTGCTGAGTTATACGCTTTGTCATGTAATGCATCTGGATATTTCCCAGGAGACTCCCTGTCGTAAACCACCCAGAATTCATCGCCGTCAGGTGTTAAAGGACTTTCTTTTTTTACGATAGCCTCGTTGACGAGTTGGATCGGCGTATTTTTATTGGTATCCTCAACTAATACAACAGTCCTGAGAGCACCATCCTTTATACTCCCAATGTATCCACGAAGATAGTGAGGCTCAGTTTTAATTCCCTCGCAATATATGTGTAGCTTTCTTGGTACTAGCTTGGTTGAGCTTTTCCTTGGCTTAGGCATTTTTATTTCCATTAAGCATGCTGTTCAAAATCTCCTGTCCACCATTATAGCTTTCACTAAGCGCACTAGTAAGTATGTTGGAAATTTCATCATAATTAATTTTTGGAAGCGCGCCAAAACGACCCTCATCATACCAATGGTTATAAGGGCTGTTGGATTTTACAGTTGTTTTATCAAATTCATCTAGCGAGTATAACGTAGTGGTTCCCAGCGTTTTTTCTGTGAACCAGACCTGATCTCTTCTCATTAAGGTTGGTGACATTAGTTTGATGTCATGAGTGGTGAATATTAGTTGAGCATTATTTTTGTTTATGGTTGGGTCGTTGAAAAGTTTAACAATTAGTTCCCCCAGATGCGGATGAAAACTGCTATCTAACTCATCGATAATTAGTACGGCACCGATGCCGAACGCTGTTACTAGTATCGGTAGGAATTGAAATAGCTTCTGAGTTCCATCCGACTCTTGATCAAGTTTGAATAGGGCATCTTCTTTCTTTTCGGTTTCGTGAGAGAAAATGAAGTCAAACTTGTTGCGCTTCAAGATTTCTTCTTTGATTTCAGTAGGTAAGCTTGCTGAGATTTTCTCTAAGTAAGTGTCTATCTCTTTTTCGGTACGTGTTATACCTACAATGCCTGTGTCAATATTTGAAAGAATCCCGGCGACTACTTTCAGTATTTGCTCTCCTTCATAGAAGTCAGCAAATAAAGAACTTGGATCTAGGTCTTTAGTGAATATCGTTCTAAAGAATTGGTAGACCCCTCTGATTGTCTCAGAAGCTGCGGCGTTATTTCCTGCTTTTGAAAGGTAACTATTGTTCTTGAAGAACGGTATGCGCTTAGTTCCCCCCTTGTAATGGCTGCCGAATGAAATGGTTTCCCAAGTATCACCTTCAACTCTTTTGAATATGTTTGCTTTCTGGCGAGATGGATAGTAGTCCAGACTCTCAGTTAATATCTCTTTCTTGTTGAATGTGACTTCGTAAATATAGCGCAGTTGGTCGAACCCTATGAATTCAATCTCGAGGCTACACGGTGCTGAGATAGTTTCACTAGAAAGTTTGAAAGGTTCGTAGCAGCGAATATCACTTCCTTCTTTTAAATCACCGGAACGCTTTACAATCCATGTTAATGCTCCAAATGCGAGAAGTAAATTTGACTTTCCTGAAGCGTTCGCGCCGTAGATACCTGCGCTTTTTAGAATATTGACCTTGTCGTTATCAGTGCGAACAAAATTTTCCGAAAGATTACCTTTAGGATTACTTGCGTTCATGCTGAATAACTGCTCATCTTTCAATGAACGGAAATTTTTGACTGTGAAGTCAATTATCATCGTTGTCTCTTTATTTGGCTGATTTTTTGCCGAATTCTATCGGAAAACGGTCGAGTAATCGATTAGACCTGCTGTGTAAAAAAAATCAACCATTTTTTGGCTTTCTTGCTGCGGATCTGTTTTCGCGCACCATTTACCTGACACCAGGCCTTTGGAATCGGGGCTATCCAGAGGGAGAGCCGCTCTAGGTAGGGAAGGTGAACGTATCCAGAGCGCTGATAGGCAAAACCTATGGCTGTAGAACGCAAGCACCAGTCGTATCTGTGACGGATAAACCATCCCGCCTCAGCTACCAGCTTTCTTTAGTAACTGTTTTATCCAAAGGCAACGACCTGGAGCGCGCCGTCGTCCCCCCACCTCGCCTGCGGGCTAAATGGGTCGTTATTTCTGCGCCCCTGCGGACCACTTCCGGCGGCTCAGGCTGGGCGCTTGCTTGGCGTTGTGGGGAGGTTGAAAGCCTGCGGAACCCTGCAGCGAGGGGGTATTTCTTCGAAAGGTCTGGAGGCGTTGCTGTGCAGGTAGGGGGGGGGATTTCAAAAAGAGTAATTTCAGTAACCACGTTTGGGTCATGGGCTGGAGGCCGCGTATTCCGTGGGGTTCGGTATTACAAAAAGGAGTAACAGAGAAGTAATTGAAAAGGTAATTTTTTGCTAACGTATTGTTTTTAAAGGGTTTTTATAAGCACGAGAATTACATTTATAAAGAGTAATCAGATTACTTCAATATTACTTAAAGATTACCTTTTGGTCGGAATACAAAACCCTTAAATTTCAATGGCTTGAGCATGAAAAACGGTCAAGATTACTTATGTTACTCTTTTTTTTTGCCCCCCCGCTAGATTTCGAATTTGACCCCCTTATATGTGTGATGCGCACGCGTACTGAGTGCATGCTAAAGCTCGTGGGAATGACGTGGGGATGCCTTTGGACAGTCGGTCTAGGCGAGACTACGAATGCTTGAATGACGGGCACCAGCTTTGCGCAATGTCACTTTGTTGCCGTTGGAACCCATTAAGATCGTTAAACGGCTGGATGACTTTTAACCTCGTTATCAGCTTTCGAGCTGATAACGAGTTTGGAGGGTTTTGACGTGTCCGGTGAGCCAGTTCAGTTAGATTGTTACTCCGGAATACCTTTTCGTTTTGCATCGAAATGCCACAATTTTATTTTTGATAAGAACCCCCAAACATCACCCTCAGAAGGTTTTATGTAATCCTCAGATGATGGATCTTCTCCCATTTTTTCGAAAATCTCTATGAGCCAGGAAGGGCCATGTCCAGATGAGTTGGTTTCTGGTAGCCAAGATTCTAATTCACCTTTATAAACGGTAAACATTCCATATTCCGCTAGCTGGTTTAAAAGATTTTCAGCTGCCTCTTTTTCTTCAGAGTTGAGGATGTTGATTCCTCCATCTCTTTTCATATTGCGACCAGTAGCCTCCATTGCGTGCTTAACTGCAACTCTCATCGCGGCGAGAGAATTATGTGATATTTCAGGTACATTTATGCTTTTGAGCATGTTCGACCAGGTGCTACCACCATCTTTCAGAATATCAATATCTACTATTCCGGCTGCGGGGATCCCTAGTTGCCTCAAGGGTCTTAATATAGTTTGGATTGTTTGTTTGTTCTGGGCGTTTATAAATAGACAGTTTGGGATTCCATTCTCAGGAGAAAATCTCAGTAGTCTTTCATTTATTTCTTGATAGAAAGCGCGGTCAGTGTCTGACTCGGTAACGATGACGAACTCGTAGAATAAACCACTTAGTACTCCTGTTGATCGGAGTAGTGGGTTTCTCATCAACTCAAGAATATCCGCGCTCGGAAGAACTCTTGCCGTTGAAACTCCTTCTCTATAAGTTAGCCTGATGATGTTTACTGGTGCTCCGGAAAGGATGCAACCCATTACAAAAGATGTGCTATGGGTGGATACGAAGACCCGTTTGTTTTCCTTTAAGGCCGCGCGCGAGATTTCTAATCCAAGCTTGGAAGCGAGGGATGGATGAAGAAACGCTTCAGGCTCGTCAATCAGTATTATCCCTGGGTCACCTGCGATAAGCTCTGTGATGATGCCTGTGAAAGCTTTAACTCCGTCGCTTGAAATTTCAATTGGTATTGCTGCTGAATGAAATGCGACTGCTTCCGCATGTATGCCTCGCTCTTCAATGTCATTAGTTGGAGGTCTCGTTGAAAGTCGAATTCTTAATTTTCCGAGATGGGTAGGGTCGATTACGAAGTTTGTGTTAAATGCCTCGTAAATTATCCTTCTTACTTCGTGTCGCTTGGTGTCATCCCTTAATAGTACTTGAAGGCTCGTCTGTGGCGCTTGCTGCAGATCACCTGCAATTTGATCGTTGATAAGATTTATACGACTACTACCATCGAGCATTAATATCGCATGAGATAAAAACCATTGGCAATAGTTTTGGGCGTTTTGCTGCGGGTGTTGAATGAATTTTTTTAATGCGTCGAGGGGTAATTGGTTTTTTCCGCGTCTACTGCCAAATAATATATGTCCCTCATGAATTGCGTCGCCGGGACTTGGCGGGAGTTGGTATTTTTCAATAATTTTTAGAGCGTTTTCTAGAGTCGTATCTTCAAAGGTGATGCTGTCTAAAATAAGACTATTAGCTTGGCGGATACCTACACTACAGTACGCCTGAATTTCAGATATTACTTTACTTTTTCCTGAGTTATTAGGGCCCACAAATACCGTTATAGGAGGAGCTTTTATTTCTTCTGGCTCGGAAGTAGGTGTGCGTCCAAACTTTAGCTTTAAGTTTGATATCATCAGGTAGCCCAATTATTGATTAAGGGTTGACAAGTTAAAACTCACAGCTGATAGTTGCCGGGTCTATTCCTTCTAGTCGGGCCAGCCATTGTTTAATGTGTCCCGCATTCTCACCAATTTTTTCAATTACTCCTCGAGCATTTCTGCCCAACTCTGAGGGGTATTTTCTTTAACCCATAGAGTCAGTTTCATGACTCGGCCTCCAAGACCAATTAGTCTTAATAAGACTGCTCCAGAACATCTTTCAATGAGTATTCGCCCGTCATGGCATATGGCTCGTGGCCAAAGAGCCAAGCATAGCAGCAGCGATGATCATAGGTACTTCGGCTAGCCAGTGAAGAGGAGATATTTTTTTTGGGGGGGGGAAGAGGGGGGAGGGGAAATGTGGTGGTACAAAAGTGGTACGGGTGGCAGACGGTGTTGCTTGAGCTCTCTTTCTGTGGGGCCTTCAGGTTTAGCTGTTCCAATCCATCACCCATAAAGCCGTGGATTTTTTCCCTGACTGACAACAATCGCCCAAAAGCTAACAGTCATATTCGACAGCACCCTGCGTCCAATCGTTAACCTTAGCTGGTTGCAGCGTCGTATCGATTGCATTCCTCATAGAGAGCCTCAAACTCTAGGGCCGTCTTGGCGTTTATACGGCACGCTAGCAAGCGAGAGGCATCAGCTAAAGAGATCGAACAGTCCTCCGACAAGCTTCGAGTTGCATCTACCATGCTGAAGTAGAAGGTCTCCACCCCATTGGCCAGTGAGTCAACCTTCTTCCTTATCGAGTCGGCGTGTTTAGCTCGGGATTTTGCTCGCGCATAGAACTTGCGAGTCAGAACCTCGACGCGATCCAAGCCGCACTCCTTGATAACCGCCTTACCTCCATCCGTTAACCCTGTGAAGGAAAAGTTTTCATCAATACTGATGTGCGTGTCATAGCGCTCGTGGTGAGGATGGAACCAAATCAAACCTCTTGCTTGAGGGTAAGCGGGCAATGGTCTCGCTTGAGTTCTATCAACTAGGCAGTCATGCATGCCCTTGAGGTTATTGCATTGCTTACAGCTGACAGCGAGGTTGAGCGGTTCGAACATGAATTCGGGATATCCAAGCGTTGCTCGCCTCTTAGATGCGAGATTGCTAGTGCCGCTCTTCTCAGTGCATCTTGAACTCTTCCCCTTTGGCAGAATGTGCTCAAGCTCCCTATACCCGATCTCCTCTGCTTCAATGGGGGCCTGGCAGTAAACGCAACGAAATTTCTGCAAGTTCAAGAGTCGGTCACGAAGTCGCACAATCGGATTCAAACTCGTGGACCACTTGCCGACGCACGCTCTCACTTCGGCCAAAAGATTGCTATCTGCCGTGGTGAACACGATTCTTGTGTATCGGGTCATTCACGGCCCTTTTTGCTAACAACGCGGGTAGGGGCCGATGTGCTGAGCCTCCGGATGATGCTTTCTAAAACATCCCGCATGGGATCTAACTGCGGCAGAGCCTCGCTATTCTCAGTGATTTGCTCGATCCATTGGTTTCGCTGATTGGGATTGATAGCCGCTCCAGCAGAAAGCTTTTTTAGTGCGGTGTTAGCGATCTCAAGAAAGTCAGGTGCTCTTGTCGACGACAGCCCAAAGGGGCCATCGTAAACATCAGAGGCGCTCCAACCGAATGCTGTAGGAACCTCCTCACTTCGGACGTATGCTCCTGCACGGCGAGGGCGAGTCAGAGTGCGAATGCTTCCCCATTCCTGTGACACCCCCGAGGCGATTAGTGGCGAGTGCGTCGCCACCACGACCTGGCAATTATCAAATCCAGAAACGATGGCGTGCAGCTCCCTGATGAACTCCTGCTGCCATCTTGGATGGAGGCTGTTCTCTGGCTCGTCAACCAAGATGAGGGAGTTATGTCGAATTTCAGCAACCAGAGATCCAAACGTTCCTAGCCATCCCCACTGGCCTGAACTAAGCATTTCACCAGAGATCGGTGCTTGGTTCTTGAGCTTGTAGAACTGTGTGCTTGCTACTGCCACGCGTCCCACGCGGAGCAGGAGTTCCCACATTCCAAGAGTGAACCCATACCTGCTATTGTAAATTCCGGTAGTAATGCCGAATTTTAGAGGTAAATTTCTCTTCCCGAACTTATTTAAAGTATTGAGGACTTCGGGGGCATTAGCCCTCATCTCCATAAGCGCTTTCCGCAGATCATCTCGCCCAGAGTCACCCTTGGTCAAACCGACCTTTTCGAGTTCATACAGCGTCTCTTCCTCCTGAGAGCTAAGACTTGGTTCCTTACCAGGAACCACCGCCAAGAAGACCTCTACGTAAGGATTAAGGTCGAGCAGTGAGAAGGCACGCTTAAGCAACTTCGCCCTTTCCTGAAGTAGGTGGCGATTCGTGATCAGCGATCCGACGAAGCTTCGCTCGCTTTGGGCCACACCAGCCATCCCGTTACTCGCGCGGGGGCCAAGGTATACGAAGTCGTCGTTGAATCGACGACGCTTCGACCTTAGGTCACGTGTTCCGGCCCGTGGAAAGCGATCTAAAGGGGTACCAGATATGGCAATAACCCGATTAGGAAGCTCATTCGGAGGGAACAAAAAGATTGGCCTACCCCGTTCAGCCGCATAGCGACTACTCCCCAGCGCTGCTTCGGTAAGGCACCTCAGCAAATAGCTTTTTCGCCCACCATTTTCAGCGAGAAAGATCGTGAACCAATTTTGGCCCTGTGCGCTTCGTGGGGCGATTGCAAGCTTACGCTCGAAACCGCCTCCAATCGATTCCAAATGAGTGAACATGGCTTTACGTGTGTGCGACTAAGCAGCTGCCACACTTTTTGCTCTCGACTATTTATGTGCGTGCAGAGTACACCAGACAATTGCACTGAAGAAGTGGGCAAAAAATATGGCCTGTAATGGTGGTTCAGAACGCTGCTGAGCAGCTTCCACTTTTGTGGGCTCGTCAATTGACGCTTTCTGACAGTTACCTGACTGATGCCCAGTACGGACTAGTCAGGAAAAAGAATGGGGCGAATGGAGCTCAATGGTACAAAAATGGTACAAGCTGAAGTCGGGGGCAGCTATAGGCCTTTATTTTAAGGGCTCTTTGGTTTAGTAGTTCCAATCCATCATCGGGGCGACGGAGAAGCGGCGGGAGAGTGACTTCGGTGAGGCGCTGATCAGGGGCATTGGACAATCTGAGTGGGTAGGGCGGAATGCGTGAGTTTATCAGGAATGGGCGTGCAGGTTTTGTGCTCAGGCTGAGAGGGTTCTTCTGTCCATAATGCGACTGCGGCCTTGGCGTTCGACGTTGACGAACCTGGCGAGTGAAGGGGGAAGCGTGCGTGCTGTTTTCAGCAAAAAATTACCGTGAAAAAAGGCAGGTACGGTGCAATAATGGCTTAGGGCCATTATTTTACTTTATAAAAGTATCCTTGATGAAAACAACATTTTCCGCGAAATTGTTTATTGTTTTTATTGCTTCCCTGCTGGTCTGCGTTGTTTATTTCTTGGTTGAAGAATTCCTGTAGCGTTACGACGCTCAGTTCGACTGTTTGTATTGTCGAATGAAGAACCTGCCGAGCACAAAGACACTCCCTAGCACCAGTCCTAAAAAGGCGCCGAGAAAGGCAAACTTTTTAGTGCTCTTGGTGGAGGACGTTTTTATTTCATCAAGGGCGTTAAAGGCTTTTAGCGTATTGCCTGCGGCCAGGGCCGGCAGGTTAAGTGCTATCGACTCGGCGTTGGCCGTTTCCATCGCGGACTTCAACTGGGCAGACGCCAGTGCTGCTGTCGTAGCGGTGGTTGAGGCGACATAGAGTACAGGCTCATTACCTCCCGACTTAGGGGGGGTGTCTTTCAAGGCAATGGAGTTGGCAGCCATCACGCCCATCGCAGAATAGAAAATATCATTCTGTATCGTGCTGTACAGCTTGGTTTCCAATGACAGCGGGCTGGCCTTCGCGGGCGCGTCCTTTTCATTGATTTCTTTATATAAGCTGTAGAGGGAAGGTTTAGTGATGTAAGTGCTGGCAGTCCATTGTTCAGGCGACGTGACAGAGAGAGCCAAAGAAGCAACTGTACCCAACACCGTGGTTGCAATAATCGTGGTCTTGCTAGTCCACAGTGCCTGAATAAGCGGTATCAGATCTATCTCATCATGGTTGGAACGGTCGTTTGAATTCGTAGGGCTGCTCACGAAAAATTCCTTTATTTGCGTTTTCAAATTGTAGAGAAAAAAACACAATGCGCCCACGTAAAAGTACGCGTCGTATTAGATGCGAATAGTTCTTGTCTGTTAAGCTCGGCGGACTCTAATAGCGTCGCGCCGACTCAGTACACTTGCCGTAGGATCATTTCTACGACGCATTCGTTCATCTACCAACGGTTCAATGTCCGCCTCGCATCCTTCGTGCGATGAGATAAACACCGAGACCCACCAAAGCCGTTACCGCACCGATATAGCCGGTACTCGTCCAGCCATAACCTGCGGTAATCGCCATCCCACCAAACCACGGCCCCAACGCGTTCGCCAGGTTGAACGCCGCGTGGTTCGACGCTGCCGCCAGGCTTGGCGCTTCATGGGCGATGTCCATCAGGCGGATTTGCAGCGGTGCGGCCAGGGCCACCATGGTGCCGACCAGGCCCATGCTCAGCAGCACGCCCCACAGCGACGATGCCGCGAAGGGGAAGAACAGCAGCACGGCCATCGACCACACCAGGATCAAGCCCACTGCACGGAACTGCATGCGGTCAAACAGCTTGCCGCCGGCAATGTTGCCGATGATCCCGCCCACGCCAAACGCCGCCAGGCCGAAGGGAATCCACTGGGGTGACACTTTGGTCACCTCGAGCATGGTTGGGGCCAGGTAGCTGAACACGCAGAACATCCCGGCAAACCCGATCGCGCCAATCGACAGCGCCATCCACACCTGCGGTTTGGTGAATGCGCGCAGTTCCTTGCGCGGGTCGCTGCGTTGTTCGTCGTGGCGATGGGGCACGAACTGCCAGACCAGCGCGATGGTGCACAGGGCGATGACGCTGACCAGTGCAAAGGCCGAGCGCCAGCCCAGGTGCTGGCCGAGGAAGGTGGCGATGGGGTTGCCGAGCAGCATGGCCAGGGTCAAGCCCATCATTACGCGGGCCACGGCGCCAGCGCGTTTGTCGTTGGGCACCATGCTCGAGGCGACCACAGCGGCAATCCCGAAGTAGGCGCCATGGGGCAGGCCGCTGATGAAGCGGAAGGCCACCAGCGAGCCAAAGGTCGGGGTGAAGGCCGTGGCGAGGTTGCCCAGGGCGTACAGGCCCATCAACAGCAACAACATGTGTTTGCGCAGCAGCTTGGCGCCGAGGATGGCCAGCAGCGGGGCGCCGACCATCACGCCGAGGGCGTAGGCGCTGATGGCGTGACCGACCTGCGGTTCGCTTAACCCCAGGTTCTGGGCGATGTCGGGCATCAGGCCCATGATGGCAAATTCGCCGGTGCCGATCGCGAAGGCGCCCACGGCCATGGCAGCTTCCATTTTGGCGGCGCTGCGCGCGGGCAGCACGTGCCCGGGTGTTTGCTGGATAGTCATGGGTAACTCTATTTGGAAGGATTGCACGAAGGACAGTCGCCGATGCTACGCAAGCAACGGCGAAGGTGTCTAGAACAGCCATTTGCACGAGAGTTCCAGGCCTGTGACCTCAGGTCGCGCCTGCCACCCTTGACATCGACGCGGCAAAACCTGCGATTTGGAGCTGTCAATTGGCCAAACAGCGCATATCGGCTGTTTGCCGTGATATTCTGCGCGCCGTCTTGGTCTAGTCTTTCTCTGGTACGTACACCCGTATACGTCCCAGCGATTGGCTGTCGCCCAGGTAGCTGAAGCCAATAATGATAAGAAGTCAGCGCAGAAGGGACATAAAAGTGAGGTCGATACGTCGGCCTTGTGTGCCCACCCTGCGGCCCTCTAGTGAATGTGTGAACCCCGCGGTGCGTTGCCTGGCGCAGCGTGATCGAGGGTTGCCCATGATCAGGGGCGGTAGGGCGGATGGCGTTTTATCATAGGTGCTACTGATGTTTAAAAAAGTAAACACTGCCCTGCTGGGGCTGGCTTTGTCGATGGGGATCACGTCCGTTCACGCGGAAGAGGCAAAGAAAGTCGATGTGCTGCTGATCGGCGGCGGCATCATGAGTGCAACCCTGGGTGTATGGCTTAACGAGCTGCAGCCGGACTGGTCCATGGAAATGGTCGAG
>Ga0308159_1001123_pt1 | contig 43385 bp, 31 predicted proteins | sample PhyCR1_FD_201040 | JGI IMG/M metagenome (GOLD analysis project Ga0308159, IMG submission 201040) | Phyllosphere microbial communities from UC Gill Tract Community Farm, Albany, California, United States - DLSLC.R1 | ecosystem: Host-associated > Plants > Phyllosphere > Unclassified | place: USA... | reverse complement strand
GAAGCGCCGTTACACGCTACGTTCGTTACCACTGTCGTTCCGGACACTGCACTTGCAGGCTGGGTTACGGTTGCGTTTACTGTAGCAGTACATCCGTTAGCATCAGTGATGGTTACGGTATAGGTTCCTGCGGCTAAACCGGTGCGGTCTTCGGTGGTGACACCTCCGCCCCAGTTGAAGGTATACGGTGCTGTTCCTCCTGCCGGTGTTAAGTTGATCGATCCGTTGGAAGCGCCGTTACACGCTACGTTCGTTACCACTGTCGTTCCGGATACTGCACTTGCAGGCTGGGTAACCGTTGCATTTACTGTAGCAGTACATCCGTTAGCATCGGTGATGGTTACGGTATACGTTCCTGCGGCTAAACCGGTACGGTCTTCGGTGGTAACACCTCCGCCCCAGTTAAAGGTATACGGTGCTGTTCCTCCTGCCGGTGTTAAGTTAATAGATCCGTTGGAAGCGCCGTTACATGCTACGTTCGTTACCACTGTTGTTCCGGATACTGCACTCGATTGAGTAATCGTAACAGTCCTTATCAGTGTACATCCGTTAGCATCAGTTACCGTCACAGTATACGTTCCGGCAGCTAAGCCTGATGCTGTGGCAGCTGTTCCTCCGGATGGAGACCATGAATAAGTGTATGGTGCTGTTCCTCCTGTTACCGTTACAGTAGCTGTTCCGGTTGATCCTCCGTTACAAAGTACATTGGTTTGGGTAACGGTTCCGCTTAATGCAGTAGGTTGTGTAACCGTTGCATTAACCGTTGCAGTACATCCGTTAGCATCGGTGATGGTTACGGTATATGTTCCTGCTGCTAAGCCGGTACGGTCTTCTGTCGTGATTCCACCACCCCAGTTAAAGGTATACGGTGCTGTTCCTCCTGCCGGTGTTAAGTTGATCGCTCCGTTGGAAGCGCCGTTACATGCTACGTTCGTTACCACTGTTGTTCCGGATACTGCACTCGATTGAGTAATCGTAACAGTCCTTGTCAGTGTACATCCGTTAGCATCAGTTACCGTCACAGTATACGTTCCGGCAGCTAAGCCTGATGCTGTGGCAGCTGTTCCTCCGGATGGAGACCATGAATAAGTGTATGGTGCTGTTCCTCCTGTTACAGTCACAGTAGCAGTTCCGGTTGATCCTCCGTTACAAAGTACATTGGTTTGGGTAACGGTTCCGCTTAATGCAGTAGGTTGTGTAACCGTTGCATTTACTGTAGCAGTACATCCGTTAGCATCGGTGATGATTACGGTATACGTTCCTGCGGCTAAGCCGGTACGGTCTTCTGTCGTGATTCCACCACCCCAGTTAAAGGTATACGGTGCCGTTCCTCCTGCTGGTGTTAAGTTAATAGATCCGTTGGAAGCGCCGTTACACGCTACATTCGTTACCACTGTCGTTCCTGATACTGCACTTGCAGGCTGGGTTACGGTTGCATTAACCGTTGCAGTACATCCGTTAGCATCAGTGATGATTACGGTATACGTTCCTGCGGCTAAGCCGGTACGGTCTTCTGTCGTGATTCCACCACCCCAGTTAAAGGTATACGGTGCTGTTCCTCCCGCCGGTGTTAAGTTGATTGATCCGTTGGAAGCGCCGTTACACGCTACATTCGTTACCACTGTCGTCCCGGACACTGCACTTGCAGGCTGGGTTACGGTTGCATTAACCGTTGCAGTACATCCGTTAGCATCAGTGATGATTACGGTATACGTTCCTGCTGCTAAGCCGGTACGGTCTTCTGTCGTGATTCCACCACCCCAGTTAAAGGTATACGGTGCCGTTCCTCCTGCCGGTGTTAAGTTAATAGATCCGTTGGAAGCGCCGTTACACGCTACATTCGTTACCACTGTCGTCCCGGACACTGCACTTGCAGGCTGGGTTACGGTTGCATTTACTGTCGCAGTACATCCGTTAGCATCAGTGATGGTTACGGTATACGTTCCTGCTGCTAAGCCGGTACGGTCTTCGGTGGTGACACCTCCGCCCCAGTTAAAGGTATACGGTGCTGTTCCTCCTGCTGGTGTTAAGTTAATAGATCCGTTGGAAGCGCCGTTACACGCTACGTTCGTTACCACTGTCGTTCCGGACACTGCACTTGCAGGCTGGGTTACGGTTGCGTTTACTGTAGCAGTACATCCGTTAGCATCGGTAATAACAACAGTATAGGTTCCTGCGGCTAAACCGGTACGGTCTTCGGTGGTAACACCTCCACCCCAGTTAAAGGTATACGGTGCCGTTCCTCCTGCCGGTGTTAAGTTAATAGATCCGTTGGAAGCGCCGTTACACGCTACATTCGTTACCACTGTTGTTCCGGATACTGCACTTGCAGGCTGGGTTACGGTTGCGTTTACTGTAGCAGTACATCCGTTAGCATCAGTGATGATTACGGTATAGGTTCCTGCTGCTAAGCCGGTACGGTCTTCGGTGGTGACACCTCCGCCCCAGTTAAAGGTATACGGTGCCGTTCCTCCTGCCGGTGTTAAGTTAATAGATCCGTTGGAAGCGCCGTTACACGCTACGTTCGTTACCACTGTCGTTCCGGACACTGCACTTGCAGGCTGGGTTACGGTTGCATTAACCGTCGCAGTACATCCGTTAGCATCAGTGATGGTTACGGTATATGTTCCTGCGGCTAAGCCGGTACGGTCTTCTGTCGTGATTCCACCACCCCAGTTAAAGGTATACGGTGCCGTTCCTCCTGCCGGTGTTAAGTTGATTGATCCGTTGGAAGCGCCGTTACACGCTACGTTCGTTACCACTGTCGTTCCGGATACTGCACTTGCAGGCTGGGTTACGGTTGCATTTACTGTAGCAGTACATCCGTTAGCATCGGTGATGGTTACGGTATAGGTTCCTGCGGCTAAACCGGTGCGGTCTTCTGTCGTGATTCCACCACCCCAGTTAAAGGTATACGGTGCCGTTCCTCCTGCCGGTGTTAAGTTAATAGATCCGTTGGAAGCGCCGTTACACGCTACATTCGTTACCACTGTCGTCCCGGACACTGCACTTGCAGGCTGGGTTACGGTTGCGTTTACTGTAGCAGTACATCCGTTAGCATCAGTGATGATTACGGTATACGTTCCTGCGGCTAAACCGGTGCGGTCTTCTGTCGTGATTCCTCCACCCCAGTTGAAGGTATAAGGTGCTGTTCCTCCTGCCGGTGTTAAGTTAATAGATCCGTTGGAAGCGCCGTTACATGCTACGTTCGTTACCACTGTCGTTCCGGACACTGCACTTGCAGGCTGATTGATTGTAAATGTCCTTGTGGTCTGACATCCGGAATTATCAGTTACCGTTACGGTATAGGTTCCGGCAGACAGCCCTGTAGCCGTAGCTGCAGTGCCGCCAAAAGGTGCCCATGAATAAGAATAAGGGGCTACACCTCCCGATGGCACCACAGTAGCACTTCCATTGGAGCCTCCGTTACAGGCTACATCTGTTTTGCTCCCTGTAGTACTGATGCTTACCACCGTAAGGGTTGCAGCAGTAGAGGTAGCAGAACCCGAAGTATTACTGGCCACGGCACGGTACTGATAGCCGTTCATCGCTGCTGTTGCTCCGGTTATCGTCAGCGTACCGGTGGTTACTCCTGAATAAGGAGCCGTATTGGTTAAAGCAATAAAACCGCTTCCTGAATTCTGATACCATTGGTAAGAAGTGGCTCCTGACGAACTTACCGTAAAGGTAGTCGTACCTCCGGCACAGATCGTCCTGTTGGCAGGATTGGCTGTGATGACAGGAACGCTACTAATGAAAGTACACCCTGAATACTGTGCTCCGGAGGAATTACTAAGCGTCCAGTTGGCATTATCCATTACTGCTGTCCTTACATTCGCTACCGTAGAAGTAGGTACTCCGGTACAGTTGAATTTTCCTGAATCAGGGGTATCAGCTGCTATAGGACCTGTGTAGAATGCACTTGTCCCTCCCGTAAGTCCCGGAGGCATCAAAGAGGCATTAGGACTGGATGGCGCTCCAATATTCCAGGCAGCAGATGTAGAAGCGGCGGTATAATAATAATTGATACCGGCAATGCAGGTGACTCCCGTCCCTGTAATGCTTCCGTTGCCTCCCTGAAATGCGATGATCTGATCACCCACGGTAGATAATGATAGCCCATTGCTGGATGTTCCATCGGTGAGCGCTACCGTTCCGTTAGCCACAGAAGTACCTGTTGAAGGATTATACGTGTAGGCCGTAAGTCCTACAATATAGACTTCAGTTCCTCTTGGGAGTGCAGTACCGCTGGTCCATGTAATGGATGATTCTGTAGTACCTGCAGCCTGCCAGCCTGGCGACTGATATCCCTGATCGGTAAAACTTATTTTTGTACTGCTTGAAATGTTTGTCAGCAGGACAAATGAGAAAACATCTCCTGTACCCGCACTGGGTGTTGAATCGTATGCGGTGAATGCAATATCACCTGCTGCGAGAGTCGTTTGCGCTTGGGCAGATCCCAGCATTAACGCTCCCGCCATAAAGACGGCGTGCGTTAACTTCTTGATTTTAGAATAAAAATTTGTCATATATAAACACTATTTAAGTTACAAATTGATCAGCTGTCCTCCTTTCTTAAGTCCGAAGGCGGATAGCTTATGTCCGCTCATGAATCCTTCATCGGTATAGACAATGTCTAACCTGAGATGGGTATCATGATTACATTTCACGATAAAGCCCTGTTCTTTATCCAATGACAGAATAGTTCCGGGAAGTCCCGGATGACTGTCCATCCCATGAACCACCGTAGCTTCCACTACCCTGATGTTCCATCCATTCCATTGGGTATACACGCCTTTATTCCACGGGTTGCATGCCCTAGCAAGTGCTTCTATAGTTTCAGCATCCTGCTTTTGCCAGGAAATACAGACATCAGCAATCCCGGGTTTCGGAAAATACCGTGCAAGCTGCTCATCCTGTTGTGTTCCCTTTACCTTTGCCTGCAGTAAAACGATAAGTTCATGAAGGAGGCCTGCTCCTAACCACGACAAACGCGTGCATAAACTGCCATGCGTCATATCAGCGGTAAGAGGAATATTCTTTTTGAGGATCATAGCACCCCGGTCTATCGCCTCATCAATGGCATGAACGGTAATTCCTGTCTCTTTGGCCCTGCTCCTGAGGGATTCAAAGACCGGATCCGCACCACGCATTTCAGGTAAGAGCCCGTAATGGAAATTATAAAAGGTATCCGGATAGTCATGAAGGAGCTCCGGACTGATCTTCCACGGGAATGTCATGGTCAAGATATAGTCTGCCGCTGTTGTGTCAAGCATTTCTATGATCTGTGAAGACCGGTTTTCTTTGCTGATGATAAAAAGCGGAATTCCGGATTGTGAAAGCCATGAGCAAAAATCAATGACATCGGTATTGCCTTCTGCCACCCCTACAGCACAAAGCCGGCCTTCTGCATGTAAAGACTGCAGGGCCGGAACAGCCATTCGGTTGTTGCATAAAACAGCTATCTTAGGTTTGTTGATCATGATTCCAGACAGGCATAAGCGTTAAGCCAGCTATTGGCTTCAGTATTCTTCAGGGACTGAATATTATTTTTTAATCCTTTGCGTTCCGATTCCGTTACTGAAGCAGCTTCCGGATTCGTGAGAAGGCAGTTTCCTGTGACTTCGTCTTTTGAAACGGTAGCATAATACACAGCCGCTTCCGTAAACCCGTTTTCAGGATTTATCGTTACATTCCCCCGGGGCGAGTGGATGGACATGCCATCGAAGCTGGTATTTTCCAGTCCGATAAATTGTGCAGCCTCCCATCCCAGCAATGAGAAAAGGTTGGCTTTACCTTCCCTGATGCTGTTCATTATACTTACGAAAGTCCTGTTTTCAGGAATCTGTAATTCCCCGGACCACGCTACAGCTGTGCTCCAGTCATATCCGGGATAAGGTATTTTGTTCAGCCATGTTTCATCAGACGTGAAGCACGTTCCGTAAACCATACCATTACCGGCCATGCCATTGCTTCCGTTAAAAAAGTCTTCTGCCATATCACCACAGAAGGAAGCCAGCACTGCTGTTCCTTCTTCTTTTTCAAGAAATTCTCTAAGAGGTTGAAGAGTAAAGTCTGAACGCCGCAGAGAAGTAATATGGTTGAATACAATGGATCCCCCTTTTTCTTCCGTAGCCGCAGCATACACATAAGAAGGACGGTACCCGGCATCATAAAACGAGCAGCTGAATGCAAAATTCCTGAAGCCGTCTTCAATGGCTTTCTGAACAATGACCCTGGTACATAAACTTCCCTGAAGGGAAATGAACCATGCATGGCTAAGCTTCTGAAATTTCGGGAAATGGTATCCGCTGTCCAGAACAATCAGCGTCTTGCCGGAAGACTCAAACAGAGGATGTACGAATTCTGCTGCAAGCGGATTCATATATCCTATGATGACATCGGTTCCGGACAATAAAAACTGTTCGCAATGGTCATAGATTTCCTCGTGTTTTGCAGCGACTCCTATTCCGGCTGAAACTATTTCATGGTATCCCTCCAGGCCCATATTCTTCAGGGACTGTTTGAAACCATCCATAATATCAAAAGAAAGCGACGGATAGATGACAGATCGAGGTAAAAGTAAAGCTATTTTCATATTCTGATAAAGCTTCCGGTTAAGCATATAACCGGAAGCCTGTTAATTATTTTAAGATCTGGACGGGAAGATACCGTACACACAAATGATATAATTGATGCCAAGGTAGGGCTGGCGTATGCCAATCGGCTGGCTTCCTCCTGCGGTGCTTAATGCAAAGGCATTGGGTATCGCCCTCATATTGCTGTCTGCCTGCTGGGTTGAATACAGCCCGGGCAATGCGGCCAGCGTATGGCCCCCAGGAGAACCTGTGTTACCTGCATCTGAAAAAGTTTTCATCGAAATGGTTTCCGATCCCGGTAAATGATTGTGCATAGGCATATGCTGTACGTCACACGTTACCGTTTCAGTACCCACCATTTGTCCCAGCTGAAACGTTTTTGTTCCTATTCCCGTTCCTGTTCCCATAGCGGTCCTTCCGGAAAAATTAGGGAGCATGAACGTTGTTCTTCCATCTCCTCCGTACATATTTCCTAAAAGTGCAAAAAGCGCCTGGTTTGTATTGATTGCTAATGTCTGTCCCTGGCATAAAGCCCAGTATTTCGGGGCAAAATCTCCGGCAAACATCCTTATTTCTGACATGGTTCCTTCCATAATGATAGTTTTTTTAGTATTGATAAGCAGAATTAGTCTCTTGGCGGATAATAGCCCTCAAGACAAATGATATAATTGGTAGGCATAATTGGCTGTACGATGCTGAAAGGCAGGTTACTGCCCACAACGGATATGTTACCTGCAATAGCTGCCGGAGCCATATTGGTATCCGGAGCCAGAGTAGAATAAGCACCGGAAAGCCCCCCCAGTATATTTCCTGTAGGAGAACCTATGTCTCCTCCATCTGAGTAACAAGGGAATGTAATAGTTGCCGATGCAGTATGGGTGTGCGCAGGCATCTGTGCAGAAGTCATGGTCACATTCTCCGTACCTCCCGTCTGCCCTAAATTGATGGCGGTCAATCCCGCTCCCTGTCCTGTACCTACCGCTACACGGCCTCTAAAGTCCGGTACGGCAAAATTGCTCTGTCCGTCACCTCCGAAAGTCGTTCCTAATATTGAAAATGCTGCCGTATATTGTGCCAAGCTGTATTTTGTTCCATCACAGAAAACCCAGCCTAACGGAGCAAAATTCCCTCCAAATAATCGGATTTCTCCTATATAACCTTCCATAATAATGTCTTTAATGTGTTATTGATTTTATTTTTTAAAAATGATCAGGACCTTTGAGGAAAAACTCCGTACAGGCATACGATGTAATTCATTCCCAGGGATGGCTGAACAAAAGTGAGGGCATCACTGCTTCCTGTTGTCCCTATCTGCAATGCCAATGGCATTGTTCTTGTAGTTGAGTCGCTGCCCTGATCGCTGTACATGGCTGACTTGGCGGCAAGCACATTGTTCGCCGGAGTTCCCGAGTCACCCTCATCCGAATAAGCAGGAATAACAACATTTCCTGATACAGTATGGGTGTGTGCCGGTAAATTCTGCATCGTTAAAGTCACAGAATTTGTTCCATATAGTTTACCCTGCTGATAATAGGATAGTCCGGGTGCCTGCCCGACTCCGACAGCTGACCTGCCGGCAAGATTCGGCAGTCCGAAAGTGGTTACACCATCCCCTCCGTACACGGTTCCGAAGAGTGAAAATAAAGCCGTGTTCGACCTGATGGCCAATAGCATCCCATTACAGTACTGCCAGTTCCTGGGAGCAAAGTTTGCGGCAAAAAGTCGGATTTCTCCAATTGTTCCGTCCATAATTATTGTTTTTTAAATTGAAAAATAGATCAATAGGTAATGTAGCATGAAAATATAATGGAAGTCCCAGATCAGAATATGATAAACACTTCAGAGTCCCGTGTGTTACTCAGTGTAAAAAATTCCGGATATAGTTCCTGATTAAGATCTGAAAAGACCGTACAATGCTTAAACCGCAATGAAGTCACGAGCTCACAGCGAAGTGAGTGACGGGCTTAGCTTTTGCCCTGATTAGAATATTATTCATGTTTATGCGGTTTTTTGGTTAATTTATTTTACAATAATCAGACAATAAAATATCACCTGATTATGGGTGCAAATTTAAATTTATTATTAATATATCCAACATATTAATAATAAATTTAATAATTTATTTATTTTAATGAACATTAATGAACTCTTTTTAAAATTCGCCCATTCCTAAAATTAAATAATTATCACCTGATAAAATTAGTCATCCTGAAGTTCCCGGCAATCGGTATTTCTACTGAATTTACACTAGAGTGTGTCATTCCTGTTGATACAGGTCATCATACAAAGGTCTCACAGGGAATGGAAAGGTCAGATTATGGAAAATAATGGCGGTTGTTAAGGATCAGCCTCCAGTCCGGCTGTATGATAAAAACCCCTTCCAATGTATATTTGAAGGGGACTTTAATCTTAAGCACCATTATAAGGTCAGGAGTTCTGATCAGCAGTAATGCAGAGCATATTACTAATGAAATGAAGCCCTGAATTCCAGAGGTGACATCTGTGTTTTGGTCTTGAACAGTTTGCTGAATGACTGTGAGTGCTCAAAACCTAAATCGTAGGCAATTTCGCTGACGGATACATTCGTTGTCGATAATTTTTCCTTGGCTTTGCTGATCAGTTGATCGTGGATGTGTTGCTGTGTGCTCTGCCCTGTAAGTAATTTGAGCAGACTACTCAGGTATTTCGGCGAAACATGTAAGGTATCGGCAATGTATTGAACCGTAGGCAATCCTTTAATGGACAAATCATCATCAAAGCAGTCTGCCAGCAGCTTTTCCAGACGTGCTAAAATATCATGATTGGCCTTTTCCCTCGTCATGAACTGGCGGTTGTAGAACCTTTCCGAATAATTGAGCAGGCTTTCAATCTGCGAAATCATAATCTGCTTGCTGAACTTATCTATATTGGTATGGTATTCCTGCCTGATGTTTTCAATGATGCCATTCAGTGTTTTCTGTTCTTTTTCCGAAAGAAACAATGCTTCACTGACCGAATAATCAAAGTAATCATACCGCCTGATATTTTTGGCCAGCGGCGTATTCCATAAAAAATCGGGGTGAATAAGCAGCATCCAGCCCCAACGTTTTTCAGTGGAAGCCGGATCAGACTGTATCCTGAAAACCTGGCTGGGTTCTATAAATGCCATGACTCCTTCATCAAAATCGAATTCCTGCTGCCCGTAATACATTTTCCCGCCGATCCCGCTTTTCTGCGAAATCATATAAAAATCGAGCACAAGGTTCACTTCGCCAATATCCGAAGGCCTCTTGATGGCTGAATAATCCACAACGCTGATCAGAGGATGCTCGGGCTTGGGCAGGCCACGCAACCGGTGAAACTCGCTGATGCTTTTTATTCTTTGTATCTGCCGTTGTTCCATTACACAAAATTATACATTATAGTTGGTTTGGCTTTGCTGTTACCAGCCCAATTCATTTCTGTTTCTATCGAAAAATTGACCTGTTGCTATATCCGGTAAAGCAACATGCTTCACAATAATCCCCGCAGCACGCTTTGTGGTCCGGATTCCCTGGTCCTGATTGAGATTCGATGCCATATAACCGGGTTCTATGCTGATGACTTTAATATTCGTGTCCCGTACTCTTTTAACTGCAGAACCGTAAAAGCGTTCAATGCAGTTTTCCAAGTACGGTAAGCATTATGACTCCTGAAATTGGGATTTTGAAAATCAGCCTTAAAAATAATTAAGCCTCATATCTTCCAAAAGCCCGATATGATTAGGATTCCAACCCAGCATTTCCCGGGTTTTCAAATTGGCAGCGGGGCAATCCATGGTAATAAAATGGCTCATCCATTCAAAATGGTTGTTCAGATCTTCGCCGGAAACAGAGGCTACAGGAAGATCCAGTTCCTGTCCGATCAGTTCTGCGATCTCTCTCATTTCAATTGCTTCTCCGTCCACCACGTTATACAACGCACCTATATGCCCTTTTTCCACTGCCAGACGGAAAGCCTTTGCAGCATCCAGGCGATGGACACCTATCCAACGGTTCCTGCCATCATTAGGATAAGCCGAGACCCCGTTTTTACGGGCCTGATTAATAATAAAAGGAATGAAGCCCGCATCTCCTGTGTCATGAACAGAGGGTGCCAGACGGACAACAGAGGCACGGATCCCTTCTGAAGCCAGGGCCAGTGCCGCTTCTTCCGATGACCTAAGGGAATGTTCTGCAATGCTTTCTTCGGTTATGAAACCGTTGATCTTAGACAGGCCCAGCATTCCGGAAGTGACCACAATGGGCTTTTCTTTCCCTTTCAGTGCTTCACCCATGGCAAGGATTGCTTTCCTGTCGGTTGTTGCAGCATCAGAGAATGTGGCTGCACCTCCTTTCATGAAATCATGATTAAACCCACAATGGATAATTCCATCTGCACTTACGGCACCCTGTTGCAGGATATCGAGATCTTCAAGATGTCCACGGAGCACCTCAGCGCCTAAATTACGGATGATTTTTGCAGATTCTTCAGACCTGGCCAGACCCGTTACATAATGTCCTGCACGGATGAGTTCTTTTACTGTTGCTGAGCCGTTATAGCCCGATGCCCCTGTAACAAATACATTCATTTTAGTGATATTTTATTAAAACAAAGTTGCAGAGATTTCAACGGCCGTATGTAGCCAAATATCCGTTTATTGTAGCCTGAATACAGAATGAAGCCATTTTGCCTTTTCTGTTTTGCATGCTATGTCAGCAATCCGTTGAATATCTAACTATTTATCCGCAATGAATTAAACATAAAAACCGCTGCAGATCAATGCCTGCAGCGGTTTGCTTTATTTCAGTGATTACTATTAATCAATCATTATTTTACTTCTTCGAAGTCTGCATCCTGAACATCATCTGCTCCGCCTGCATTATTTCCTCCTGCATTCTGAGCTCCCGCATCAGCACCCGGCTGTTGTCCTGCTGCATACAGTTCTTCTGAAGCAGCCATCCAAGCGGCATCTAAGGCTTCAGTCTTCGCTTTCACATCGTCTGAATTTTTAGCTTCGAAAGCTGTTTTCAGTTCTCCGTGAGCAGCTTCAATAGCCGCTTTTTTATCGGCAGACAATTTATCACCGAATTCTTTCAGCTGTTTTTCAGTCTGGAAAATCAATCCGTCAGCTTTATTAAAGATTTCAACTTCTTCTTTTTTCTTGGCATCAGCAGCAGAATTTTCCTGAGCTTCTTTCTTCATTCTTTCGATTTCTTCGTCGGAAAGTCCTGAAGAAGCCTGAATCTTGATGGTCTGTTCTTTACCCGTTCCTTTATCTTTAGCAGAAACACTTAAGATACCATTGGCGTCAATATCGAAGGTTACTTCGATCTGAGGAACTCCTCTTGGTGCCGGTGGAATATCCGTAAGGTCGAATCTACCGATCTCTTTGTTGTCATTGAACATCGGTCTTTCCCCCTGTCCTACTCTGATGCTTACTGCCGGCTGGTTGTCAGACGCGGTAGAGAATACTTCAGATTTTTTAGTTGGGATCGTGGTGTTCGCTTCAATTAATTTAGTGAATACGGAACCCATGGTTTCGATACCTAAGGAAAGCGGCGTAACGTCAAGAAGCAATACATCTTTTACATCACCGGTTAATACTCCTCCCTGGATGGCAGCACCAATAGCTACTACTTCATCCGGGTTTACTCCTTTAGATGGTTTCTTACCAAAGAATTTCTCCACTTCTTCCTGGATGATCGGGATTCTTGTAGAACCTCCTACCAGGATTACTTCGTCGATATCTGAAGTAGATAAACCTGCATCTTTCAATGCTTTGGCTACCGGATCCATAGATCTCTTTACCAGGTCAGCAGATAACTGCTCGAATTTAGCCTTGGTTAGAGTTTTTACTAAGTGCTTAGGACCTGTTGCTGTAGCAGTGATATAAGGAAGGTTGATCTCAGTCTGTGGAGAAGAAGACAACTCGATCTTAGCTTTTTCAGCCGCTTCTTTCAGTCTCTGTAATGCGATAGCATCAGATTTCAGGTCTACTCCTTCTTCAGCTTTGAACTCATCCGCCATCCAGTTGATGATCACATCATCAAAGTCATCACCTCCAAGGTGTGTATCACCGTTGGTAGACAATACTTCGAATACACCGTCTCCTAAATCAAGGATAGAGATATCGAAAGTACCCCCTCCTAAATCGTATACTGCGATTTTCTGGTCTTTATGGTTTTTATCCAGACCATAGGCTAATGCAGCAGCAGTAGGTTCGTTGATGATTCTTTCAACTTTAAGACCTGCAATTTCTCCTGCTTCTTTGGTAGCCTGTCTCTGAGCATCGTTAAAGTACGCCGGAACAGTGATTACCGCTCTGGTTACTTCCTGGCCCAGGTAATCTTCAGCTGTTTTCTTCATTTTCTGAAGCGTCATAGCAGAGATTTCCTGCGGTGTATATTCTCTGTCGTCGATTTTTACTTTTACCGTATCATTCGGTCCGCTTACCACTTCGTAAGGAACTCTTGAAATTTCCTTCGCATCTTCCTTGAAGTGCGTCCCGATAAATCTCTTGATTGAATATACTGTTTTCTTAGGGTTGGTTACCGCCTGTCTTTTTGCAGGATCCCCTACTTTTCTTTCTCCGTCTTCTGTAAAGGCAACAATGGAAGGCGTGGTTCTCTTACCTTCCGCATTAGGAATAACAACAGGATCTTTACCCTCCATTACGGCAACACATGAGTTGGTTGTTCCTAAGTCGATTCCGATTATTTTACTCATAATATTTTTATTTTTCTAATTTTCTTTTTTAAACTATATGCATCATTTCTCAATATTTGTACCACATCAAAATTTGTGACAAATTGACACAATTGCATAAACCAGGATTGCATCTGAAAGATTTGCCTACCAGTAATTATTATAAAAAAATAAATTTGAAAATTATAGACAAGAAAAAAAATACATCTATACCTGATAATACAGTATGGAATATTGCCCATTTAACCGTATATTTGAAAGGCATGATCTTATGAAGATGAACACAATAAAGGTTCGCGTAACATTACATTATAGTATTAAAAAGTTAATTAAAGTTTAACTTGGACAGTACCGCTGAACATCTGTCGAATTGTTATTTTTGGTCAAATAAAGTAGAAAAATGTCATTACAGTTCAATCCGCGAGATATTACCTGGCTGGCCTTCAACGAAAGGGTTTTGCAGGAAGCCATGGACGAAAAGGTCCCTTTGCATTTGAGAATCCGTTTTTTAGGAATATTTTCCAACAACCTGGATGAATTTTTCCGGGTGCGGGTTGCCGGACTGAAACGGGCGATGGATTTCAAGGAAAAGGTCATTGCGGAGTCATTTTATCAGGCTCCGTCCAAAATACTCCAGAGGATTAATGACATCGTGATCCACCAGCAGCAGAATTTCGATAAGACATGGAAGAAAATCCAGGCTGAAATGGCAGATCAGAGAGTCTTTATCAAATCCCCGAAAAGCCTCACACCTGTCCAGAAGGAATTTGTCAGCAAATATTTTGACGAAGTAATAGAATCCAACGTCATCCCCATCCTGCTGCATGAAAATACGCCAATGCCTTATTTAAGGGACAAAAGCCTCTATCTTGGCGTGGCCATGAGCAAGAAAGACTGGCAGTATGCCAGCAATTATGCCATTATTGAGATCCCGTCACGGTTTGTCGGCCGTTTTCTGCTACTGCCCACGGAAGATCCCAAAGAAAAGAATGTCATGCTCCTGGAAGATATTATTACGTTCAACCTGCCGCATATTTTCTCCTACTTCGGATATGACGAATTTTCTGCCCATGCCTTTAAGGTAACCAAAGATGCAGAGCTGGACCTGGATAATGACATCAGGACCAATTTTGCAGAAAAGATAGAAAAAGGACTTAAGAACAGGCGGAAAGGAAAGCCGACCAGGTTTGTCTTTGACAAGGATATGGATAAGGCACTGCTCGAGCTCCTGATCCGTAAGCTGAACCTCACCAAGAAAGACAGCATCATCCCGGGAGGAAAAATTCATAATTTCAAACATTTCATGGATTTTCCGGATGTTTTTGATGATTACAAACGTCCGGTAGAAAGAACATCTTTTACTCATCCTGCTTTTGAGCATGGAGAACGGGTTACGGATGTGATTTTAAAAAACGATGTGCTCCTTACATTCCCGTACCATAAATACAACCCCGTTATTGACCTTCTGCGTGAAGCAGCCATGGATCCCGACGTAAAATCCATACAGATTACAGCCTACAGGCTGGCCAGCAGCTCAAAAATCATCAATGCCCTCATTTATGCCGCGAGAAACGGTAAAGAGGTAACAGTCATGCTGGAGCTTCAGGCGAGGTTTGATGAAGAATCCAACCTCGAATGGAAAGAAATGCTGGAACCGGAAGGCATCAGGGTACTGATTGGTATTCCCAATAAGAAAGTCCATGCTAAACTTTGCGTCATCAAAAAGCGCGCTCATAATAAGACACTTCAGTATGGCTTCGTGAGCACCGGAAACTTTAATGAAAAAACGGCACGGGTCTACGGAGACCACCTGCTGATGACTTCCGACCGAGGCGTGATGGCAGATATCAACAAAGTATTCTCCGTCCTGAAAAAACCGAAGGACGACTTTATGCCGGTCCTGAAAACCTGTAAAAACCTTCTGGTCTGCCCGCAGTTTATGCGTGAGAAGTTCATCCACCATATCGACAGGGAAATCGAGGAAGCCAAAGCAGGACGGAAAGCTGAAATGATCATTAAGGTCAACTCGCTGAGCGACCGCGGAATGATTCTTAAGATCTATGATGCAGCTAAAGCCGGGGTAGTGGTTAAAATGATTGTCCGCGGAATCTACTGCGCCGTCAATCATAAAGATTTTAAAGAAAAAATAGATGCCATAAGCATTGTGGATGAATACCTGGAACATGCCCGCGTGATGTATTTTTACAGTAAAGGGGCAGAAGACATGTACATTTCCTCAGCAGACTGGATGACACGGAACCTGGACAACCGTATCGAGGCAGCGATAAAGATCACAGACAAAGACCTGAAAAAAGAGATGAAAGACATTCTGGACATCCAGCTGAGGGATAATGTAAAGGCCAGGATCCTGAATAAAAAGCTCGACAATGAATATGTGAGGAATAATAAGAAGCAGTGCCGCTCCCAGATTGAAATTTATAAATATTTAAAAGCCAAAACAGACCCTGAATGAAGATTGCAGCGATAGATATCGGAAGTAATGCCGCAAGGCTCCTGATCAATGAAGTAAAAGAAAACAACAACAAACCTGAATTCATCAAACTGAACCTTCTCAGGATTCCCCTGAGACTGGGAATGGACGTCTTCACGCTCGGAAAAATCGGGGAAGAGCGTGAGAAAATGGTGATTGAGGCCATGAAGATCTTCAGTGACCTGATGAAAATCTATCAGGTGGACCATTACCGCGCCTGTGCTACCAGTGCCATGCGTGATGCAGCCAACGGAAAGGATATTATTGAGGAAGTAAAGAAAACATCAGGCATCAGCATCGAAATCATTTCAGGGGACGAAGAAGCTACCCTCATCTATGAAAACCATGTTGCTGAAGGCCTGGATAAGGAATTTGCCTATCTGTACGTAGATGTGGGAGGAGGGTCTACAGAGCTTACTTTCTATGAAAATGATAAGATGAAGTATGAAAAATCCTTTAATATAGGAACGATCAGGCTGCTGAATAACCTGGTTACCGAAGATAACTGGAAGGAAATGAAGGAAGAGATCAGGAAGAATATCAACAGTAAAAAAACCATTGTAGCCATAGGTTCCGGAGGAAACATCAACAAAGTTTTCTCTATGAGCAAAACCAAAGAAGGCAAGCCGATTTCCCTTGCCCATATTAAAAAGGTATATAAGGAATTCAATGAAATGACCCTTGAGGAAAGGATGACCCGCTATAATATGAGGGAAGACCGTGCTGACGTAGTTGTACATGCGTTGAAAGTGTATAATAATGTGATGTCCTGGGCAGACATCAACAGGATATTTGTCCCTAAAATCTCTGTGGCAGACGGACTCATCCAGAATATCTACCACAAGCTTCAGGATAAAAAGTAAAAAATTTTTCTTTACCATACTGCCGGTTACGCTCGTAACCGGCTTTTATTTTAATAGTCCGGATAATCTCATTTCATTTTCTTTTATTTTTTCACTAAAAAATTATAAAATATAATATAAATTCAAATAAAAAATGTTAAATTCACTCCATAATCAGGATATCCTGATACTGTTTTAAATTCTGAAGAATAAATTGTACGATTTTTGCATTGTTCTAAGGTAAAATACATTTGATGAACGTCATCAGTAGTATCAATACTGAAAGTCCGTTCCTGGTTCCAAAGCATCAGCAAGGAACAGGAGCCGGGATCTTGATAGGAGGAGCAGATTGATTTATTTACCATCAACATTAAAAATTTTACGATATGAAAGACATGATCAAGCGCATATTCCTGGTAGCCTTCATTTTACTGGTACTTACTGCCATTTCAGGCTTCTTTTACATGCAGAAACATCCTATGGACAATAAGACAGGCAGTACGGTTCTTATGATGACCGGGAAAACGGGAAAATAGCACGGAACATCAAGGATGATCTATTTATTAATCATTTATTAAAATTCCATTAAAATACTTCAGGGGTATATCGTTCATTTTTGTAAAAATTAAAGTACATAACAATGACGAACCATTACTTTCTGAAATGTTCCGTAATAGCTGCATTCTTCCTTCATGGCAGCCTGTTCGGACAAACCCTTATCCATTACTGGAATTTCAACAATAACACCTCCGCTGCTTCTCTCACTGCCGCATCTTCTACCCTCCTTAACGGTTCACTTACAGCCTTAGCAGGCGGAAGCAGCGTCATAGACTATGCTAACGGAACCGGACAGAATTTTGACATTCAGAACTTAAATGCCAGGAACAGTGATCCTGCAGGAAGCCATCTGAGATTCAACAATCCTATTGGTGGCGGATTGCAGTTTTCCCTGCCGACCACAGGCTATACTGCTGTTACGGTAAAATTCACAACCAGACGCTCCGGCCAGGGTGCAGGAACTCAAAGCTGGTCCTATGCTACAGATGGTACGACCTTCGTTCCTTATCAGACGGTTTCTCCTCAGGATACCAATCCGCAGCTGGTGACCTTCGACTTCTCAGCTGTTTCAGGAGTTTCCAACAATCCCAATTTTAAACTGAAAGTTGAATTTTCAGCACCAGGAGGCGGAACCGGAGGCAACAACCGCTTTGACAATTTTACGGTAGATGCCGTTCCGATAACCAGTACGGACACGACTCCGCCAACAGTTACTTACCTTCCTGCCAATAACAGCAACACAGCTTCTATCACCGTAAACCCTACCCTTTCATTCAATGAAAATGTGAGGCTGACGGATAATTCCGCCATTACCGGTGCCAATGCGCAGAATCTGGTTGAATTCCGTACCGGCAGTGCTTCCGGCGTTCAGGTGCCTTTTACAGCAACATTTGCCAACAATACCATCACGGTCATTCCAACTTCCCCTTTATTGCCTAACCAGGCTTACTACCTTGCCCTGAAACCGAATATGGTTGAAGACTTCAGTGATAACAGCATCAGTGCCCAAACCTCCAGCACCTTCACTACGGCAACGACATCAGTCTCCATGGAAAAAAACTTTATTAAGGTAGCCGAAAACGCCGGAACACTTGCGTTTAAGATCAATGTGAGCAACCCTTCCAATGCAACGGTAAACCTCGTTGTTAAACCTGCTCCTTTCAGCACGGCTGACGGCAGCGATTTTACATTAGCCACACAAAGCGTCGCGATTACGCCTTCCATGAACAACTATACCGTAAACATCCCGATTATTGATGATACGCTACAGGAACAGCAGGCGGAATATTTTGTCGTAAGCCTGGAGAATCCGGCAGGCGCAACCATTACCGGGGACCATTCATCCACAGTCTACATTATTGATAATGATAAACCGGCACCGGTTCCGTCCCATCAGATCCAGCTCAATTATATCGGGAGCTTCGATCCTTCAGGGAACAACAGCAGCTCAACGGAAATCGTCGTGCATGATCCGGCTACCCAAAGGCTATTTACCATCAGCTCGCTGACGGATGTTTTTGATATTATTAATTTCAGCAATCCCAATACACCTTCTGTGATCCAGACCGTGAATATGGCACCTTATGGAGGCATTACCAGCATTGCCGTGAAGAACGGCATCATTGCAACGGCTTCCCCTAATGCCAATCCGCAACAGAACGGTTCTGTCGTTTTCTTCGATATCAACGGGAATTTCCTGAAGCAGGTTACCGTAGGAGCTTTACCGGACATGATTACCTTTACGCCGGACGGGACAAAGGTGATTACGGCCAATGAAGGAGAACCGAATGATGCATACACGGTAGATCCTGAAGGTTCGGTCAGCATCATTGATATTTCAGGAGGGATTGCCGGCCTCAGCCAGAGCAATGTAACAACATTAAATTTTAATAATTTCGATTCGCAGGCTGCCGCACTGGCATTAACAGGACTCAGGAAAGTAAGGACCAACAATACTTTGTCTCAGGATCTTGAGCCGGAATATATTACCGTAAGCGCTGACAGCCAGAAAGCCTGGGTAAGCCTTCAGGAAAATAACGGCATTGCGGAAGTTAACCTGGCTACCAAAACCATTACCGGATTATGGGGACTTGGCAAAAAAGATATGAGCCTGCCCGGAAACGGCTTTGACGCTTCCGATAATAACGGGGAAATACTGATTGCCAACTGGCCTGTACAAGCATATTACACTCCGGATGCCATCCAGAATTATACGGTCGGAAGTACACATTACATTGTCACCGCCAATGAAGGGGATGAAAAAGACCTCTCCGGATTCAGCGAAAGAACAACGGTGGGCGCAAACAGCTATACTCTGGACAGTACTGCATTCCCCAATGCAGCAGTACTGAAAGCATCCCATAACCTGGGAAGGTTCAGGGTAACCAATGTGAACGGAAATACAGACAGCGATCCTGAGTTTGAAGAAATCAATGCATTGGGCGCACGGTCATTCTCCATTTTCAATGCAGATACGAAACAGATTATCTATGACAGCGGGGACAGCTTTGAGCGCTATATTGCAGCCAATCATCCGCTGATCTTTAATGCCGATAATGAATCCAATACCGTAAAAAGCAGGAGCCGCGCCAAAGGCCCCGAACCGGAAGGCGTTGCACTGGGAACCATCAACGGGCAGACCTATGCATTCATCACCCTGGAAAGGACCGGAGGCGTGATGGTATACAACATAACCAATCCCGCTAACCCAACATTTACGGATTACAAACATTCACGCATGACTTCTGCCTACGGCGGCGATAACGGGCCTGAAGGCATTACCTATATAGCTCCGGCCAATACAGCCAATGGCAAAGGATATATTATTGTAGCCAATGAAATCAGCGGAACATTATCCATGTATGAAGTCGTTGGTGCACCTACGCTTGCAACGGGAGAAACCGCTACTGAAAAAGTGACCTTCAACGTCTTTCCGAATCCGGTGACAAAGGGTAATACGCTGTATTTTAACCGTGCCCAGGGATATGAACTCTATGACATGTCCGGAAAACTGATCACAAAAGAAAAGACTGCCTTAACAATACCTACATCCGGATTGTCTTCAGGAATATATATGATGAAGACCGCAGAAGGTTACATCAAAAGGATTATGGTGAAATAACAAGAATCGCCAATGATATTTTATTACGATCAATCCCCGGAATATTCCGGGGATTTTTAGATCTAAAACAATAAAATAACACAAAAATTAAATATAAAGCCTTTTGCAAGTGCCTCACTTATCAAATTTATATAAATATTTTTAACCTAAAAACATTTATTTAATTAAAATTTTTCATATCTTCATGGCTCAATAACCATATACCTGAAAAAATTCAATATGACCATTATTTATGATTCTAGAAACACGGGAATTGGAGGCTGCAGCAAAATAATCCCTCATTATTGCAGCCTTCGGCGAAGAATCTGTCTTTCATAACTCACCAGGGAATAATACCTATTCTTTATTGTTTTATGATACTAAAAAGGCAGACTGTAACAGTCTGCCTTTGAAATTATCTCGTATCGGTATCGTATTCGGTTACTCTACACTTATTACTTTTTCAATTTCCGGAGCATGCTGCCTGATGGTGTTTTCAACGCCCAGTTTAAGGGTTGAGAAATTCAGGGAACAGCCGGAGCAGTTTCCAAGGAGTTTTACAAAAACCTGGTTATCCTTTACATCAATAAGCTCTATATCGCCCCCATCCCTGTTCAGGAACGGACGGATGCTTTCCAGGGCTTCCATTACCCTTGTTACGGTATCTTCGTGTGTTATATTTGTTTCCATATGTTGTATTCAGTCATCGGTTGCATCCGTTCCGGATGAATTATTTTGCTTTTGGTGAACATCCGGCCATCGTGGTAATTTTCACGGCTTCCGTAGGAGGAAGGTTTTTATTTCTTTCCACTAAGCTTTCCACCATTTTCCTTGCGGTTTCAGTATAGATCTCTGCAATTTTGGAATTTTCCTGAAGGGCAGCAGGCCTTCCTACATCTCCAGCCTCCCTGATGCTCTGGATCAGGGGAATTTCTCCCAGTACCGGAATACCCAGGTCGTCAGCAAGATACTGTGCTCCCTGATTCCCGAAGATATAATATTTGTTATCCGGCAATTCTTCCGGTGTAAAGTAAGCCATATTTTCAATCAGTCCCAATACCGGAATGTTGATACTTTCCATCTGGAACATGGCAATCCCTTTTCTTACGTCTGCCAGGGCAACATGCTGAGGCGTACTTACAATTACAGCACCGGTTACCGGAACTTCCTGGATGATGGAAAGGTGGATATCACCCGTTCCCGGAGGAAGGTCGATCAGAAGGAAATCCAGTTCTCCCCATGCCGCATCGCGGATCATCTGGTTCAGGGCTTTTGATGCCATAGGGCCTCTCCATACCACTGCCTGGTTGGCTCCTGAAAAATAACCGATGGAAAGCATCTTAACACCGTAATTTTCAATCGGCTTCATCAGACTCTTTCCGTCTACGTCTACTGAGATCGGCTTTTCGCCTTCGGTATCGAACATCGTTGGAATAGAAGGGCCGTAGATATCTGCATCCAGCAATCCTACTTTGAAGCGCATTTTGGCAAGCGTTACCGCCATATTGGCTGCTACCGTAGATTTCCCTACGCCTCCCTTTCCGGAAGCGATGGCAATAACGTTCTGAATGCCTTTGATCTGCTTCCCTTTGATCTGGCTCTGCTGAATTTCAGTCGGTTCCGGAGAAACGATTTTCAGTTTCAGGTGAACCTGTTCACCGAACTCACTGGCAAAAGCCTGCTTCATGGCTGCTTCCAGTTTCTTTTTCTCATGCATTGCCGGTGAATGAGCCGTCATATCAATATACACGTCATCGCCCATAATCTGAAGATTATTCACCAGATCATCAACTTCTATTTCTTTAAGGAAATCCTGAACCTTTTCTTTCGTCAACATAAACTCAATAAATTGATTACAAAGTTAAGGAAATTTTACCTATTTGGAATAAGTAAACGGGGCTATAGATAAATTCTTTTAGGGTCCGGATTTTTATAGTATTTTTAAGGACTTTTTACGGTAACAATGAAAAAAATACTTTTTGTTTTGCTGGGAGTCCTTTCAGCCCATGCTTTTTCACAGAATTATGCGCAGTATGTCAACCCATTCATCGGAACCGGTGGCCATGGGCATACGTTTCCCGGTGCCATTGTGCCTTTCGGGATGGTACAGCTGTCTCCCGATACCCGTATTGACGGCAGCTGGGACGGATGCAGCGGCTATCATTATTCCGATGCTGTGATCTACGGATTCTCGCACACCCACCTCAACGGTACGGGAGTCTCAGACTACGGAGACATTATGCTGATGCCGACCATGGGAAAAGCCGGCCTCAGCCCTAAAGAATACTCATCTGCATTTTCCCATAAAAATGAAAAAGCCTCTGCCGGATTTTATTCGGTAAAACTGGACAAGAACAATATCGATGTACGGCTGACCACCACTAAGAGGGTCGGTTACCATGAATACACCTTCAACAACGCCGGAACCGCCAACATCATCCTGGACCTGAACCACCGCGATAAGCTGCTGGAAGGCGAAGTGAAGGTCATTGATGCTAAAACCATTGAGGTATTCAGGAGGAGCTCCGCATGGGCCACCAACCAGTATATTTATGCAAGGATTGAGTTTTCCAAACCTATGGAGGTTTCCCGGAAAGAAGTGAACGGAAGCCAGGGTAGCAATATATATACCGGCACCCGGCTGGCGCTTGCTTTTTCGGCAAAAGTAAAGAAAGGGGAAAAAATCAATGTAAAAGTTGCCATTTCGCCAACCGGCTATGAAGGAGCAGGAAAAAATATGCTGGCAGAAGGACAGTCCAATGATTTTGAAAACATTAGGAAGCAGGCTGCTGCAGACTGGAACAGAGAACTCTCGAAAATAGAAGTAAAATCCGCCGACAAAAACAAGCTGGCCATTTTTTATACCGCACTCTACCACGTTTTCACCCAGCCTAACATCAATATGGATGCAGACGGCAAGTACAGGGGAAGGGACAATAAGTTCTACATGGCTAAAGGCTTTAATTATTATACGGTTTTTTCACTGTGGGATACCTTCAGGGGAGCGCATCCTTTAATGACGCTGATCGACAGGAAAAGAACCGCTGATTTTATCAATACTTTCATCAGGCAATACGAGCAGGGCGGAAAACTTCCGGTATGGGAGCTGGCTTCCAACGAAACGGAATGCATGATCGGCTACCATGCGGTATCCGTCATTGCGGATGCTATGGCTAAAGGCATCAAAGGTTTTGATTATGAAAAAGCTTTTGAGGCGTCCAAACATTCGGCGATGCTGGATATTTTCGGGCTGAATGCTTATAAGCAGAATAATTATATCAGTATTGATGATGAACATGAAAGCGTTTCCAAAACTGTGGAATATGCCTATGATGACTGGTGTATTGCCCAGATGGCCAAAATTTTAGGCAAAAAGGAAGATTACCAGTATTTTATGAAGCGTTCCCAGAACTGGAAAAACCTCTACAATCCTGAGAACGGATTTATGCAGCCGAGGAAGAACGGCAACTGGTACCAGCCTTTTGATCCGAGGGAAGTGAACAACAATTATACGGAAGGCAATTCATGGCATTATTCCTATTCCGTACAGCAGGATATCCCGGGACTGATAGCCGCTCACGGAGGAAAGGAAAAATTCGAGCAGTTTATTGATGCTATTTTTGCCGCACCTGATACCACCACAGGAAGGGAGCAGGTGGACATCACCGGACTTATGGGACAGTATGCCCAGGGAAATGAGCCGAGCCACCATATCGCCTACCTGTATAATTATGTAGGCAAGCCTGAGAAAACCGATGAAAAAATAAAATATATCCTCGACCATTTGTATAAAAATGCGCCGGATGGGCTGATCGGTAATGAAGACTGCGGGCAGATGAGTGCCTGGTATATCTTAAGCACCCTGGGAATTTACTCGGTAACTCCGGGATTACCGGAATGGCAGACGACAAAACCTTATTTCGATGAGGTAAAAATCCATCTTGAAGACGGAACGACCCGGACGATTACTCCTAATACCGGAAGGGGTGAGCTCAGGAAACTGGGATTTGAAAATGTAAGTGCATTCAAAGACCTGAAATATGATGCGCTTACAGCTTCCCCTGTGATTGCGGCAGACCGCCTGTTCGACTTTTCCACCAAAGTAACCATCACCCCGCTGAATCCGGGAGACAAAGTATACTATATGACCCTGGATGAAAGTGATGCCAATGTGAGGAAAACATTTAAGGCGTACAAAGAGCCTTTTACCATTAATAAAACCACTACGGTTTCAGCCTATGCAGAACGGAACGGCGAGAAAAGTTCGATCACCACCGCTAATTTTAACAGGAGGCCGAATTACTGGGATATTACCGTAAATGCTACCATGAATCCACAGTATACCGCCGGAGGCAAACTGGCCCTGATTGACGGCATCCATGGAGATGTCAACTGGAGAAAAGGCGAATGGCAGGGTTACCAGGGACAGAATTTTGAGGCAGTGATTGATTTCAAATCTCCTCAGGATATGAACCAACTGTCTTCCACGTACCTTCAGGACAGCCGCGCATGGATCCTGATGCCCAAAAAAGTGGAATATTATGCCTCAATGAACGGTAAAGATTACATCCTGTTATCTACAGTCAACAATACAGTAGATCCCAAGGATGAAACGGTACAGGTAAAAGACTTCAGTGCAGACATCCTTCCGACGCAGGCACGGTATCTGAAAGTAAAAGCATACTACTACGGTAAACTTCCTGAATGGCATCAGGGTGCCGGAGGCGAAGCGTACATTTTTTTAGATGAGATTTCCGTGAAGTAAGCCTATACAGTAATAAATTAAGCTCCCTCTGAAAACTATTCGGAGGGAGCTTAATTTTTATGGAACTCATGAATGTTAGTCATTGACTGATCAATTCATTATCCACTTATTTTTTCAGACCATTGAAGGCCGCCGGGAAGCTCAAGATCGGAAAATTCGATATGGATAACCCTTCTTCTTTTTCCGTTTGTTGTCCTGTTGGATCCATGCAGCAGCAGGGGCTTCATAATCATGACGCTTCCTTTTTTCACCTTGCAGATCACTTCTTTTTCAGAGGTCCAGTCGATGGTTTCAGGCCTGTAGATACCTTTGGCGTGAGAGCCGGGAACAACTTTCAGGGCTCCGTTGTATTCATCGGTATCATCCAGATGGATTCTGATGGTGAACATATGATTCAGGATTTCCAGCGGGGGCTGTACGCCAAACTGGTCCTGCTTGGTGGTCCACGGACCAAAACCTTCAACATCAGCTTTCCGGTCTACGGAAATGGTGAGATCCTGATGGTAGGCAACATACCAGTTGGAAGATTCAGGCTTATCAAAATAAATGCTTTTTACAGCAAAATAGCTGTTACCGAAAATTTCCTGTACAACAGAACCAAGCCTGCTGTTGAAAACAGATTTTCTAACTTCCGGCACTCCTTTCAGGAACTGCCGGATCGCAAAAAGGTCTTCCGATTTCCTGAAGGTATCACCGGAAGCATCGGCATCCTCAATCCCCTTCAGAATCATTTCTACTTCCTCTTCTGAGAATACATCATTGATCACAGCAAAGCCGTTATCCTCAATCTGTTTCTTATATTCTTCCCATTCCGTCATTATACAGTTCAAAACCTACATTCAGTATTCATTAAAGATCTCCTCCGTGATTATCCAGCTGTCCTTCCCATTTGGACACCGCAGAAGTTGCCAGGGCATTCCCGAGAACATTGGTCATGCTTCTCCCCATATCACAGAAATGGTCAATCGGCAGGATCAGGGCAATGCCTTCCGGCGGAATCCCGAACATGGAACAGGTAGCCACAATGATAACCAGGGAAGCCCGCGGAACACCGGCAATCCCTTTGGAGGTGAGCATCAGAACCAGCAGCATGGTAATCTGCTGACCGATTGACATCTCAATTCCATAGATCTGGGCAATGAATATGGAGGCGAAAGTCATGTACATCATGCTTCCGTCCAGGTTAAAAGAATACCCCAGCGGCAGGATGAATGATACGACCCTGTTATTACACCCGAACCGTTCCAGTTCTTCCACCAGCTTAGGGAATACCGCCTCGGAGCTTGTGGTTGAAAAAGCGATCAGCAAAGGTTCTTTGATCCTTCTCAGAAGCTCGAAAAGACGGTTGCCCAGGATGAAGTATCCTACCAGCAGAAGCGCCAGCCAGAGTATGCCTAAAGCAAAGAAAAAGTCTCTGAGGTAAATGGCATATACTTTAAAAATTTCAAATCCATTGGTAGCGACTACAGCAGCAATTGCACCCAGCACCCCAAACGGCGCAAACCACATGATGTAGCCTACCATTTTCAGGATCCCGTGGGCTACGATATCAAACAATTTGACTACCGGCTGAGAATATTCTTCGCCCATATTGGCCAGCGCAATCCCGAACATAATGGAAAATACAACGATCTGCAATACTTCATTGGTGGCAAAAGCCTCAAATAAACTTTTAGGGATAATATGCTTGACAAAATCCTCCATGGAAAAGCCTTTACTGGTTTTTAACAGGTCTTCGGCAGAAGCTGCATCCTGGATGGGCAGCTGTGTGACATGTCCAGGTTCGAGCCAGTTCACCAGGATCAGCCCTATAAATAAGGAAAGCAGTGAAGCGGAAATAAACCACAGCATGGCTTTGGTCCCTACCCTGCCGATCATTTTAATATCGCTCATCTTGGCTATCCCCACCACCAGGGTCGTGAATACTAACGGTGCAATGATCATCTGGACCAGCCTGATGAATACCGTGCCTAAAAGCTTGATATTCTTAGAAAACGGTTCTGCACTTTCCGGGTATCGTACATGTACCAGGCCTCCGATGGCTACCCCGAGAACTAGGGCTATAATAATGGCTATAAAGAGTTTGTTTTGTCCTTTCATATCTTCCAATTCAAGTTGCACAAATATAATGGTTTTTCCATTGGCGCAAACGTTTGATGAAAATGATACCAAATTCTTCCGGACAGATATTTAAATTCCAATCCCCATAAGATTTCAAAAAATCTGCCGGACATTTAACCGATTATATGATTTTGGTATACATTTTAGTGTTACATTTGGGTATACTAACCTATTAAATATACATTTTATGAAAAAAACCATCACCATGGCTGCCTTGGCTGTAGCTATTTCCTTCGGAGCGGTTTCGTGTAAAAAGAAAGTGTCTGATGCAGATTTACAGACGCAGGCTACTACGGTAGTAACGTCAAACCCTAATGCATCGGTTGAGATTAAAGACGGTGTCGCCCACCTGAGCGGAACTTTTGAAAGCCAGGAAGCGAAAGATGCCATGATCAAACAGCTGAAGGCCATCAACGGAGTAAAAGATGTCCACGACATGGCTACCGTTGCCCCTGCCGCAATGGCTCCGGTTGAGACCCAGTCCGCTACAGATCCTGCCGTTCAGCAGAAAGTTCAGGATGCCCTTAAAGATTTCCCTTCTGTAAAAGTACAGACGGTTAACGGTGAGCTGACCCTTACCGGAAATGTATCTGCGCAACAGGCCAGAAAGATCAAAGAATCGGTTGATGCCCTGAAAGTAGGCAAAGTAAATTATAACTACACAGTAAAATAAACATCATGAGTACATTACAAGATAAATATTCAGGAGTAATTTCTGCAGCCCAGTCTGCCGGAATTACGAATCTTCAGGTTCAGGAACAGGACGGAATTCTGTATGTTTCCGGCAATGCCTCCAACACCGCTGCCAAAGACGCAGTTTGGAATGCATTAGGTGCCATCGACTCTTCTTACTCAGCTTCTGATATCAACATCGACGTGCAGGTGGCAGGTTTATCTGCAGGAGCACCGCTTACGGTAGCTACCGAAGATTCCAACCTGAACATCCGCCAGGAGCCTTCTACTGATGCAGCCGTGGTTGGAAAAGCCTCCAGAGGATCTTCCGTAACCCTGATCGAGCAGACTTCCGATGACTGGTGGAAAGTAAAAACGGATGACGGGCAGGAAGGATATGCTTATTCAAGGTACCTGAAAGCATAAGAAATTTAAAATATTTTACAAAACATCCCAACACTGGGATGTTTTTTTATTTTTGCAGCTTTAATCAATGTATGGATAAAAATTATGGATCAAGCGCAAAAGTTGGGGGTTAAGCAAAAAGTTTGGATAATCTGAACAGGAAATCTTTCATACCCTTTTTTAGCCTTGCAATCAACTTATCTATGACCTGATTTCCAGATGATTTTACGTTGCTTACTTTCTGAATTTCCACAGTATTGAATCTATAATCCTATTCTCAGAAAAATTGCAATGAGATAGATATGCGCACTTTTTGCTTAAGGATATACAATAAAGAATCTAACCAGTTCCGGGATGATGTTGAGTCATTTGCAGGTGCTCCACTGACACTAAGATTATTAAAAAATAAAAATCTTAGTTATTTCATCATAAACTCATAAACAATCTTTGAAGTTTCCAAATCTCTTAATTCATATTTTTTATTTTTCAGTATCAGTTCGTAGGTTTTCTCTAACGGCAATATTCCGTATACTTTTAAATAATATCTTGAATGAGTAATACTTCCTTCAAAAATCACTGGGTATGAATAAAATATTTTATATTTAAAATCATGCGTATTAGTACTGCAATATACTTCTCGCGTCCAAGTTGGTTGAGTGGCTGTGAGATTTATTGTATCCTTGGAATTTACATCAATTATTGCTGCTAGCTTTTTACAATCCAATATACTTCTGCTAAGTTCAGAGCTTAAATCCGGTGTTCCATTATCATCAGCAACCGCCTTCAAAAATGAAATATTTTGCTTTTTAATATGGATGTTTATTAACGAGTCATTAACCTGTTTTAAGGTTCCTTCTTTTAGTGGAGAGTAAATTCTGGCTCCTTCATATCTATACGTAAGAAAGAATCGTTCTTTTTCAATAGTCAAAGTCAATGGTAATATGGAGTTTTCATTTATTGAATCACCTAAAAGGTACTTTCTGAAATTTTGATTAATCCAAATACCTGATTTAATGTGTTTGTTAGCTATAGCTGCTTTATTAAGCAAAGAATCTCTGGTTACAAAGTTTTTAAGCTTTATATCAAGTGCTTTCTTAAAATCTTTACTATCAGTTTTCACATTCTCCTGAACACATGCTACAAAAAGAGTACAAGCAATCAGTAACTGATATTTTTTTAACAACATTATTCTTTGATTAATTAACTTCCCAAAAAACTATTTCAGTTGCATCAAACATTTGAGCATCAAATCCACTGATTAAATTACTTCCATTCCAAACTTCGATGTACCTGAATTCGGTTCTTCATGGCAGAGTTCCATTCGCCATTTAAAAGAACTCTAACTATTTTATACTTATTATATATATGGAAATAACTCAACTGCTTATTGGGCAATAGACGGTTACTAATTTACAAAAATTTAAGTTTATATTTTTTAACTTAACTTTCTCTGATGAGTATAGGACAGACAAGCCTCTTTATAATCAAGAATGCCCTCATTAGCTTTAGTCTCTAAATAGTCTTTAACCATTTTATAATCTATAGATGGAGGAATATCTATGGCTATTATCGTTTGCTCAGAAAAACCTTCCCAATTACATTCTAGTTCTTCAATTCCTTTGATGACATTAGGAATTTCTGCCACATTAAAAAATACATATTTTCTCCATTGGCAAAGTAACTGAACATGGAAGAAGCTGAATTTCCAGTAAATGCATAACTTGCGCTTCCGCCACCTCCTGAATATACTGCTCCAAAGCCGTAGCTATCACCATATCCTACATTGTCACCCATACCCATCCAGTTTGGATTGTAAGACGGGCTCTGCTGGTAATCTAACGGGGAGTCTGGATTAGCCATAGTCAGCCTTCTTGGCATCATTCCATCCGGATCAACAAAATTGACAGGGTTGTTATACGCATAGTTATACGGACTGTGCCTGCGCATCATTTCAGCCAGCGGATCCACTACGCCCCATCTTCCCAGGTCCGGCATATACATCCTGGCCCCAAAGTCGTACATCCCGGTCTCCTGAAGCTCCTTGCCGCTGAACTTGTAATTCTTATAGCTGCCCTGTCCGAAAATAGCTTTCCCGGACTTTAAATGATTCATCCCGAAAGGGTAATAATCATTCGCGTCCACAATTTCAAGAGCGCCTGCGCTGTTTCTCCCGTAAGAAACCCGTACATTACCCAAATGGTCTGTATAGCTGTAAATATACTGATCTTTCGTGTAATCATAAAACCCCTCCGCGGTAGCAAAAAACTGAAGGTCCGGCGTTTTGATGGAAAGGGTGCCTACAGGTTCCAGGAACTCCGGGGTAAAGGCCTGGGGCTGCATCGCCCGGGCGGACTGTGTATTGGAAAGGCGTGATTCCGAGCCGCCGCCCGAAGAAAGGTTTTCCGTCCTGAAGTACTGGAACCCATCCAGGTATTCCGTTGTCCTTCTCACTGTCGTTGACCCGTTATAGCCTGTAACCGTCGTCAGGTTTTCTTTCGATACCCTTGTGCCGTCTGCGCGGTACAGGGTCTGTATCGTAATATCCTCTTCCCCGAACCTGTTTACATGCAGGTAATCCGAGAGGTTCAGGTAATTGTACTTGATCGAGCTGATGCCTTTATCGGGTATCGAGAGCATATTCCCGTTCCCGTCATAAGTGATCTCAGCGCCGCCTCCTTCATAGCCTGTAAAATTATACGCAGCATCACTGACGCTTAGCAAGCGGTTCCCGGCATAGGCGTAGGTAAGGTTATCAATTACCGTAGCCGTCCCGCTTCCGGCCTGCATCAGGGAGGTCCGGTACATATTGATGATGTTACCATTGAGGTCATAGGAAGCTGACTCGGTGTTTTCCTTGCTGTAGGGATTATCAGGGTTCTGGTAATATCCTGCCGTAAGCCTGTTCAGTGAATCATACACATAGCCATACCGCTTAGGGGTCATCGAAGGATTGACCCCGATCTTTTCTACTGCCCTCCAGTCTGCTTCCACCACATTTCCGTTGTACCTGGCGCTGACATCCTTACCGGGAAACTGTCCCTGGTCAGGGTTGGCAATGCCCTCTTTAGAGGTATACCTGATGGCATAGGCAAAGAGCTTCCCGCCCAGGTCAGCCTGGGACATCTGTCCCTTGTTGATCCCGATGAGCCATCCTCGGATGTTGTACGAGTAATCAATGCTCTGAAGATTGCCACCTACCTTTTTATTGATTATCTGCCCCAGGTCATTGTACGTGGTGACACTGGAAATTTCCGATTATATTCACATATCACTAAATCTGATACACGAGGAATGATGCTCAATCATTTAGCTATGTTTTTTGAGGCTAAAATAAACAAGAGCAGGTAGATATCCTACTCTTGCTTTATTAATCTAATTCAATGTATTTTGAAAATCAAGTATTTAACAACAGATAATCCTCTATTACTAACTCTGATATATTACTAACAAAAATATCTATGATGTACATTTAACAAGAAATATTACACATGCTATTAAAGTAATTGTTCCAGTTACAAATCTCATAGTACTGTCTTTTTCATTATTAACTATCTCCTTATAGCTTCTTTTATCTCCTATTATTTTTCTTACAATGTAATAAACATTATTTCCTATCAAATTAGTGAAAATAAGTTGAAAGATATATTCCATGGTTTAAAAATATGATGAATTTTAACAAATTATTATTTTATACATTTTTTCATTACTACAATAGAGCCAATATCAATGATTCCAATAGAATATCGTAGGCCACTGTCCTTTTCATTATTGACAATTTCTTTATAACTACGCTTGTCTCCCATTAACTTCTTACTAGATAAAAAATATTATTTCCTATAAGATTTGTGGATATGATTTGAAAAATAAATCCAAAAATTTTCATTATCTGTTATTATGATCATTATGTGGCAAAATTGCCTTCGCAGTAGCAGGATAAACTGTCCTGTATAAACCAATACTATTTACTGCATTCAGACCTTTATTTAAATATCTATTAATAAGTCCTCTTGTTGCGGGTGTGGTTCTTAATACTGCAGTTCCTTTAAATAAACTAGAAAAACGTGAAGCACTTAGGGGAGCCAAATCATCAGATAATCTAAATGCAACCTTTGGCAATACTTCTTTTCCAACTGTGCCAAATGTTGCTGGAACATTTAATTTAGGTCCGAAAGGATTAAAAGTTGTCCCAAATGCTACCAACCTATCTCCATAATCAAACTGCGAAGATCCATCTATATTACTAAATACCTCACGTCCAGTATATCCAGACATTTTTTTTCCTCCCATCCAGTTAAAAGTATCGACTACTTGTAAGCCCAAATATACATTATTTAACATGCTATATGATAAACTTGCTAAAGCATTATCAGAACTAGCCCAATTCCCTCTAAAACCTTTATCTCCGTCCCATTCTGTAATAGTAGCCATAGCACCAATATGCTTATCTAAATGGTCAAAAATAGATTTTTTACCATTCTTAGAAAAATAATTACCTGTAAAAGCGTAATACCATCTGGAAGCATTTATAGTAAGTTCTGGAAGATCAGTATATCCATCCAAGGCAGTATTCAGGCTGGTATAACTCCCGTCATATCCTAATCCGATATTATCAGAGCTTACAAAACCGGTTCCTGTGTTGCTCCAGCTGCCTCCTAAATTAAACGTATTGTTAAAGAAGGTTGAGCTCGAAGATGTTGTGCCTCCGCCACCTCCTGAATATATTGATCCAAAACCATAGCTATCACCATACCCTACATTGTCACCCATACCCATCCAGTTTGGATTCAAACCGGGGCTCGGCTCGTAATCTAGCGGTGAATCTCCACCAGCCCTTGTCAGCCTCCTTGGAGCCATTCCGTCCGGATCTATAAAATTGACAGGATTATTATATGCATAATTATATGGACTGTGGCTGCGCATTATTTCAGCCAGTGGATCCATTACACCCCATCTTCCCAAATCCGGCATATACATCCTGGCTCCAAAATCGTACATCCCATTTTCCTGGAGCTCACTTCCTCCAAACTTATAGTTGTAGGTAGCAATGCTGCTGCTTCCGGTATTATACTGCTGGTGTTTCAGACCGAAAGGATAATAATTGTTTTCCTCAAGGACGGAAGCAATACCGTTAACAGAGGTAAAAGATAAACGGATATTACCCGCATGGTCAGTATAATGATATACATACCTCGATCCTACAGCATCATAATATCCTCCTTCGGTAGGAAAGAACTGAAGCACTCCGTTTTCATACTGAAAGCCATCAAGGTAATCTACGGTTTTACCCGGTAACGTTTTCCTTAATTTGCTTCCGTCCGAGCTGTATAGATAAGCCGTTTTATCCCCCTTTACATCCTGTATAGTCACCGGCAAGTTAAGAAAATTATAGGATATGCCGCTGATGCCTTTATCCGGTAAACGCGTGATATTCCCGTTACCGTCATACGCTATGGCCTGGCCGTCACCGGAAATTGGATAGCCGCTTCCGGCATTTCCCGAACCTGTTTCTGAGACATAAGAGAGCCGATTGGAGGATTCTGCATTCTGGTAATAGTAAACAAGGTCATCCATGACTTCCGCAGATGTTCCCTGAAGTTTGCCGGTACGGTTCAGGCGGGTAATATTTCCATTCAGGTCATATTCAAGGTATTCACTGTATTCGCGGCTGTAGGGGTTGTTAACATCCTGGTAAAAGCCTGCACGCATCCTGCTGAGATGATCATACACAAAACCATAACGCCGGATGTTACCGTCACTCTGCTTACCGGAAGTTTTCCAGTCTACTTCGGTAATGCTGCCATTATAAAGGGGCCTGACTTTCATTTCCGGATAAACGCTGTTGGGTGTCTCTGCTCCTTCACGTGCTGTATACCGGATGTTATATCCGAACAGGTCACTGCCTAAATCAGAAGGTTTATTGATCCCGGTGAGCCATCCTCGGATGTTGTACGAGTAATCAATGCTCTGAAGATTACCGCCTACCTTTTTATTAATTATCTGCCCCAGGTCATTATAAGTATTGTCAGACAGGAGCTCTTCAGCCTGCGCATTGATTTGATGGTAATGCTGCTTCAGGCGGTTCTGGCTGTCGTACACAAAACGCTGCCTGATCACCGTCTCGGTATTAGTGGCTCAACTATAATCTTTATTGATAAATAGCTTCTTAGATAATTATAAGTTACATTATAAATCACCTTTTATATTTGCGTATCAATTAAATTATTATGCAAGAATGTTTCTTAATAACTTGGCAATATCTTTTTTAGCTGAAATAAACAAGAGCAGTTAAATCCTACTCTTGTTTTTATTAATTTCATGTTTAATTAATTTTGAAAATCAATATTTTAAAAGGTTATTGATCACAGTATACAGAGCTTGACTTTGGAACTTTTTTATTTTTATCTAAATAAAAATCTTTTACATCCTCTTTTGCAAAGTCATCTCCCATTTCATATGATTTAAAAAATGAATAAGTTCCAAAGCTACTGGAAAATTTATATTTTTTATATAAAGGATCATCAGTCCTTAAAGCTAAAATTCTTGATATATCATAATATGCCCTCTTGTAATTATTTTTTTCAGCCATAAGAATAGCATAGTATAGAAATTCTTTACTCTTACCATTAATTGTATATGCTTTATAGCTTTTAACATATGCAATTGTATCACCTTTTAAGATTGCATTATCTAAGTCTTGTTTAATAGCTGGATTATCTAAATCAAATTTCTGTGATATTAAATCTTTTTTTTGACTTAAATCATTATCTGTATGTTTATTTTTTTCATTGCAACCCAACAACATCATTGATGTTAATACTAATATTATTTTCTTCATAATTCTATTGAAACTTTGGATATTTTTTTAAAAATTCTTTGTATGCCTCTTGCTTTAATACTTTACCATTTCTATAAAATATAATTGAGCCCAAACCATCTCCTTTATTCTGTTCTTTATTAATATTTTGTATACCTTTTACTGAATTGTTATATGTTACAAATTCATCGAAAGCAATTACAGTTAAATTAGGATGAGCTTTAGATACTTTATAACCAAATGATTTATAGACATTTTGATCAATAACTATATCAGTTGCTGAATGGCATACATATAGTATTAAAATTGCATCTTTTATTTTATCTATATTTTTCCAGTTTGTATTTTTTTGATTCATTATGCTGCTAAATTCATCTGCATTTCTAATTTCATGCTCTCCATCCCATATTGAACCAATACCTCCATGTCCATATACTCTGAAAACACCATCTCCAGCTGTACCCTTAAATATATTATACATCTCTTTAAACTTTTGATAAAACGGAGCATCTTCTCCTGTTTTTCCAAAGAAATTCACTGGTTCTTCATCATTATCTTCCCTAGATTTAGCAAGATAAAATTGTAAAAAGTTATCTTCTTTAAAATACTGTGGTTCATTTCCGCTAAGTTTCTGCAAAATATCTTTGTATACTGCAGAATTTATAAAAGACTCTCCATTACTACCTCCGGTAGATACTGCTCCAAAGCCGTAGCTATCACCATATCCTACATTGTCACCCATGCCCATCCAGTTTGGATTGTAAGACGGGCTCTGCTGGTAATCTAACGGGGAGTCTGGATTAGCCATGGCCAGCCTCCTTGGCATCATCCCATCCGGATCAACAAAATTCATCGGGTTATCGAAAGCATAATTGTATGGAGAATATCTTCTCATCTGCTCTGATAAAGGATCCACTACACCCCATCTTCCCAGGTCCGGCATATACATCCTGGCTCCGAAGTCATACATCCCGGTCTCCTGAAGCTCCTTGCCGCTGAACTTGTAATTCTTATAGCTGCCCTGTCCGAAAATAGCTTTCCCGGACTTTAAATGATTCATCCCGAAAGGGTAATAATCATTCGCGTCCACAATTTCAAGAGCGCCTGCGCTGTTTCTCCCGTAAGAAACCCGTACATTACCCAGATGGTCTGTATAGCTGTAAATATACTGATCTTTCGTGTAATCATAAAACCCTTCCGCGGTAGCAAAAAACTGAAGGTCCGGCGTTTTGATGGAAAGCGTGCCTACAGGTTCTGAGAACTCCGGAGTAAACGCCTGGGGCTGCATCGCCCGGGCGGACTGCGTATTGGAAAGGCGTGATTCCGAGCCGCCGCCCAAAGAAAGGTTTTCCGTCCTGAAGTACTGGAACCCATCCAGGTATTCCGTTGTCCTTCTCACTGTCGTTGACCCGTTATAGCCTGTAACCGTTGTCAGGTTTTCTTTCGATACCCTTGTACCGTCTGCGCGGTACAGGGTCTGTATCGTAATATCCTCTTCCCCGAACCGGTTCACATGCAGGTAATCCGAGAGGTTCAGGTAATTGTATTTGATCGAGCTGATGCCTTTATCAGGCATCGAGAGCATATTCCCGTTCCCGTCATAAGTGATCTCAGCACCGCCTCCTTCATAGCCTGTAAAATTATACGCAGCATCACTGACGCTTAGCAAGCGGTTCCCGGCATAGGCGTAGGTAAGGTTATCAATTACCGTAGCCGTCCCGCTTCCGTCCTGCATCAGGGAGGTCCGGTACATATTGATGATATTACCATTGAGGTCATAGGAAGCTGACTCGGTGTTTTCCTTGCTGTAGGGATTATCAGGGTTCTGGTAATATCCTGCCGTAAGCCTGTTCAGCGAATCATACACATAGCCATACCGCTTAGGGGTCATCGCAGGGTTGACCCCGATCTTTTCTACTGCCCTCCAGTCTGCTTCCACCACATTTCCGTTGTACCTGGCGCTGACATCCTTACCGGGAAACTGCCCCTGGTCAGGGTTGGCAATCCCTTCTTTAGAGGTATACCTGATGGCATAGGCAAAAAGCTTCCCGCCCAGGTCAGCCTGGGACATCTGCCCCTTGTTGATCCCGGTGAGCCATCCTCGGATGTTGTACGAGTAATCAATGCTCTGAAGGTTGCCGCCTACTTTTTTATTGATTATCTGCCCCAGGCCATTGTAGGGGCACTAGAAATCGTTTATTATATCCGTATATAACTACATCTGACACACAGGTTATGATTCTCAATCATTTTACCATGTTTTTTAAGGCTAAAATAAACAAGAGCAGATTGTTACCTACTCTTGTTTCATTAATCTAATTCAATGTATTTTGAAAATCAAGCATTTAACAACAGATAATCCTCTATCACTAACTCTGATACATTACCTTCTGATACCTGGCCTAGGTTATTGTACCTTAAACTGGAAATTTTCGATTATATCTGCATATCACTACATCTGATACATAATTAATAACTAACATTTTCATCTAATACAATTATCAAATTCAATTATTTTTTCTCCAATTGAATAATCTAAATCAGCACTATCAATTATGAAATGGGTCAATGTACCCTTTTTACGTAGTCTATTATCGAATTTGTAAAGCTCTAAAATACCTATCACTTCTTCTAATGATTGATTATTATACACTAGTACATTTCTAGTCAAAAACTCTTTTAGATTTTCTTTCCTTTTATTAAAAATTTCTTTTGTATTTATTTCTTCCATTTTTTATCGCTCACTTAATTAACTATTAGCTTAATCATTTTCACTTATTTGAACATTTCCCCTTTTCATCAGGAATCTATGTCCATAAGGTATCGCTAAATACTTTAAAATATCAGGACGAGTAAAAGCAACATGATAAAAGTGTACCATTTTTAATGACTTAATATCACCATTATAATCATCTGTAATCAGATACCAACCACTTTCGTCTTGAGGCGAATCATATCTGATCCCCTCAACATCCTTTCCTTCATAAACACCATCTGATATAATTACTGACTGATTAAAATTTGGGAAAATCGGAATTAAATTTTGTTGCCAACATATTTCACTTTGCTGACTAACAACTAAAATCGCAGTATCACAACCTTTATTAAAATCACTTCCGTCAGAATTTATTTCATATAAGTCATAATAATTATTTTCATTTAATCTAAATTGCAAAAGCCATGAATAATATCCAATATTTTGATTTTCGGAAATGACCGGTTTACTATCTATGATATAATCTATAATGTACTTCATAACATCTATATAGTTTTCTGGTGGATATTCATGAATTACAATTCTGATTTCTTTATTTATATAAAGATTTAATCCATTTGTTTCAACATAGATATTATCTACGACATTTACTTTAATTCCTTTGTATATCATTATATATATATTATTTACTGATTTTTGGTAAAACACCCTGTCTTTCATTGCTGAAATTATTCCTCCTTGACTAGCACTACAATATTTGCAATGCGGATAAAAAGTTTGAGGCCAGCCATTTGGAACCAAAGCATTAGCAGGTTGGTGATCTAAAATAAAATTTCCAGATTTTGTTCCTGGATTCTTTTGACCACAAGTATGACAACCGAGAGTGTAACCTTGTTCTCTTATTGCTTGCCTTTCTGCTAAAGTGAAATTTCTACTATGCCCATTTACAGCAGGATATCCTTCTCCAGCAAAAGGCCCAGCTGTCAAAGTCCCATTTACACCAACAGCTTCTTTTGAAATTGCTTTAGCTTCTGCATTTAATATACCTTTTTCAGCACTTAAAAGCTTTAAAGCATTTCCTGTATTGCCACTTCTTGTAATCATCACGGCAGCCATGATGTAATTTGCTTTCCCGTCGGTTGCTCCTGAAAGCGCCATTCCACCAACTTCCCAAATCCCAAAGATATCACCGAATCCGCCTACATACTGAATCGGCCCATCATTACAATGCCCGCAATAAGGCTTATTTGTTAAAAAATCGCTCCTCGAATTCCAACTTTCCATATAGGAATTGAATTGATTCTGAGCCTGCAATCCCCAGAAAAAGCTGCTTCCACTTATTACTACCTCAGGAATATCAATATATCCGTCAAGTGCAATATTTAGGCTGGTATAACTTCCGTCATACCCTAATCCGATATTATCAGAGCTTACAAAACCGGTTCCTGTGTTGCTCCAGCTGCCTCCTAAATTAAACGTATTGTTAAAGAAGGTTGAGCTCGAAGATGTTGCGCCTCCGCCACCTCCTGAATATATTGATCCAAAACCGTAGCTATCACCATATCCTACATTGTTACCCATACCCATCCAGTTTGGATTGTAAGACGGGCTCTGCTGGTAATCTAACGGACCACCTTCACCTGCCATGGTCAGCCTCCTTGGCATCATCCCATCCGGATCTATAAAATTGACAGGGTTGTTATACGCATAATTATACGGACTGTGCCTGCGCATCATTTCAGCCAGCGGATCCATTACGCCCCATCTTCCCAAATCAGGCATATACATCCTGGCTCCGAAGTCGTACATTCCGGTCTCCTGAAGCTCCTTGCCGCTGAACTTGTAATTCTTATAGCTGCCCTAGCCGAAAACAGCTTTCCCGACTTTAAATGATTCATCCCGAAAGGGTAATAATCATTGACATTTATAATCTCAAAAAGGGTAACTTATAATTTTACAATACTGTAGGAATAACATTATCTCGCAGACCGCTTATCACTAAATCTAATATACAAGGAATGATTCTCAATCATTTGGTTATGCTTTTGAGGCTAGAAAAAACAAGAGCAGGTAGAGTTCCTACTCTTATTTTATTAATATAATTCAATGTATTTTGAAAATCTAAAATTTGACTACAGATAATCCTTTATCACTAACTCTGATACATGACCAAATTTCTTAGTATCATTTATTAAATCCAAATGCTATTATATGAATAAACTTGATACATTACCTGTGCACTAAATATCATTTTATATTTCTGGTTGTAATTTCTTCAACAATCCACTTATCATGTGTAAATTCACTTAAAAATGGATAAAATGATAATGCTGTAATATTATCTTTATTCCATATTACAACAAAAGCTAAATTTTCGTTAATTATAACTTTTTTTAATAAAAAGTCATAATTTTCTTTTTTCTCTGGAAGTATTGTAATTTTTAAATCTTTATTATCAAAAATTAATTTATTTTCCGTTAATAATTTCTGAGTATCTAAGATTATTATTTTATTATCATTTGAGTATTTTTTAAGAACTAAACCTACTTTATTATTCAAAAAAAATTGTTTAGTGAAGTTATCTTTATTAGAATTTTGTTTAGTTTGTGAAAAACTATATGTGCTAATTAGCAATAATAGATATAAAAATTTATTAACTACTTTCATACTTTATTATTTAAATATATTTTTTAATACTTTATGATTTTTTTTCACATATTCTATTAGGTATGTTGAGATATTATCAAAATTACCACTGTCAACACCTCTACCTGCTCGGGCCTTAGGATATATTCCTAAATTATAAACTCTAAATTCAAAAGCTCTACCATGTTCTGGAACGCCTGCATCATTAACATATTTATTTAAAATATCCAAATTTCCAGTGCCTTTCATTTGACTACCCCAATGTGCGCCTTCATGGCCAATTAGAGATGCCATATAAAATAGATTACTTAAGCCTGTTATTGTATCAGAATTTTTATCTGCTTTTTCAAACCAATTCAAAACTTGTTTATCAATAGATATATTATTTATATCATCTTTATGAAGCGATACTGAATAATCGTATTGTCCTTCAGATATATTGGATTCCCAATCGTGAAGAACGGGTCCTTGACCATAAGTAAACGCTTTTATTGTTTCTTCTTTACTCATTCCGGTAATATCTATAAATGCTTGTAAAAAATTGGGATCGTTAATAATATTTGGCAATTGATTCTTTACAAAGTTATAAAAGGCAGGATAATTTTTCTCGTAATATTTCTCTTGTCCCTTTGGGAATTGAAAACTAGGGCTTTCTCCTCTACCTCCTGAATATACTGCTCCAAAACCATAACTATCACCATATCCTACATTATTGCCCATACCCATCCAGTTTGGATTCAAACCGGGGCTCTGCTGGTAATCTAATGGGGAGCCTTCACCTGCCATAGCCAGCCTCCTTGGCGCCATTCCGTCCGGATCGATGTAGTTAACAGGGTTGTTATACGCATAGTTATACGGACTGTGCCTGCGCATCATTTCAGCCAGCGGATCTACTACTCCCCATCTTCCAAGGTCCGGCATATACATCCTGGCTCCGAAGTCGTACATTCCCGTCTCTTTCTGAAGCTCCTTTCCTATATAACCATACCCGTAAGCAGGATTTCCGCCCTGTACAGTATACCCTTCATGCTTTAAACCAAAAGCATAATAATTGTTTTCTTCAGCCACCGAGGCGCCGCCGCCGGTATTCCTGTAATAGCTCAAACGGATATTACCCAAATGGTCGGTATAGCTGTAAATATACTTATTATTTTCAAAATCGTAATAGCCTTCCGCCGTAGGGACGAACTTCAGCTGAAAATCAGATGAAGATCCTATAGTGGGGCTCCAGTTGCTCTCATACTGGAAGCCGTCCAGGTAGTCCGTTGTCCTGCTGGACAGTGCATAAGCGTAAGCAGGATCTTTATAGTTATGGACTTTCCTGAGTTTAGTCCCGTCCGCCCTGTACTGGTAGGTGGTGTTTACGTAGACTTTATTGTCCCTGCTATAACCTGCGTAATCATTGAACTTAATATATTTCGGAAGGTTCAGGAAGTTATAATCAATCTGAAGGATGCCTTTATCAGTCTGGTCCTTCATATTCCCGTTATCATCATACGAAATGGTATTCCCTGAGGTATCAGGATATCCCCTGTAGTTGGCAGATGTATCTGATACACTGCTGAGCCTGTTGCCGCTGTAGGCATAGTTCAGGTTATCGATAAGCTCGGCTGAGGAAGAATAAGGTGATTTTGCATTCCTTTTCATAGAAACGATGTTTCCGTTAAGGTCGTAGCCGGCTTCTTCATTGTAGAAGTTATTCTCAGGCAATGAGGATAACGGCTCGCGGTAATAGGCTGAGGTAAGGCGGTTCAGGCCGTCATAACGATAATCATACCGCCTTAACACATGATCGGATGCGCTTTTCCAGTCCACTTCAGTAATGTTGCCATTGTATTTGGCTTCCGTGCCGACAGGGTTCTGATACCTGGCCTCGTATCCGAATAGCCTCCCGTTCAGGTTCCCGGGATCATTAACCTTAGTGAGACGGCCCCTCAGGTCATACCTGTAATCAATGCTCTGAAGATTGCCGCCTACTTTTTTATTGGTAATTTGCCCCAGGTCATTGTAGGTATTGTCGGACAGGAGCTCTTCAGCCTGTGCATTGATTTGATGGTAATGCTGTTTCAGGCGGTTCTGGCTGTCGTACACAAAACGCTGCCTGATCACCGTCTCGGTATTGCTGTCCAAGCGCTTGTGGTACGTCAGGCTTTTTTTTGTCACGCCTGAGAAATCGATTTCCGATTCCGTCCGAGTGTATCCTCCCAGGTGGTTTTTGCCGTAGGTGCCTACGGGCCTTGCTTTCTGGTCGTACCAGATGAAGGAGGAAGACCAGCTGTCGTTCTCTATGTTTTTGGTATACCCGGCCACAGGAAGGGACTGTACGCTCCTGGAGGTGGTATAGCCGTTGGAGGTGATGCTTACCGGTGCCTGGGGAAGGGTCGCCTGATGGAGCACGGTAGCGGGAACGGCAGGCGAGCCGGCAGGATAGCGGTCATAGTAATTGACGGACATGACCGTCATGTCCCCGGTAGGGAAAGCGGCATTGGTGTAATAGATGTCCAGCCCATTAAGGGAAAACGGCGTATCTGTGCGGGACTCGTTGTTCAGGGCATTGGAGGACATGTTGTCCAGGGTGGCCTGCAGGGAGGAGCGTGATGCGGAAGAGGAAAAAAGGCCGCTGTAGGCCACCCTTCCCTGGCTGTCGTACTTCACAAAGGACCACTGCTTGGAGGCCTGGTTCGCATCCTGGGTAAGGACCGCCCGGCCCTGCTTATCATATACCACAGACTCCCATGCCGATTTGCCGGGAAGCCTCTTTTCCACCAGGCGGTTGTAGCGGTCATAGCGGTACTGGTAGCACAGCGCATCCAGCTGACTATTGAGCTCAGCCAGGGTGCTGAAGGCCACCTTGGGAGGGATGGCCAGGACCAGGTTGCCAAAATCATCATACACATAATACGTATCGGCATACGGAGCGGATCCGCTGCCGGTTGCCTTCCTGACCAGAA